>Ga0316187_10001029_pt1 | contig 23402 bp, 21 predicted proteins | sample CroRivburrow1_MG_FD_204927 | JGI IMG/M metagenome (GOLD analysis project Ga0316187, IMG submission 204927) | Coastal sediment microbial communities from Maine, United States - Cross River worm burrow 1 | ecosystem: Environmental > Aquatic > Marine > Coastal > Sediment | place: USA: Maine...
GGATTGCCCGTGAAAGAGGGCGTAATGTCGTATCCATTATAAAAGACCTCATCGCCGAGATCAAAAAATAGCATTTTTTGGTGCAATCGGTTAATGAATAAGTCAAACATTGAATTCAACATAAAGGGGGGACTTGATATGCAGGACGCTTGGGCTGAAAAATTATCCTGTGCGACGCATTGCCATCGGTGCAATCAAAAAATGGAACCGGATAACCCGCGAATTCTCTCTATTTTAGATCATGAGGCCATCTGCATGGACTGCAAAGATCAGGAGGAGAAGCGGGCCGACTATGAGGAAATATCCAAACAAATGATCGGGCAATGTTTGATAGACACTGAAATTCAATGGGGCGATCCGCAGGGATACTGCTATCATCACTTCTATCCCTTCACGTGCTGAATTATGAACGCCACATGACCGGATTTTCATCCAGATGATCCGTAACAAGGCGACCGATTTCATCAATACGGGTCAGATCGTTTTCGGACAAAATAACTTCAGCAGCGCGGGCATTTTGAATCACCTGGTCGGCATTGCGGGCACCGGCAATCGCAAATGTGTCGATATGGGAAATCACCCACGCCAGGGCCAGTTGCGCCAGAATTGCTGCATTTTTTTCTGCAATCGGCCGGAGCCTGTCGAGTGCCTGCCGGACATGCTGAAAATTTTGCGGCTCAAACAGTTTGTTTTTAATGCGGTGATCTCCTTTTTCAAATTCATGGTTCTGGGTAAATTTTCCAGTCAGCAATCCCTGAGCCATGGGCGAATATGCCAAAATGGATATGTTGTTTTGCCGGCAATAAGGCATGATATCCCTTTCAATATGACGCCAGAACAGGGAGTACGGGGATTGAAGGCTGTCGATGCGGGCAAATCGGGTAGCTTCATCCAACTGAGCGCATGAAAAATTGGATACACCAATGGCCCGTATTTTTCCCTTTTCTTTGAGCTCATTCATGGCTGCCAGGGTTTCTTCAATGGGAACGTCACGGGTACCGAAGGAGCCGGCCGGCCAGTGGATCTGGTATAGGTCGATATAATCGGTTTTCAAATTTTTCAGGGATCGATTACAGGAATCAATGACCTGGTTGAATTTAAGACGGTTGGCAAATACTTTTGTGGCTAAGATAACATCGGTGCGCACCGCGCTGACGGCTGCACCGAGGATTCGTTCCGAATGCCCCTTGCCATAGGCCGCCGCGGTATCAAAGGTGGTAATACCGGCTTCCACGGCTGCACGAATGGCGCGGGTGGACTGGGCATCATCAATTCCGACCCACATGTCTTTGCCGGCCTGCCAGGTGCCCATGAGAATAGGGGAGATTGTCAAATCAGACATGCCCAGGGTGCGAAGCTGCATAGGTTCCTCCGGCTTGGCAACGGCAAAATAAATGCTGCCGTCATTGTCTTTTCGCTCGTTTTATTTTGGTTATTATTTACACTGTCAACGTAATCACTAACAAATGAAAGACAAGTAACGTATTCATTGGGAAACCAGCTGCTGTAAGGTTCACTCCTACGATGCAACACTGGGTTCACTAAAATTAAATTACTGCAAAGTTCGCAGGGAAAGATTTTGTATCTTGCTCTTGAAAAAATAAACGGCAAAGCTCGTTATTTCATCCGGGAATCATATCGGCAAGCAGATCATTTTCTGAGCCGAAATCTGCTCGACTTAGGTGCCGATCCCGGCAGCTATATCATTTACCCGGGGGGCAATTCGTTTTATATTGATCAGACTGTCGAAGACCGACTCACCGACATGGGTACCACAGCTGACCCGGATGAACTCGAAGATATTTTCTGGCCCTTCGTTCATCCGGAAATCCGAAGAATTTTAGAGCCGTTTCGCAGCAGGGAAAAACGACATCAAGCCAGCCGTCGAAAAAAAAGGCCGGAAAACAAAGTAGATACCAAATTGCATGTTTTTGACCGACGCCGGATGCATTATTTGAGATTCGGTCAAATGAATCAGCGGGACATCGACCGGTTACCACTGAAATTTTTCCGCTTTCTGCATAACAAGTCCAGGGATGAGATCGAACAGGCGCTCATGGATATGGAAACCGTGCTGACTCCCCGGGAATATAAAGCCTATACCTATGTGATTTTTGATCTGCAGCAATTTTTTTATGAATCTCATGCAAAGAACGCACCCCAGATGTTGAGCATAGACAAAGTCGATGCTCATTTTGTCGAACAGGTTTGCCGTTTGAATGGGGACCGCTCTTTCTGGGCCGGTATGAAACCCGGCGATCGTTTGCACCACTATCTGGTCAGATATGTTCTGATGTATTTCGACCATGACTTCGCGGCCAGATCTATGATGGAAGACTACCTGCGTCAGTTTATCAACAATCGTAGAGATTATCATATGCCAACCGCAACCCCTGCCAGCATCTTGAAAAATGGCAGCTCTGCATTCGGCGAACCCCAAGCGCTTTTAAAGAAGATGAGCCGCAAAGAGCTGGCGCGGCTTTACCGCCAAAAGGCCCTGGATATGCACCCGGACAAGGGCGGAAATCATGATGAATTTGTTAAATTAACCGAAGCCTATCATGCGTTGTTGAAAATAAAGAAATAAGATTTCAAATGCGATTTAATCTGCGGTTACATATATTCTTACTCTTGCCGCTCTTTCTATTGATCGGCTGTGCCGCAATCAGCATGAATCGGGAGGTTGCCGAATTTCAACGGCCGCCTGAGGCCGTCCGTTTTTTTGAATTGCTCGATCGCAGCGTGGCAGAAACCGGCATGCGGGATGCTTCCGTTTTTGCAGTCAGCGGCTTTCCTTATCTGCGTACAAATCGGTTTTTAACCGGATTAAAAGACGATTTGACCAACGATGCTCGCAAAGCGCAGTGGGTGCGATGGATGCAACAATTAGATCTTGAGGCACGGCAAAAAGAAATTCACAACCTTCCGGCCGAGGCTCTCCAAGACCTGGCCCGTCTCCTGGGTGCACCAAGCGGTCGGCAAATGCTCCAGCAGAGAGCCGCTTTTTATTCGGAAAAGCTGTTAACTCACGATCAGCGCAAGTTGAACTTTTATGATCTTTTGCTGGAATCGGTAACCGATCCGAGCGAATATTCAACTACCCTGCGGATTTTGGGAATTTATCCCCTGACGTTGATTCCGGTGACGATCGTGACCCACAGGGTGCAGAAAAAATTCAGAAAGCGTCATTTAGCCCCGGTCGATCAAATTGAAACCCTGGGTGAACTGACGGCTTACAAACCTTCGCACGTCACGGACTATTCCGACCGTATCGTGCGTCTCATTTTAGATCGATCCAAACAAAATCCCCTCCGTGTGCCGCGGCCTTCTGCTGCGGATCGGCAAACATTGCTGACAATGTTTGCACCGGTGATATACCAGGATGTCGCTGCCGATTATGATGAGATCGGCGAAGTCGTTTGGCGGGATAATAAGGTGAATATCAACCCGGCGAAACCGACGGTCTATTGCTATTTTTCCCATGCACGGTTGAAAGGCATGCCGGTATTGCAGCTTAATTATGTGTTCTGGTATTCATCCAGAAATGGGCGGGAATCACCATGGATTGAAAAAGGGCCGTTGGACGGACTGACCGTGCGAGTGTCCATTGATTTTGACGGTGCCCCTTTCATGGTAGATATTATGAACAACTGCGGTTGCTATCATTTTTTTGTTCCACATGTCAAAAAGATCGGAAAGATGATTCCTACCCCTGATGGGATCGATGCCTTCGTACCCCGACGACTGCCGGCATCTTATCCACAAAAGCGTTTAAAGCTAAGAATCATATCGGGTTGGCACCAGGTGGCGAATATGGATGGTGCAATGACCGCAGCCAGATTCTTGCCCTACCAGTTAGCTGACTATAAACAGCTCGAAATGCTGCCCCGTGACGATCAGTCTTTTGAGAGCATTTTTAATCCAGCAGGCATCGGCAAAGGTACCGAACGAATCGAACCGCTTATATTTTTCCCCATGGGCATTGTGGATGTCGGCAGTATGCGTCAACGTGGACACCATGCCACCAAGCTGGTCGGACGAGAACATTTTGATGATCCCGATTTATTTGATCGCAACTTTGAAGTTGAGTGAGGTTTTAATGTCTCCATTTGGGTACCGGAGTAATGGTTAAGGGTTGATATCTTTTTTTCAATACTCCATCACTCCAGAACTCCAAGATCAACACTTTCAAGAACTCCCGTTTAACCCCGAACCTCTGAACCCGTGAACGGTTACAACCCTATTGCTTGTAACCGATGGTTCGCAGCAAATCTTTGCGGGCCTTTATATCTTTCTCGGTCTCGATTCCTTTGGACGAAAAGCCGTCAATAACGCCGAGAATACCCCGTCCCTGTTCAGTTTCAGCAATAATGACTTCCACGGGATTGGCGGTTGCACAAAATATGCGACACACTTCCGGCACATTTTTGATGGCATTCAAAACATTGACGGGATACATGTCTTTCATGAAAATAATAAAACTGTGGCCGGCAGAAAGGGTGTAGGCATTTTTTTGGGCCAGTTCGCGCATCACATCGTCCGTGCCGGTGTGCCGCACCAGGCACACATCCGAAGCTTCACAGAAAGCCAGTCCGAATTTTGCCATGGGAACCGTTGAGATCATGACTTCATAGATATCTTCCACCGTTTTAATGAAATGTGATTGGCCTAGAATCAGGTTTAAGTTGGCCGGATTTTCGATTTTGACAATTTTAATTTCCATATGATCCTCCAAGCTTTATCTTTTGAGTTCCAATTTATCCGCCAATGGAACTCATCTGGCCGCAGACCCTGGATGGGTTTTGAATAGCCAGGTTATGATCGGATGGTTTGTGGCGAACTGCCTTGAAGAAAACTTCCATCAGTTCTTCGTCTGTCCCCCCGGTTCTCATAACCTTCTTAACATCCTCATGATGATCGGATAACAGGCATGGCCTGAGTCGGCCGCGTGCGGTTAATCTGAGCCGATTGCATCTGTCGCAGAAATGATGGCTCAAGGCATGGATGAAGCCGATTTCTCCGGCAGCTCCCTCAAAGTGATAGCGCTGGGCAGGACCATCGTCGATTGTATTGGTTACGGGGATGAGGCTGCCCAATACACTGATGCGTTTTTTTATTTCAGGAGCCAGCAGAAGGGGACCGTTGCCTATTTGCGATTCTCCGATGGGCATGTATTCGATAAAGCGAATGTGCAGCGGGTACTCAAACGACAAACGTGCCATGTCTGTTAACTCATCATCATTGATTCCGTTTAAGGCAACGATATTCAGCTTAATGGGATGAAATCCCATTTCCAACGCCATTTCGATGCCCTGCCAAACCTGATCAAACAGATTAAAACCGGTTATGCGCTCAAATTTGGTACGGTTCAGCGTATCCAGGCTAATATTTATTCTTTTGATACCGGCAGCTTTAATCTTTTTCAGGTTGGCTTTCAAAGAAACCCCATTGGTGGTGAGAGACAAGTCCGCCAGGCCGTCTATCCCGCTTAAATCAGACAAAAAACCGTACACCCCTTTTCTAACCAAAGGTTCTCCGCCGGTCACCCGAATCTTTGAGATCCCCAGTTTTATACCAATTCGCACCAATCGCAGAATTTCTTCGTAGGTTAGGATATCATCGTGTGATAGCCGTGGAATTAGATCACGGGGAACGCAATAGATGCACTTCAGATTGCACCGGTCGGTGATGGATATGCGCAGATAATTCAAATGACGATTGTAGGGATCAATCAGTTTCAATTCAGCCAATTTTAGATATCCTATCTGGGAAAGATTTGATGATCGCTGTCAGTTTACATTAGGATTAAATTTTTCGCAATACTCCGGAATTTCAATCATAGGCGGTCTTTCGAGGCCTGCAATTTTTAAAATGTCCGGCTGGTACTGGTTCTCGACCAGATTATACTGGATGATTTCATCGAAAAGTTGGTTTTTTAATTCAACTAAACCCAAACTTTTCTGACGATTGATAAAGGTTTTCAAAATGGCGAAGGCCATTCTTCCCAAAGCTTTGGTGTCTTGATTACGGTGAATCCGGCGATCCAGATCCACCTGGGCCATGACCTCCAAACCCCATTTTTCGTAAATATCAAGGATCATGCTTGTTTCTATGCCGTATCCGATGGGAAACGGGATTTTTTCAAAAATTTCCCGATAACCGGCATATTCTCCCGAAAGCGGTTGAAGGATTTGAGTGAGTTCCGGGAAAAAAAGGGAAAACAACGGCCGGATCACCAATTCCGTGACCCTTCCCCCGCCCGTGGGTCTAATCCTGTTTTTACCTATGGAAATCGGTCTGTCGTAAAAGGCCTTGACGTATTTGATTTTGTCATATCTAAGCAGCGGACCGATAAGACCAAATGCAAAGCGGTGATGAATATTTTTAATATCCGCATCGATGTAAACGATGATATCACCCGTGGTAATATAAAGGGCTTTCCACAGATTTTCACCTTTTCCCTTAAATTTTTCAAGATCGGGAAGAATCTCGTCGGCGTCATAGACATCCGCACCGAAGGACTTGGCAATTTCCACGGTGTTGTCGGTTGATCCCGAGTCGATGACAACAAGCTCATCCACCAGCGGGAAGCGAGTCATCAGCTCAGACTTCATGATGATGATTTCTTTTGCGATGGTTTTTTCTTCATTCAGGGTCGGCAGGCATAAAGAAATTTTTAGCTTTTTTTTCTGCTTTTCCTCGACCAGCCGGGAAAGATCCCCGAATTCAGAATAGTGAAATGTATTTTCTTTGAGCCAGTTATTATCCATCGCAAATCCCGCTGTCGATGGCTTTTAGTACGCCGAGGATTTGGGTAATCCCTTTGAACATGGGCTCAATTTCCATGGTGGCGCTATTGGTATAGGCATTTTCACCATGGGTGATTCCCAGGGTGACCGTCGGTATTTTGCGTGCAAGAAAGATTGACGACGCTGATTCGGTCGATTTGCTGACCGGTTTAATACCCAGGGCTTTCAGAACCTCGACCGTATTCTTTACCAGAGGATGATTGAATTTTAACCTGGCGGCCTTCAAATTACTAATGGTTTTCATATCCAGGCCGACCTCATTTTCATGGGCGATCCCGTCGACAATATCTTTGAGGTTACTGTAGATAGATTTAACCATTTTGTAAGAATCGCTACGAATTTCAAACCCCAAAGTGGCATCATAAGCAATTTTTCCATGGTTGGCACCCCCGTTGATTTTACCGATGACGATGCGTGCCCGCGGTCTCTGGGAAAGACGCAGGTTCAAGATTTCGTTGATGATCTCATTGAGTATCAATATCGCATTGGGGGTGAATTTATACATCACGCCTTTTTCCTCGGGGATACTGCAAACGATCTCCCCCCGGATCATTCCATCCGAGAAATAGTTGAGTCGGCCGAGTTCGACGCCCTCCAAGCAGATGGCGGCCCGTATCGGGGTCGGCCAGGTTTTTAGTAGATGCCGAATCCCGCGCAAATTGCCTTTGCCGATGGACTGGATGGTACCGGCCAGGACAACATCCGATTCAAAACGCAGGCCCAGTCGCTCAAATATGATCGGCAGTGACGCCAGGACCCCCACCCCGAGGGAATTATCCAAGATCCCCGGCCCGGTAATCGTATTTTTCCTGATGGTATAATTGTGAACGATGTCCCTTTCAAAAAATGTATCCAGATGGGCCGCAATGAAAATGGGCGGTTTCTCCGGGGAGGTTCCCCTAATAATTCCAATGGGGTTGCGATAACCATCGGTGGTCACTTCATCGACCCCGAACTCGGCCAGCCGTTCCTGGAAGAGACTGCTGCGTCTTTTTTCCTTAAAGGTCGGTGCGGGAACCTGGCCGATTAAGACGATGTTGGTTATGATCGTATCTCTAAGAGCCTTTATTTCATCTACCAAGGCCGGTAGGTTGTTAAGGAACTCCTTCATTCTAATTGCCTGAATTTTAGGGGATAAATTTAATATTAAACCTTTTTATTGTGGTAAAATTTTACAATCGCATCGCACAGCCCGGGAATGGTATATGATTTTGCAGTGATCGCAACTTCAAAGCCTGATTCTATGGCCGTTTCGGTGGTTATTGGGCCGATGCTGGCGATGGTTATTCCTTTGATGAGCTGTTTAAAGCGATCCGAAGGGAGTAGCGCTTTAAAGTTTTGAACGGTGGATGAACTGGTGAACGTAACTAGATCAATCGTCTCTTCTTCGAGCCGATTGATGAGTTGATCAGTGTTTCCGCGGACTTTCTCGGTACGGTAGGTGGTCACTTCATCGACTTGGGCACCCATTTTACGTAACTCCAACGGCAGCACCGGTCTGGCTTCTGCGGCCCGGGGGAGTAAAATCTTCTTGCCTTCTAAAGATATTTTGCGAAACGCCTCGACGACGGCCTCTGCTATGTACTTTTTCGGAAGGATGTCGCTTTTCAGTCCATATTCGAGCAATTTTTCAGCAGTGGCCGGACCAATGGCGGCGGTGTGCAGATGGTTTAATGCACGAACATCTTTGTCCGTGCCAAATAGATGGTCGAAGAAAAATTTTACCCCATTGACGCTGGTAAAGATGATCCAATCATAGGTGGATAAATTTTGAACGGCATCCTCCAGTGGGGTAAGATCGTCGGCAGGCATCACGTTAATGGTTGGAAATTCCAGGCACTCAGCGCCCAGATCGGACAATTGTCTTACCAGCTCACTTGCCTGCTGCCGGGCACGGGTGACTACGATGCGCCTGCCTAACAAGGGGCGTTTTTCAAACCATTTAAGGGTATTTCTTAATTGAACGACCTCACCCACCACAATGATGGCGGGTGGTTTTAAATCAACTTTTTTAGCCTGTTCGGCAATGCTGTCAAGTGTTCCGGTCACGGTTGTCTGACCGGGCGTGGTTCCCCAGCGAATCAGAGCCACCGGAGTGTCCGGTGATCTGCCGTTGGCGATCAATTTCTGGGTGATATCGGGTAAGTTTTTAACCCCCATGAAAAACACCAGAGTTCCAATGCCCCTGGCCAGAGACTCCCAGTCGATGCTGGATTCTTTTTTATGGGGATCTTCATGACCGGTGATAAACGCAAGGGTGGCCGTAAGTTTACGGTGGGTCAGGGGGATACCTGCATAGGCGGCGGCAGCGATGGCGGATGTCACACCCGGGACCACTTCAAAGGGGATTGACTTTGAAGCTAAAATTTCAGCTTCTTCTCCGCCCCGTCCGAATATAAACGGATCTCCGCCTTTTAAGCGGCAAACGGTGAAACCTGCCTTGGCCTTTTCCACGATGAGGGCATTTATTTTATCCTGAGAAAGCGTGTGATCCCCGCCCTTTTTGCCGACATAAATGAGTTCTGCGTTCGTTTGGGTATAATTTAAGAGTGCCGGGGAGGCGAGATAGTCATAGATGATGACATCCGATTTTTCGATACATTGCTTGCCTTTTACGGTGATTAAACCCGGATCCCCAGGACCCGCACCGACCAGATAAACATTAGCTGCCATGATTTGCGGATTCCATAGTTTGTAATTGTTCCAAAATTTTATCGGCACCCTGGTCTATAAGTTGCTGTGCGAGGCTGATTCCGATGGTTTCTGTTGAATCAGCGGGTCCCGCCAAGGTGGCTTTGAGTATTCGTGAGCCGTCGAGATCGGCAACCAGACCGGTGAGGCTGAATGTGTTGTCAGTAATCATACCATGGCCGGCGATGGGCACCTGACAGCTGCCACCCAGGTAATTTAAAAAGGCACGTTCACCCATTACAATGGCACGGGTGTGCGGATCATCCAGCGAATTTATCATGGGCTGGATGTAGGGATCGTTTTGTCGGATTTCGATGCTCAGGGCGCCCTGTCCGACTGCCGGAAGCAAGACATCGAAATTCAGATACTCTGTGATCCGATGCGCTAGGTTAAGGCGTTTGATACCGGCTGCAGCCAGAACAACGGCCTCCATGTTTTCAGTTTGCAGCTTTCTCAAACGGGTTTCCACATTGCCCCTTAGCGGCACGATAATAATATCCGGCCGCCGATGACGAATCTGGGCACCACGGCGCAGACTGCTGGTTCCAATGGTACTGCCCTGCTTCAATTTCGAGAAATAGATACCGTTTTTGGAGATCAGAACATCCGCTGGATCTTCCCTCACAGGAATTGCGCCGATGCAAAGACCGTCCGGGATTTTAGCCGGCATGTCCTTCATACTGTGCACGGCAATATCAATCCGGCCGTCCAGAAGGGCCTGCTCAATTTCTTTAACAAAAAGCCCCTTGCCGCCAACCTTGGCAAGCGGCACATCAAGGATTTTATCACCTTTGGTTTTGATGGTGACCAGTTCGATGGGTTGTTTGGGATAGGCTTTGGTCAAGGCTGATTTGACCCAGTTGGCCTGCCACAGCGCAAGCTTGCTGGCCCTGGTTCCAATTTTAATGGATTCCTTCATCCGTGACTGCACCCTGTGCAGTTGGTGGTCGCACAACCGCTGCAGGATGAACCGGCTGACGATGATACGGTTTCGCCACCTCCGCCCTTGCTGACAAAACCGCAGGCTGACATGAGTTTTTTCACCTTTTTGCTGGTACACCCGGAACATTCAGGTGTATCACTTCCAATGATCAGGCATTCAAAATTCTCACCGCATTTTTCACAGTGATACTCGTAAATCGGCATTCAATTGTCTCCTTTGGAATTTCGCCTTGATGCCTTAAAAAATAATCATCAGGACCCCAAAATCAAGGCTAATCTATCTCTTCAATAATGCCCGCCGCGATCAGGGGCAATAGGATTTCGTGATGACCCACCAGGTTTATTCCTCGACCACCCTTGGCGGTGGGCCGATTGATTACGTTGGTGAGGGGACGATAGTGCTTGATGAAATCCATGTTGACCGTTGTAAAGTTTTCCAGTGTATATCCTAAATTTCTTACTAGTGTCGTGGCTTTTAAAAATATTTCCGGCAAAATTACCGCGGATCCGATGTTCAAATAGACGCCCTTCTCGAGTGCGGCCACAAGGGATGCAAACAGCCGAAAATCGTGGTGGGAGGCCGAACCTGCTGCTTGGGAGTCATATCCGGGATGCATGTGTATAATATCTGTTCCGATAGCAACATGAACCGTCACGGGTATTCCCAAGCGGGCTCCCGTTGCGAGAATGCTTTGCTTCATCAACGGAAGCCGCTTTTCGAGGATATTTCGACCAACGGCTTCGCCGAGTCCCGTGGATATTTTGCGGGTTGATGTGATAGCCTCATTTAAAAACGTACAGGTCTCACGGGCCATGCCGAAGGAGCCGTCGTCTAGGGCGGTGTCGACATCTTCTGATGTCCGGCCGACCATGGCAAGTTCGACATCGTGGATGATGCCGGCGCCATTCATGGCCACGCCGGTGATGACTCGACGTTCCATCAGATCGATGACGATGGGATTGAGGCCGACTTTGATTACATGGGCGCCCATACCGAACAAAATCGTATGGTTATTACGGTGAGCCCTGACGATGGCGGATATGACGTTTTTTAATTGACTGCCTGCCAGGATGTCGGGCAAATTGTGCAGAAAATTCCGGTAGGAGGCGCCTTTCTGCCAGGGTTTGCCGAATTCTTCTACAGTTACCCTGCTTTTTCGGTCGGCGAGATGGTGGGTTTTTACCCTGCTGAGGTCAATCGGATCAAATTTTTGTGGCATGATCCTCCTTCGATTTCGGACTTGGGAATGGGGATTGTAGATTGCTTTAGCAGACTATATTCGTTTTTTTAATTCCAAAATTTTTCCGGATACAACTTCCGCTCCAGAAGATCACACACGATATGCCCCAACATTATATGGGTCTCCTGAACTCTAGCGGTGACATCCGACTCGACCGATAGTACGAGATCGGCACAGGCACCCAATTTACCTGCCCGACCGGTCATACCGATGGTTATAAGCCCCATTTTTTTGGCGGCTGAGACTGCCTTGAGGACGTTTGGAGAATTCCCGCTGGTGCTGATGCCCCAGGCAATGTCGCCCTTTTTTCCGAGCGCATGAATTTGTTTGGAAAAAATTTCATCGAAGTGATAATCGTTGCCAATGCTGGTGAGGACCGACGTATCAGTCGTCAGTGCAATAGCTGCCAGTGGAGGTCGCTCAATTTGAAATCGGTTGATGAGTTCGGCTGCCAAATGCTGGGCATCTGCAGCACTTCCACCGTTTCCGAAAAAAAAGATTTTATTGCCGGATGCCATACAGGAAGCCAACAAGCTTGTCGCAGTGATGATATTGTCAATATTTGTTTCAATGCAGCGGCGTTTTATCTCAATGCCGGCATCTAGAATATGGAGGATGATATCTTTCATTGTAACCTTTGAATCCATGAACCCCTATCTTTCATTTTCAGCAAGTCGGTTTTTGATTTCTTGAATATCTCGGGCAGCATCATAACCGAACTGTTCTGCTTTTTTATACTCCTTTAAGGCATCGTCAAGGCGATTTTGTTTAAAATAAAGCCGGCCCAACCGGTAGCGAAAAAGACCGTTTTTAGGTGAAAGTTCGACACTTTCACGACAAAACATCAGTGTGATTTCCGGATTTTCGTCCTGGTGATCAAACAGACATCCCAGCGCCGACATGGAGGCTGAATCATGGGGGTTATGCTTGATGGCATTTTTATAGGCTGATATGGCATCCTGCGTCAGGTTGTCGGCGGCATAACAGTCACCCAGGTAACGATAAACCGTACCCGATTCCGGATCGAGCTTTGATGCACGCTCCAGAAACGGTTTTGCCTTTGCCAGATCACCTGACTCGAAATAGAGTTTGCCGCATTGAAAGGCGACTTCATACACATCGCCATTGATTTTGCCGGCCTTGAGAAAGAATTTAAGGGCTTTTTCGGGCTGCCCTCTCAGCGTATGGACCAGCCCCAGGTTGAACATCGCCATGTACTCTCCGGGGTCTATGGAAGCAACTTTCTTAAATTCTTCTAGCGCCGATTCATATTCACTCTTTAGACCGTAACAGACACCGAGACTGTTGTGGACGTTTACATTGGAAGGATCCATTTCAAGAGCGCGCTTAAATTCGTCGATGGCCCCCTGAAGATCTCCATTTTCATACAATTTGTCACCGCTAATATTTAAACTTACCCCATCGAAAACCACCGCGCTGCCGGGTCCAAAAAAGGCCGCATGGTCAAGCGCCTTGCGGGCATTATCGATCATATCGGATTTTCCAAAGGTGATGATCGGATAGGAAGCAAATCCGATGGTAACCGTTTGTTCGGATTTTGCGGCCAGGCGGTCCTGAATGTCGCGGGCTAATTCGAAACCCTCCGATACATTTATTTCAGGGAAAATACTCCCGAATAATCCGGGTTCCAGGACACCCCACAAACCGTTTTTCTCTCGGCAAATAATATTCAGTATTCCGGCCACCTCGACATGCTTGTCCAGCGCATCGGGGTTAGAATATTTTTGGTCCTCCTGCTGATTCTGATCCACTCCGACGGCAAGGGCTGCGAATTGAGCGATGGAATCCAGATGTTGTACGGCATGGTCGATAAAACTCCTGCCAACAAGCATATCCGGAAAAACAGATTGCAGTACCTCATTGACACCCGCAGCCTTTTTTCTTTTTATATCCTTAATCGGTCCGGTGTCTGTTTTTGAAAGTAAAAAGTTTCGTGCAGATCCCCGGCTTTGAAATACTGCCTTTGCGTTATTGGCCATGTTTAAGCTCTTTTCAACACGTGTTTAAATGCCGATTCAATAATTGGTAAGTCGTCATCCTGCAATGTTCTAGGATCTATGATAAAAGCATCATCCTGGATGCGCCCGATAATCGGCGGTGAATTTTTTCGCATCTTTATTTCCAGGTTATTGGCGGAAAGGCCGTCAACTTTTATTCGCAGGCACTTACTCGGCAGTGATAGAAGCGGCAATGCTCCGCCGCCTGCTTTTGAGGAAAGTTCAATGAGGTTGATTTGAAGCCGGGACGGGTCTATTTTCTTCAAGTTCTCCATCAGCTTCGATGCTTTTTGTTCAATTTCGTTTATACCCATCGTCAACATTCGTAGGGTCGGTATCCTGCGTACTGCCTTTGCTTCATCGCGGTAAAGGCTTACAGTGGCCTCAAGAGCGGCCAAAGTCAGTTTGTCAATGCGCAGGGCCCTGGCCAGGGGATTTTTCTTAATTGCTTCGATGATGGGTGTTTTACCTACAATAATGCCTGCCTGGGGTCCCCCCAGAAGTTTGTCGCCGCTGAAGGTCACCACATCGGCGCCGGCGGCCACGGATTCCTGCACAGTAGCTTCTTTGACTATCCCGTATTTTGAAAAATCGATGAAGGTACCGCTTCCCAGATCTTCCATCACCGGTCTGCCCTGCCGATTACCGAGTTCAACCAATTCCTTTAATGAAACCTCGGCCGTAAACCCGATGACGCTGTAATTGCTGCGATGCACCTTCAGCAGCAGGGCGGTATTATCGGCAATGGCATTTTCATAGTCTTTCATATGGGTGCGATTGGTGGTGCCGACCTCTTTTAAGATACTGCTACTTTTCGCCATAACGTCCGGGATTCTGAATGAACCTCCGATCTCCACCAACTCACCCCGGGAGACAATCACTTCTCTGTTCCGGGCAATGGTGTCCAGGCAAAGCAAAACGGCTCCGGCATTGTTGTTAACTGCCAAAGCTGCCTGGGCGCCGCTGATTTCGCAAATAATATCTTCTATAATACTGTATCGGGAGCCCCGCCTGCCGGCGCCAATGTCATACTCGAGATTTGAATAGCGACCGGCGATAGCTGTGATATTCTCAACTACCTCCCCCGGGAGCAGGGAGCGACCCAGATTGGTGTGCACGACGACTCCGGTGGCATTGATCAGGTGTTTTAAATTAAAGGCCATGGTGTCTTTAACCGCCACCTTGACCAATTTGATGATCCTGTCTTCCGACAAGCTCTCTTCGCTAATATTCCGATTTTCCTTAAGGATGCTATCTCGAAGAATTTCCAAGGTGTTACGGATAGAATTGACCATAATCGTCTTTGGAATGTTTTCAAAAAACGGCACCGTCGCGGCACGCTCCAGGACATGGTCCACGCCGGGAAGCGTTCGTAACATTTTTTGCTGATTTTCTGATAGAGTCATTTAATTATCTTATGGATATAGATAAGCTTCGCTTTCACACAATGGGATATGAGCGGCATGTCAGATATTATTAATATTGGGAAACGTAACCATATTTGCCTGTAAATACAGCAGATACATATTTATACCTAGAATAATGGGTTATTTCAACAGAATTTTTGGATGACCGAGAAAATCCTTTATGAATAATACGATATGAGATAAAGAACAGGTTTAACTTGACTTGGCCAGCGGGGCCTATAATTGTTGTTTTTATTTTGGGTTTCGTAATTTGTTTTTTACGGGATAGGTAATACGAGGAGGTGCCATGAAGAATCTCTTGGTTACCGGCGGATGCGGGTTTATTGGAAGCGTATTTATTCGCTACCTGCTGTTGGAGTCCGACTATGACGGGCGCATCATTAACGTCGACAAGCTTACCTACGCCGGCAATCCCGACAACCTGGCCGATGTCGAAAAAGCAAATCCCGAGCGTTACCTATTCTTAAAAGCAGATATATGTGATCCGGAGGCCATGGCCCATGCATTCAAAGCCTATGAAATCGATGCCGTCTGTAATTTTGCCGCGGAATCCCACGTGGACCGATCGATCGTTGCCCCGGATGCCTTCATTAGAACCAATATCGAAGGGACATTCAATCTCCTTGAAGTTTCCCGTCAGAATGCGGATCGCCTGGTTCTCTTCCATCACGTGAGCACCGATGAGGTCTACGGTTCTCTGGGATCTGACGGTTTTTTTACCGAAAAAACTCCTTATAAACCAAACAGCCCGTATTCGGCATCCAAGGCCGCCTCAGATCATCTTGTCCGGGCTTACAATAAGACTTACGCGCTGCCGGCGACCATATCCAATTGTTCAAACAACTATGGACCGTACCAGTTTCCGGAAAAATTGATCCCATTGATGATACTAAATGCTTTAGAAGATAAGCCGCTTCCGGTTTATGGAGACGGCAGTAATGTCAGGGACTGGTTGTTTGTTAAAGACCACTGCCGGGCTGTCTGGGAGATAATGAAGCGGGGTACCCGGGGCCAAACATACAATATCGGCGGCCGCTGCGAATTGGCCAACCTCGACACTGTCGCCATGGTATGCGATTTGCTCGATGAAATGGTTCCAAAGGCAGATGGGAGATCTCGCAGGGACCTGATTACCTATGTTAAAGACCGTCCCGGGCATGATTTACGATATGCAATTGATTGCAGCAAGTTGGAAAAAGAATTGGGCTGGTTTCCCGTAGAATCCCTTGAAACCGGACTCAGAAAAACGATTCGTTGGTATCTGGATAATTCACACTGGGTGCAACGGGTTAAAAGCGGAGAATATCTGAACTGGATGAGAGAGCACTATGGGAATGACGAATGATTAGAGACGATATAGGGCATCCTTCTCAAAGGAGTTTGAAATGAGAGTGGCCAAAGATTATATTGTTTTTCCACTGGATGTATCTTCTACGGATGACGCCAAACGCTATGTTGAGCTTCTTGCCGATCATGTGGGGCTATTCAAGGTGGGGTATGAGCTTATGATAAGGTCTGGTCCGGATATCGTACGGTTTATCAATGCGGCCGGTGGTGCCGGTGTGTTTTTAGATTTGAAATTGCATGATATACCGGCGACTGTCTCCCGCGCTATGGCCGGAATTGTCGATCTCGATATCCGATTTGCGACCGTACACTGCGGAGAGACGCCAAAAATGCTCGAAGCTGCGGTTGGCGCCAGCCAAGGAAGGGTTCATATCCTGGGTGTTACGGTGCTGACCAGCGTAAATGCGGAAGATATCAGGGCCGCTGGATACCGCCCGGATTTCTATCAGAACCTGCCCGCCCTTGTCTTACAAAGAGCCGACATGGCCAGAACCGCCGGCTGTGCCGGTGTGGTCTGCTCCGGCCTTGAAACCGCCATGATCAAGACACACTTTGGAAATGAGTTTATCACGGTTACACCGGGGATTCGGCCCCAATGGTCGCTTGGTGAAAAAGACGATCAGAAGCGGGTCACAACACCTGCGCAGGCCGTTCAAAATGGATCGGATTACCTAGTGATCGGAAGGCCGATACGGGATGCCTCGGATTCCCAAGCGGCGGCTGCACGCATTGCAGAAGAAATTGCATCCGCCCTTTAGAAAATGTTAAACATCCGATATAGTGTAAGCCCAATGATAATAACACCCAACAACAGGGCAAATATCAATTGGTCGGAGCTTAATTTTTTCATTCGTCCCTATCCAACCCAAAGGCGGTGTGCAGCACCCGCACAGCCAGTTCGGCATATTTTTCTTCGATAACACAGGATACTCTGATTTCCGAGGTGCTGATCATCTTAATATTAATATTTTCCTCGGCTAGCGTGCGAAACATGGTTGATGCTACGCCTGAGTTATCCTTCATTCCGACACCGATAACCGAAACCTTGGCAATATTTTCATCACCGAATACTTCTTCGGCGCCGATGTTTGCGGCAATCTTATTTTCCAGCACCATTGCTCTTTTAAACTCACCTTTTGGTACCGTAAAGGTCAAATCAGTTTGTCCCTCGGGCCGGGTATTTTGGATAATCATATCCACAATAATGCCGGCATCGGCGATGGGTGTGAAAATTTTTGCCGCAATCCCAGGTTGATCGGGAACCTTCTTCAAGGTAATGCGTGCCTGATTTTTGTCATGGGTAACGCCGGATACAACGAGACGTTCCATGCCGGAATTTTCATTGACAACCATGGTTCCCTCCTCATCACTAAATGATGACCTGACGTGTACGGGGATGTTGAATTTTTTAGCAAATCCTACTGAACGAATTTGCAGCACTTTGGCGCCAAGACTAGCCATATTCAACATTTCGTTATAGGATATCGTCGAAAGCTTTCTGGCTTTTTGACAGATATTGGGGTCGGCTGTGTAAATACCATCCACATCCGTAAATATTTCACAAACATCCGCTTTGATTGCCGCTGCAATCGCCACGGCGGACGTGTCGGATCCGCCGCGTCCAAGCGTTGTGATATTGCCGTCAGGATCACACCCCTGAAACCCGGCTATCACGACAATGTGACGTTCTTTGAGCAATTTTTTTATTCGATCGGCTCTTATATCTACGATGCGAGCATTACCATGGCAGTGGTCCGTTACCACCTCGGCCTGATGTCCCAGCAGTGACTGGGCGGGGTAGCCCATTGATTTTAGCATCATGGCCAGAAGGGCCGAAGTCGTTTGCTCACCAGTGGCCAACAGCACATCAAGCTCCCGACCGTCGGGTGCTTCGGTTACCTTCCGGGCCATGTCTATCAAATGGTCAGTAATTCCTGACATGGCGGACAGGATAACGACCACATCGTTTTCTTGATTATAGGTTGCGACCACTCGTTTGGCCACGTGACGGATACGTTCGAGGTCTGCAACTGACGTACCGCCGAATTTCTGTACGATTAAGCTCATTTCATCCCTAGGATGCTTTCATCTAATGTTTTTGTGATATTGACGATGCTGTGTCCAAATGCCTTCAGACCAATTTTGCGGTCATCATCGTCGATAATTTCAAAGGTCATGGTCAGATGTTCGTCAGGCAGTTGATGCGATATTTTTTCCGCCCACTCTATTGCAATTACAGCCTGATCATACAGCAGCTCGTCCAGGCCGATATCTTCAAGATCGTGAATACCATCCAGGCGGTACAGGTCAATATGAATCAAGGGTAAGCGCCCCGGGTATTCGTTGACCAGCGTGAACGTCGGGCTGGTGATATAATATTCGTCCGGGACCTCAAGTCCTTCGGCCAAGCCCTGTACGAAAGCGGTTTTGCCGCTTCCAAGACCACCGCTGAGTCCAATGACCAGCGGATGTTTAATTCGTTGGCCGATTGTTTTCCCCAACTTATGGGTTTCTTGCACAGTGCGGGTCGTTATTTGGAATTGGCTACCGAACATTGTTCATGATCTTCTTAATTTCACCGGGAACGGCGTGCATGACTTCGCCGGCCAGGTAACCATAGGGCCCGATGGTGTGCGCCAAGGAATCAGCTGCCGCTCCGTGTAAATACACGCCAATATGGGCAGCGGATTCAGGAGAGAATCCCTGGACTATTTGTGCGGCAATGATTCCTGTAAGCACATCTCCCATGCCGCCTGAAGCCATACCGGCATTGCCGGTGGGGTTTATAAAGATTCTGCCGTCCGGGTGTGCGATAACAGTACGAGCGCCCTTTAAGACGACATGTACATTTAAGTCAACCGCGACGTTGCGGGCACAGTTTATCCGATCCTGCTGAATATTGCCGACGTTTACATCCAAAAGACGGGCCATTTCGCCGGGATGAGGCGTCAAAATTATCGGTACGTGTGCTTTTTTTAGGATTTGCATCCGGCCGACCAGATGGTTAATGCCATCGGCATCCACGACCACCGGAATTTGGCTCTCAAGTATGATTTTATGGACCAGCTTTCTGGTTTCCAAGGCCTGTCCCAGACCAGGTCCGATGGCGAGGCACTTTTTGCCGGACATCAATTTTTGGATGACGCCGAAGGCTGATTTGCCGAGGGCACCTTCCTTGCTTTCCGGCAACGGGGCTGTCATGACTTCCAACATTTGGGTTTCTAAGACTGAATTGAGGCTTTGCCCAATAGCCAGCGTCACAAGTCCTGCGCCGGCTCGCAGTGCAGAAACAGACGTCATTGAAGCGGCCCCGGTTTTTCCGGGAGATCCGGCCACCACCAACAGATGTCCGGTGGTACCCTTGTGGGCGTCCTCAACTCTGGGTGTCACATAAGACTTGATGAGATCCGCCGTCAAAAGGAATTGTTTGGGTGCCACGGTTTGTACGATATATGGCGGAATTCCAATATCAACGATTTCAAGCGCGCCGGTATAGCCTGCTCCCGGATGGATCATGTGGCCGGGTTTGGCAAACCCGAAGGTTGCCGTGGCACTGGCGCGAATGCAGGTCCCGCATGGTTTTCCGGTGTCTGAATTCAGACCAGACGGGATGTCGACGGCGAACACGGGCTGGTTGAGCGCATTGATAAAATCAATTACCGTTTGAAAATATCCTTTGACATCCGATTTCAATCCGGTGCCGAAAATCGCATCAATCCATATATCGCAATCTTCCATCTCGGATTGATAGGCAGAAAATGAACTTTCATCCGGGATTTCAATCAGTGGGATGTTGAGCGGTTTTAATAACTTTAGGTTGGCCGCGGCATCGCCCCCGACCCGATTGCTTGTAGCAAGAAGATATACCTTTACATCAGCCCCGGATTGGGCTATATAACGGGCAACTACAAAGCCGTCCCCGCCATTGTTCCCACGCCCGGCGATGACACCGATCCGCTTATTTTTAAAATCTGCAAATTGCTTAAAAAAAAACTGGGTAGCCCCCCGGCCGGCATTTTCCATTAATATCCGGCCGGGTATACCAAAGGACTCGATGGTCCGTCGATCGATTAGCTGCATTTCATTTGCTGTAACGAGTATCATATAAAATCCCACGATTTCCAGTCGACTCAGCTCAAATACTTATAACGCCAGAATCAGCGATCTCATGTCCGCCACCGCAGCCTGCATTCCAATCAGAACAGCCCGCGAAATTATACTATGACCGATGCTGAATTCATCGATTTCATCGATTTTTTTAAATGCTTTCACTGTTTTATAGCACAATCCGCGTCCCACTTTAACGCTGAATTTCAACTTGTGGGCAAGTTTAACGGCATCAACAATATTTAAAAAAGCCTGATGTCTTTTTTGAGCCGTTTTTGCGTCACAGTAAGTTGCGGTGTGAATCTCAACCAAGGATGCGCCGATTTTGTGAGCCAGTCTTATCTGTTCGGGCTCCGGGTCCACCAGCAGCCCTGCCGGTATACCGCTGTTTTGTAGTGTCGCCACTGTATCATAAATGTCGGAGCGGTGTACGATCAGATCCAGGCCGCCATCCGCGGTGAATTCTTCGCGCTTTTCAGGGACCAGGATAACCAGATCAGGTTTTATATCCAATGCCACGCCGACCATCTCGGAAGTCGAGGCCGTTTCCAGAATCAGTTTAGACTGTACGACGCTGCGTAAAATACGAACATCTCGGTCATTTATGTATTTGCGGTCCAGTCGCAGGTGGGCGGTAATACCATCCGCACCGGCCATCTCTGCCATGGTGGCCGCTGTTACCGGGTCCGGGGACTGACTTTTTTGGGCGTTTCTCAGGGCTGCCACGTGGTCAATTTTTACCGCCAATCCGGCCATTGATTACCCCTTTGTAGGTTTTTTAAATCAATTCTAACAGTTGCCGGCTCTTTTTTGCCATTTTCCGGGCATCCTGCACTGAAGTTTCATGGTCGTAGCCAAATAAATGCAAAATGCCGTGCACTAGTAGCTCTGTGAACCGTTGCTCCATGCTCATACCGGAATTTTGCGCTTCTTCTGCCGCCGTGTCTGTCGATATTACCACATCGCCTAAAAGCTGCGGGCTCAGGTGGGAAAATTTACCCTCTCGCATGGGAAAAGCGATTACATTTGTCGGACTATTACGGTTTAGATATTTCCGATTTAGCTTTTCTATCTGTGGATCATCGACAATAAGAATCGAAATTTCTCCGTCAGGGCAGTCTAATGCGCCTAAGATGACCCTTACCGTCTGCTCTATCTTTTCCAGTGAAATTCCGCACGAGCTTTGCCGGTTGTCTATCAGGACTTCCATTCCTTGTACTTCCCTTGCCGTTCGCGCTGGCTGGTGACCTATTCTCGATATATTCGATGCGATGGTGGTGAATTCCGTTTAAGATTTTGTCGAAGCTGCGAGCAATTTTGTGAAGATCCTTGAGCGTCAGCTCACATTCGTCCAACTGGCCGTCCGACAATATGCCGTTAAAAAGATTCTTGACGAGACCCTGGATTCTGGACGGTGTCGGGTTATCAAGGGTTCTTGATGCTGCTTCGACCACATCGGCCAGCATCACCAGTCCGGCTTCGCGGGTTTGCGGTTTGGGGCCGACGTATCTAAAGTCATCAATGTTGACGGAATCTTCCCCCTTTTGTTGCCTGGCTTTTTCATAGAAATATTTGATAATGCTGGTTCCGTGATGTTGTCTGATGATATCAATGATAATTTTACCTAGTTTATTTTCTCTGGCTATCTCGACGCCGTCTTTGATGTGGGAGATTAAAATCAGGCTGGACATAGAGGGTGCCAGTTTGTCATGTTTATTTAAACCACCTTCTTGGTTTTCGATAAAATACAGCGGTTTTTTAATTTTGCCGATGTCATGATAATACCCGCAGACTTTGGCAAGCAAAGGGTTTGCTGAAATATCAGATGCCGCAGCTTCCACTAAAGATCCAACAATCACAGAGTGATGATAAGTGCCCGGCGCTTCGATCATGAGCCTTCGCAGGATCGGTCTATCCAGGCTGGCCAGCTCCAGCAGCGAGATATCCGTGGTATAACCGAAGGCGATTTCAACCAGTGGGACAATACCGGCTGTGACAATGCCAGCGCCGATTCCGCCCATGAATCCAAAAACCCAGTCCCACATAAGTTTGGCGCCGGACAATTCGGCCAGGTAAAAGTCAATGGAGGTCACCAGCAGTATATTGAGCAATCCGAGTTTGGCGCCGGCCGTTATGAAGACTTTGCGCTCACGGCAATGTCTTATCCAGTAGGCCGCCATGGTGCCGTTTACCAGAAAAAAAAGAAAAATTACCAAGCTGTTTTCAAATATAATTGCAAAAGCGACTGCCATAACCGCTGCCAGCGGTATCGCAATCGTCAATCCCATGAATACACAAATTATCATGGATCCCGCCGCCAACGGGATGCCAAACCACATCGAGGACATATGAATGGGAAGCGTTGAGCTTTGAGTTAAAACCTCGGATAACTTGCAACTGAGTTCTGCCAGAAAAAAAAAGGTTAAAAAGACACATGCCATAAAAAGCAGGCTCATGTTGTGTTCCGCCGCCAGCCGGCCGGGCTGGTTTAAATGGAGAATGTAAGTGGTAATCAGTAGACACATCAATAGCATGGCGGCGCCGATACTGGATAAAAAAACCTGTTCTTTTTTCGTCTGGGTCTCAAGAGTTTGGAGTTTTAACAATTGTACATCGGTGACCAGCTCTCCTTCGCGCAAAAGCATCTCACCTGTTTTGATTTTGTGAAGAACGGGTTTGATTTCCGCGGCTGCTTTGTTTTTTCGCTCCTGGGTCTCGCTGCGGTTTAGGGTAATGTTGGGCTGGATGAGCCGTTGTACGAAATCGACCACGAGGTTCAAGAGACCATAGTCCAGGTCGCTGAGGAGTGGCTGGCCAACG
>Ga0316187_10001031_pt1 | contig 23395 bp, 16 predicted proteins | sample CroRivburrow1_MG_FD_204927 | JGI IMG/M metagenome (GOLD analysis project Ga0316187, IMG submission 204927) | Coastal sediment microbial communities from Maine, United States - Cross River worm burrow 1 | ecosystem: Environmental > Aquatic > Marine > Coastal > Sediment | place: USA: Maine...
CATTGGCTACATTCGTGCTTTCTCCAGGATCAGTAGATAGATTATAAAGTTCCATATCAGCATCCGGATTTTTCCTGATTCCCAGCTTAACACCTTTCCAATCTCCCATTCGTACAGCTCTTTTTCCTCCTTGCTCATAAAATTCCCAAAACAAATAAGAATGTGGAGTTTGATTATTCATAGCTTTTAAGGTAGGTAAAAACGAAATTCCATCAATTTCATCAGGTACTTCAATACCAGCTATTTCACAAAACGTAGGTAATATATCCCAAAAAGCAGATACATGATCTGTTTTCACTCCACCTTCAATATTTTGAGGCCATCTGATAATAAAAGGTACTCTTATTCCACCTTCATATAAATCTCTTTTATAGCCTTTGAAAATACCATTTGAGTCAAAAAAATCAGGATCAGCTCCACCTTCGCGGTGAGGTCCGTTATCACTTGTAAAAATAAAAACAGTATGTCCATCAATCCCTAAGTCCTTTATTTTCATCAATATATCGCCAACTGCAAGATCCAGTCTTTCCATCATCGCAGCAAAAGCAGCCCTCGGATATTCTTGCGAACCATAAGGACCTTTTCTATATTCGGGGCCATTATCTATGCCTTTGTATGGGGTCTCACTGAATTTTCCTTTATATTTTTGAAATAAGGAATCATCAGGAACCAGTAATTCCGCGTGTGGAATTGTATAAGGTAAAAAAAGGAAAAATGGATTATCTTTATTTTCTTCAATAAACTTCAAGGCTTGACGATGAATAACGTCGTGGCTATAGTCTCCAATGCCCCTATTTTCATTTCCAATTTGAAACACCGTATCCTTGTTTTTCCATAAATATTCAGGATAGTAATTATGCCCCAAACGTTGACAATTGTATCCAAACCATTCATCGAATCCCTGGTTTACGGGATCACCGGTGGACCCTGGCGCCCCTAAACCCCATTTCCCAAAACCACCAGTAGTATATCCCACATTTTTAAGATACTCTGGCAGAATTTCAATTTCATCTGGTAAAGGATATTGTCCTTCAGGTTGTATTTCCATATTACCCCTGATGAAAGTATGACCTGTATGCTGCCCAGTCATCAAGGATGACCTGGATGGAGCACATACTGTACTTCCTGAGTAATGTTGTGTGAATAGCATTCCTTCGGATGCGAGTTTGTCAATATTCGGTGTGTTAAAAATATCTTGCCCATAGCAACCAAAATCGCCGTAGCCTGCATCATCTGCCACCAGTAATATGAAATTTGGCTTTTTATCTGAATCTATTTTGGTGCTTGTGCAATTTGTCGAAAACAATACTATAATTAATATAATTATAGCCAAATTAGTTTTTATCATAATTAATATATTTTATCTACGATTTCCAAGTGTCAAGCCAATTCATAAGGAGTTCTGACCAGGTTCTCAGGGATGGATTATCAAGAGCCATCCCAACACCATGATTTCCTTTTGGGTATACATGAAGTTCTACTGATACTCCATTTTTCAAACAAGCATCTGCAAAACGTAAACTATTATCCACCGGAACACCCTTGTCATCAGCAGTATGAAAAAGAAAAGCAGGAGGATTATTTTCTGTTACCTGGTAATTATTAGAGAGTTGTTTTTTCATATCATCACCAGCATCTTCTCCTAACAAGTTTTTTGCAGATCCGGTATGGGCAAATGAATCAATGAAAGAAATTACAGGGTATCCGAGAATTAATCTATTGGGCCTGGCTGAAAACTTATTAACCAAATCATCCTCCGGTTCATTATAGAGATCAGGTTGAGTAGCTACTGTAGAGGCGAGGTGCCCCCCAGCACTAAATCCCATAATTCCAATTTTCTCGGGGTCAATATTATACTTTGATGAATTTTTTCTGAGCAATCTAATCGCTCTGCATGCATCAGAATAGGAACCGGGGTATCTGTCGGGTGAAACCCGGTAGGTTAATACAACTCCAACAATACCATTCATGGCAAAAAGTTGAGCGAAAGGCTGCCCTTCGTGATCTGCCTGTATAGAATAGCCACCCCCTGGACAAATAAGAACAGCTGCAAGATTTTTTGATTGTGAACTTCTTCCTCTTGCAGTTGGATAATATATTTTTATTTCTGGTCTGTAGTTAGGATTACTACCATTATTCGATGAATCATCCTCCCATAAATTAACAGATTCACCTAAAAAAGGAGGATCCGGATCAGGTGGAGCTTGAGATGAATTTGCCGGAAAAGCATTGGCTGCTATTCCCAATCCACCCAATGCAATTGTTCCTTTCTTGATAAATTGTCTTCTTTTAATCGTATCCATTTTTATAATTTTTCTTCAATATATCCAGCATATCCACCTCCTATTGACATTTTGATGGAATAAGTTTGTCCTCCTGTGATCTTTTCTTGCCCAACAATAATTTTGTCAGGATATGTATCACTTTCAGGAGAATCCTTAAAGTAATATAAGGTATATTCCCCTACTGTAAGAAAATCCAATTTAATATCAACTTCTTTTGAAATGCTATTATTCATTGCACCAAGATACCATCGATCTCCTTTCTTCCTTGCCATGACGATAAATTCTCCTATCTCCCCTGCCAACACCTTTGTATCATCCCACACGGTTGGTACTTCCTTCAAGAATTCTATGCCAGGCTGACCTTTATAATTATCAGGATGATCACAGGCTACCGTAAGGGGACTGAAATATACAACAAACATAGCTAATTGTTGAGCCCGTGTATTCATGACCCGAGCAGGAGATCCTGGTTTGAAATTTTCCCTTGTCACATTCAAGAATGCACCTGGAGTATAGTCCATTTGACCAGCAAGCATTCGTGTAAAAGGAAGTGTTACATTATGCTCAGGAGTTATCCGACTCGACCATTTTGTGTATTCGTTTCCTAAGACTCCTTCTCTGGTTATAAGGTTCGGATAGGTCCGGCTCCAGCCAGTTGGCTTATAGGCCCCGTGAAAATCCACCAATAAATGATGTTCTGAGGCCTTCTTTACAACCTTTTGATACCAGTTGACCATTTCCTGGTCATCCCGGGCCATAAAATCAATTTTAACTCCTGATATACCCCAATTTTCATATAAGGTAAAGGCTTCATCCATTTGTTTATCAACATGATCCCATAATAACCAGAGTATAAGTTTTACATTTTTTGCTTTAGCATATTCAATTACCTGGGGCATGTCAACTGCAGGATTAACAGTGGTAATATCAACATCAGGATTTGCTTTTTCTCCTACATTAATCCAGGGATCATCATACCAATGCCAGTCGATTAACATATAATCCCAGCCCATATCGGAAGCCAACTGGATATACTCCTTAATGGTTTCGGTATCCATTTTTATCTCTCCACTCCACCAATGATCCCAGGCACTGATACCTGGAACAATCCATGAAGGATCCTCTATTTCACACGGATCATTTAAATTATTTATGATTTCTGATTCAATAAGATCCCCCGGAGTTTCTCCTAACATAATAACTCTCCAGGGGGAGGAACTTCCCGGCTTAACTCTGACTCTCCCACCCTTATTTTTAAGAAGTGGAGATAAATCAGATTTAAGGTTAAAAGGTTGGTTAACATCCCATTTTTTTAAATACATGCCTGCCCAATCGGTAAGATCAGCTTCAGTAATAGCTGCGTAACAAGTCATATCAATATTTAATAATAAAGGCAGGCCTATAAGACTCTCCGGAGAGATGTCAGATAGATTCTGTGCCTCGAATTCGGATTCCTGATGTGAAGCATATAATCTGTAATCAGTTGCCCAGACCTTTTTATCACTGTTAAATCTAAACTCAACATTCTCTTCTGTTAATAATATTCGTTTATCTGAAGAATTGGAGCTTATAAATTTCTCCCAAGTATCAGGAATAGTATAGCGGAAAGCTATACCATCATCATAAGCTCTAACCACAATTATTATCTCTCTTCGAGGGATGTTTTTTTCCTTTACAGTTATATTCAATTCATTATAATGATTTACAATTTCTGAAAAACTTCCTGCAACCGGATTCCAAACATTATTTATTTCTGATTTTTTTATATCAATTACTTCTACATCATTTCCAAATAATGGCAAATCATTAAACTGAAGACTGAATTTTGAATTGTCTATAATCCGATTACCATTATAAAAAACTGAATAATTTATTTCCTGGTCGAAGGTAATCTGGAACTGAGATAAATCTCCCGGGGATTCTATGAAATGAGCTTGAGCATTTAATTTCTGATCTGAGCAAAATAGAAATACTGTTATTATTGAAATGGAATATAGTGAACGCATAAAAAAATGATATCGTTAAAAATAATTAAAGATAATTATAAATTAAATTAATTCTGATGTTCGGCCCTTCAAGTGGGCTCTATTTCTTCAATTATTTGAAAATACTAAGCCTTTCTGTCTAAACATTAAATAATTTTTAATATAATAGCGTAATATTACTTGTGTACGATTTGAACTATTTTTTAAAAAAAACGTAATAAATATTAATATTTGAAGAAAAAAGTTTACTTTTAGAAGACGAATCGTATTGATAAGTGAAATATATGAAAAGAAACTTACTACATATTTGGTCTAACTTCTTTAAAATCAACTTATTAATATCATTAGTACTACTTAATGCTTGTTCCGATACAGCAGAATTAGAACAACCCGCAAGATTAATAATAACATTAGTAGATTCCCCAGCAGACTACGCAGAAGTTAATGTAGACATTCAGGAAATCAGCTTAAAATCAGAAGGTACTGAAGAAAATAATGGATGGATAGTGCTTCCTGATTTCAAACCAGGGATTTATAATATCCTTGAGTTTACAGGAGGACAGGAACTTCCTCTGGCAAATATGGAGTTCCCTGTAGGAGCTATCACCCAGATAAAGATGAAATTAGGGAATAATAATACATTGACTATCGATAATTATAGTTCCACCTTATTAGTTCCCGGGCTATCCTCTGATGGCATGAAATTTAACATCTTTCAGAATATTGAAGCAGGAAAAAATCATATTTTTAAGATAGATTTCGATGCTTCCCGGTCTGTAACAAGTTTAGGAAAGACCGGACAAATGATTCTCCAACCAGTAATCAGATTAATTTCCGGAAATTCCACAGGAATAATCTCTGGAGATATAATACCTGCTGAGAAGAATGTATTAGTTAATGTAATTTCTGGGAATAAAATTATTGCCTCAAGCTACGCACCTGAAAATTCAAGTAAATTTTCTGTTCCAGGAGTTGAATCGGGTACATATACTATTTCTTTTGAATCAAATTCTTTCCAAAAACATATTCATGATGTTACGGTATCCAACGGAAGCGTAACTGATATGGGAACTGTTAAACTAGATGATTAGTTAATTTCCTGTATTTATGATTCTTTTTACTTTGTTTTAATTTTAGCAAAAAGGCTAGCAATCTTGATTATAACTTCCACACTCTTTTCCATAGATTGAATTGGTACATATTCATATTTCCCATGAAAATTATGTCCCCCTGCAAATATATTTGGGCAAGGTAAACCCATATAAGATAACTTTGAACCATCAGTGCCTCCCCTTATGGGTTTTTTAATTGGAGTAACATCAGACTGTATCATGGCGTTTTCTGCAATATCAACAATATATTTAACTGGTTCCACCTTTTCTCTCATATTAAAATATTGATCGACTAAATCGACTGTAACTCTTCCTTCCCCATATTTGTTATTCATAAATTGAGCACAATCCATGATAAGTTTCTTTTTATTTTCATACTTATCCATATCGTGGTCTCTTATTATGTACCGAAAGGTGGAATGCTCTACCTGCCCGTTGAAATCAATTAAATGGAAAAAACCTTCATAGCCTTCAGTATACTCCGGGCGTTCGTCAACTGGTAACAAACTATTAAACTCCATTCCTAATAGTAAAGAATTTACCATTGCATTTTTTGCTGTACCAGGATGTACATTCCTGCCTTGAATCTTAACAGTAGCAAGAGCTGCATTGAAATTTTCGTATTCTAGTTCACCGATTCTTCCTCCGTCAAGTGTATATGCTATATCAGCACCAAATTTCTTAACATTGAATTTATCAGCTCCTCGGCCAATCTCCTCATCAACAGTAAATCCTACCCGAATTTTACCATGTTTAATTTCCGGATGTAAAACAAGGTGTTCCATGGCCGTTATTATCTCTGCGATTCCTGCTTTATCGTCAGCACCAAGTAAGGTTTTTCCATCAGTTGTTATGAGATCCTGGCCTTTATAAATTAAAAGTTCCGGAAAATCTTTCGGAGATAACACTACATCATTATCTGCATCCAATACAATCTCCTCTCCAGAATAATTTTTAATTATTTGTGGATTCACATTGGTTCCGGACATATCCGGACTGGTATCCATATGTGCTAGAAATCCAATTACAGGAACATCTGCATCAATATTTGACGGTATTGTAGCCATAATGTAACCATGTTTATCCATTTCAATATCTTCCAGGCCAATATCTTTCAACTCCTTTACCAATATTTTTGCCAGATCAAACTGTTTATCTGTACTGGGACAAGTACTTGACATTTCATCCGACTGAGTGTCTATTTTGGCGTAAGCCAAAAACCGTTCTGTAACTGTTTTCATATTATTATATTTAAGGAATCAATTGAACTCGATTATTTAATTAAAAATATACTTTATTACTATTTCAATATTCTGTTGTAAAAAATACGATTTAAAAGCAATGCAAATACCATTGGCGAAATTAAAAAAAAAATCAGGATTATTGCTACAAGTAATTCAATCTTTCAAGTAATAATCCTACTTCGATTATTGATTTTTGATCCGGAATATAAGATGATTTATAACAATATATTAGTATGAAAAGTGCAAAAAAAAGGCCTTTATCAAAAGGCCTTCAATCTATATTTGTTAAGAAAATTTAATACATTTGATTAACTAATTTACACCACTTATCGCGTTCATTTAGTTTGAAATTCAACTCCAGTCCATCTTTTTTTACAATATTTAAACCTTTGTTACTGAAAAAACCAGTTTTGAAAGGAATCACTTCTCGTATATCGACAGGCATGATTTCTAAATTATAATCAATATTTTCAATTGCAGATTTAAAATAGATTCTTTGATTGGTTAAGATTAATTTTCCATCAACAGTACTACCGTTCATATATTGTGAATCTGTAGCCTTTATTACCTGCTCGTTTGGTTTAAGATCAATTTTCATTATTCAATAGTTAATAATTTATACTCACATAAAGAAAAACATTTATTATGCCAAAAAACTATGTGCCTGACAATCAATATATTACATATTTTTTGCCGTTTGGATTAGTCAGGGAAGTGTCCGGTTTTGACCTAATGTTGTTCGATATAATACAGCAAAAGAAACGGTATAAATTGAAAAACTGGTAATATATTTGTGTTATATAACAAAATTTTTTCATATGAATAAAAAAATACCACTGTTTATAAGTATCATAATTGTTTCAGTCAGCTTTAGCTATTCTCAGGTTTCACTTACCTCAAGTAATCTTCCAATAATATTAATCAACACGAATGGTGCTGAGATTCCTGATGAGCCAAAAATAGTAGCCACTATGGGGATTATAGATAATGGCCCGGGAAATAGAAATAATATAACTGACCCTCCAAATGATTACGATGGTAATATTGGTATAGAAGTCAGAGGTTCTTCTTCGCAATGGTTTGCCAAAGAAAAATTATCCTATGGATTTGAAATATGGGATGAAAACCAAAATGACACTACTGCTTCATTGCTGGGAATGCCAGTAGAGGAGGACTGGGTACTACATGGCCCGTATAGTGATAAAAGCCTTATGAGGAATTTTCTGGCTTATAATATGGGAAGGGAATTGGGCAGGTATGCTTCCCGAACCAGATATTGTGAATTGGTACTGAATGATCAATACAAAGGCGTCTATGTGTTAATGGAAAAAGTCAAACGGAATAAGAACCGCGTGGATATCAGCAAATTGAATGTTGATGAGAATGATGGAGATGATTTAACCGGAGGATATATTGTTAAGATAGATAAATACGATGGCAGCAATAGCGGAGATGGTTGGCATTCTCCATATAAGCCACCGGGGTATGATAAGGAAGAAGATCAAACTATATTTTTCCAATATGATTATCCAAAAGTGAGAGATATCACTGAAGCTCAGAAAGAATACATTCAGGCATATGTTACGGCTTTTGAAGATGCTTTACAAAATAAACCTTCTTCTGATCTAATAACTGGATATAAATCATTTATTAATATGGAATCTTTCATTGATTATGCGATTATGAATGAAATATCCAGGAATGTTGATGGCTATCGGCTTAGTACCTTCCTGCATAAAGACAAGGACAGCCAGGATAATAAATTGTACATAGGCCCAATTTGGGATTATAATCTTGCTTTTGGCAATGCTGATTATTATGATGGATCCAAAATTAGCGGTTGGGCATGGGATATGAATTATGTTCCAGGAGCAAGCACAGACCATTGGCTGGTTCCATTTTGGTGGCAAAGATTCATGACGGACAAGGATTATGTAAATAAATTCAAAGACAGATGGAATGAACTCAGAGCGGGTCCATTTAAAACATCGACAGTACATAGTTTTATTGATTCCACTGCTATTGTCCTTGATGAAGCCCAGGCAAGAAATTTCCAACAACATGATATTCTAGGTGATTATATTTGGCCTAATAATTATGTGGGGGGCTCCTATCAAGCTGAGATAGCCTATCTCAAAACTTGGATTTCAGATCGTTTAGACTGGCTGGATGGCTCAATCAATGCAATTGTTACAGGACTACCTGATGATTTAAATACTCTTGAAATAAAGGTCTCTCCAAATCCATTTTACAACAATGTATTAATTCTGATTCCAGAATCTAAATTTAAATTCGAGATTGAAATCTACAATGTGTTGGGGGAAAAAATAAACTTTTTAGAATCAAATCCAGGAGGTAGAAGCAATGAAATTTATTGGAATGGAAAAGATTTATCTGGAAATAATTTAAATCATGGAATGTATATCATGGTGATTAAGGAGAATGGAAAAATAATTGAGAATAAGAAACTCATCAAAAACTAAGCAATCTTATATATTTATTACCATCAGGCTGTCGTACCTTAATAGCAAACGAACAATAAATTTTTTCTCCAAAATGGCGTTTAAGCAGTTTTAATAAAAATCATTTTGATATTTTCCATTTATTTAAAGTGAGGAATTAATAGTTATTATTTACGCATGATCAAATGAATACAAAAGAAAGGTTTTCAAAGGCATTAAATAGAAAAAAACCGGACAGGTTACCCGTTACCACACATCACTTAATGCCTTATTTCCTGAATAAATACTATAATGGAATATCAAACCATGAATTTTTCAAAATCACCGGAATGGACCCAATCGAATGGATCATTACTAATAAACCCGACGTAACGAAAGGAGACTACTATGATCCCACACATACAGAAACCGGATTTCTTGAGGCATTCCGAATAAGTAACGAAAATTGGAAATTCAAAGAAGAATTAATAAGTGAAGATAAATTCGGAGCGATTAAAAGGTTTAAAATTATTACACCAAAAAAGGAATTATCTATGGTGTTGAAAACCGACATTCAATCAACCTGGGTATTAGAACATCTTATAAAAGAGAAAAACGATATAGACATTATCGCAAAATATATGACCCAACCCCTTTGCGATGTGGATTTCATTAATAACAAGGCGAAAGCTGCCGGTGATAATAGTCTTATCCGGGGACATGTAATCTGTTTTGATGGCTTTGGACAACCAGGCACCTGGCAGGATGCATCCTGTTTATACGGTATTCAAAATCTCATTATGGAAACATTCAATGATCCAGAATGGGTGCAACTATTGCTTGAGATTTTGAATGAACGTAAAATCACTTTTGTTAGATCTCTAAAAGGTGCAGATTATGATATCCTTGAGTTAGGGGGTGGTGATGCTTCCACTACTGTGATATCTCCAGACATTTTTGAATCTTTTGTAGCACCATATGACAGTAAAATTATTGAGGAAGCTCATTTAGCCGGACAACGAATATCTTACCATACCTGTGGTGGGATGATGCCTATACTCGAACAAATTGCTGAAATGAATCCAGATGCTATGGAAACTTTTACTCCTATAGGCATGGGAGGAGATGTGAATCTGGCTGAAGCTAAAAATAGGATAGGCGATAAAGTTTGTATTATAGGAGGATTTGATCAGTATAAATTTTTCAATGATAATACACCTGAAAATACGCGTAGAGAAGTTCGAAGATGTTTTAAGGAAGCCGGAAGTGATGGTGGGTTTATATTGGCACCTTCAGATCATTTTTTTGATGCTGAACATGAATTAATAATGGCCTATGTGGATGAGGCACAAAAATGTATTTATTAGGTAAATTTTTTTTCCAGCATAATTGATAAATAATTAAAACAGGGATAAATTGTCGGAAAATAGTATTTTTGCAGGATAATTGTGTCGTCAATTAGTAGTACCCAATAGCCTATATACCGTGTTTTAATTACTTTTTTATACGCTTATTTAAATTTTTTATTAATTATTATATCAAATCAATGGGAATTCAAAACAGGTTCACATTAATTACAGGTGCGAGTCACGGAATTGGAAAGGCATTATGTCACGAATTCGCGTTAAAAGGTCATAATCTCTATTTAATTGCACTTCCAAACCAGCATTTAATTGATATTGAGAAGGAATTAAAGGCAACATATAACGTTGAAATAATTAGCTATGGAGTAGATTTAACAAAAACAGAATCCCCTGATAAGATTAAAAAATTCGCATTTGAAAATAAAATTAAGGTTAATGTTTTAGTCAATAATGCAGGTATGGGTAGTGGTGGACTTTTCGAAAATTCCAATATGGAATTAAATAAGTATATCATGATGTTAAACAATCATGCCATGGTTGGAATTACTCATTCATTCATTCCTGATTTAAAAGAAACTGCCCCATCACATATTATGAATATAAGTAGTATGGAAGCTACGCTTCCTCTTCCTTATAAAGCAGTATATACAGCAACTAAAAGTTTTATTTATAGTTTTTCATTGGCTTTGAGTCAGGAATTAAAACTGGACAATGTATATGTATCTGTAGCTTGCCCCGGATCAGTTGTCACCAATGAAGATGGCATGAAGCGTATTAAGGCAATGGGATGGAAAGCTAAAGTATTAGTGAAAGAGCCAGATGATGTAGCTAAAAAGATGGTTAAAAAATTATTTAAAAGAAAGCTGGTTATCATCCCAGGTGCAGTACCTTCAATAATAGTCAGGATAATGCATTTTATACCTATGCGACTAAAACTTAGAATCCTTGAGAAAATTTTTAGCGCATACAAAGATCATGATCATCGTGCTATGGATTCGATTGATTAGTAGAAGAACTGAACATTTTTAATTAGTTTTAATAATTCTTCATCCAATTATCAAATCATGTATATTCGATTAATAAGAATTATTATTATTTTATCTCTTGTTACCATGGGGAATATATCACCCGGTCAATCAACATTGGAAATAATATATATTGGTACGTATACCGCTCCGGGGAAACCAGGTCTGTTTGTATTTAAATTTAACCGTAAAAGTGGGGATTTAGAACTGATACAGGAAGTAGGTGGAATGGAAAGTCCCTCCTATCTGGAAATTAATCCAAATGGAAAATTTCTATATTCTGCGAATCGCAGTACAGTAATTGATGATAAACAATGGGGATCAATTAGCTCATATTCTATTGATCAATTATCCGGCAGGATTACTCACCTTAACGATCAACCCTCATTTGGATCGGAATCCTGTCATGTCAGTATTGACTCAAAGGGACGTCTTGTTTTCGTTGCAAATTACACTACGGGAAATGTAAGTGTTTTTCCAATTATTCCTGATGGCTCATTAGGGACGATTTCAGAATCAGTTCAGCATACAGGATCCAGTATTGATAAAAGCAGGCAAGAAGGTCCTCATGCTCATTGTACAACCGTTTCACCTGATGATAAATATCTATATGCAACTGACTTGGGTATTGATAAAATCAAATCCTATAGAATAGATTATGAAAATAATAAATTAATTCCAATACCTGAATCCGATGGTTTGGTTAAAAAAGGAGCAGGACCTCGCCATTTTACGATTCATACCAATGAAAAATATGCCTATGTTATTGAAGAATTATCTTCCAGCATTACTTTTTTTGACTATAACAAAGAGGATGGAAGCCTTACAGAAAGACAAAGAATCTCTACAATCCCAGAAGGATTTAATGATATAAACTATTGCGCTGATATACATATAAGTCCTTCCGGGAAATATTTATATGGTTCAAACCGAGGGCATAACAGCCTTGCAATATATTCAATAAACCAGGAAGATGGCATGTTGTCAATTGTTGATTATCAATCTACTTTCGGTGAGTGGCCAAGAAATTTCTTAATTGATCCTAATGGAGAATTTGTATTTGTAGCCAATCAGAATTCAGATAATATTGTGGTCTTCAAGTTGGACAATACAAGTGGAAAATTGAAAAAAACAGGAGAAATAAATGATCTGCCAAAACCAGTTTGTATAAAGCATCTTAAGCTTTAATCAATTTAATCTCTTCCTAATTTAATATAATAATAGATATCTACTATTGAAAATTATCATTCACGATTACTGAATATCATTACTCTTCTTCAGTAGGCAAATCTTCTGGATCTAATCGACTTCCCATTCCTGAAACAGCTGAAACATTGAAAAAACCTATTACTGTATCATCTGTACTGGTGTTGATAATATTTGTTATCACATTTGAAAGTGGAACAGAAAACATTTCAGCAAAACCTCCAGGTCGATTAATCTGTACTTGCATTTGAGTTAAAAATGTATGAGCTAAATTGGTAATTGAATATATTTCAACATATACAGAGTCACCGGGCGCATAAGGTGACAGAAAGTCGTCATTTTCATCCTGATCAAAAGGATTTATACCATCTCTAATGGGTTGTAAGAAGGTGATTCCATCTACTTCACTACCTGCACTGAATGCTGCATCATAAGCTATATTTATTTCATCAGGCTTGCTTAGATAGATCCCATTTTTATATGCTTTGATCCAATATGAATCACCAATGCCGACAGGATCAACAGCATAAAATTGTGCAAAATAGGAATCAGGGAAGAAATCATTCCCCTTTTCAAATCTATAAGTTACACTATCAATAGAAGGGACGCGGTTCATACTACTTATTGATTCAAAGGTAATCTCACCAACCTTAATCGATAGAAAATAATTCATCCCAATTTCTCCGAATGTACTGGAATCATTAGGTGGTGTCCATAAATAATCACCACTGCTATCTTCAGATTCTATAAAGTCATATGAATTACCGTTACTGTCTGTAATCCTTATCTCTGCACCGCTAATACCAGGCAATTCATTTGTGTCAAAATATGGCAGTGTCTGTTTAACTTTAATTACCTGGGATTCACTTTTATTATTGATCCAGGCATCTATCACGAAAACCGGTGAAGCTTCAGGTAGATTCGGATCTATAATGTCTTCGCAGCTGATTAGCACTAAGCTAATAGCAATATAGTATAATATATTTGTTAGAATCTTCATTAAAAATTGAAATTATATGATATCGCTGGTATCCATGTACCAATAATAGCCAATTGTGTCGCATTGGCCTGAATTGGTTCATTAGGAACCGGCCGATCCGTTCCTTGTGAGAAATATATTGAAAATGGATTTCTTCTTGCGTAAGCATTATAAACTCCAAACACCCAATAATCCCTGTTTTTTCTTTCCTTACCATTTTTCCTGAACTTTTTACCATGCAGGGTAGCTGAAATATCCAATCTATGATAATTCGGTATTCTTGTATTATTCCTGGTACTATATTCATTATAGGGTATAAGATAATCTTGAACCTCAAATCTTGAAGTAGGGAAAGTGGTTGGCGTACCTGATATAAAAGTAAAAGTAGCAGAAAAGGTCCATCTTTTAGTAAGTTCATAAAAACCTGCAATACTTAGGTTGTGGAGTTGATCGTATCTGGTTGGATACCATTCGTTATTATTGATTCCATCTACTTTCAATTCAGATTTTCCTAATGTATAACTAATCCATCCATTTATTTTTCCATACCTTTTCTTAACATAAAGTTCTAAGCCATACGCCCTCCCAATTCCAGGAAGTAATTCACCTTCCAGATATTGATTAATTAAAATATCAGCACCATCTATATAATCGATCTGGTTTTGAGTATCCTTATAGTAAGCTTCAATGGAGGCTTCATACATGTTATTCTTGCCAAAATTCTTAAAGAAACCCAAAGAGTATTGATCTCCAATTTGAGGTTTGATATTATTCGTACTTGGCGTCCAAATATCCAATGGATTTGAAGCAGTGGTATTTGATATTAGGTGTATATATTGTGCCATTCTGTTGTAAGAAGCTTTTATTGAACTATTGGGAGATGTCTGCACTTTAACAGATATACGAGGTTCTAATGTAAAATAGTCTTGTATTATCTCCCCGTCTTCAATATATTCAGACGATGTGAGTAATTTTCTTTGCCCGGGGACTATGGTCTGAAATTCATATACATATCCAGGCCCGATGTAGAAATAACCAGATCCCCTTAATCCGTATTGAATTGAAAATGATTCACCAAAATTCAATTCATTACCGAAATACAATGCAAATTCTGTTGTATACTTTAAAGGTAAGCTGATATTGGACACATCACCATTACTCACTCCAACGGCATTAGCAGGAGTAAAACGATAATAATTGAGCTCACCACCAAAACTCCAGATATTGTTAGTATTTACAAAATATGTAAGTTGAGGTTTCAGCGACAATGTCCTTATCTTCGATTTCCATTCAAACTTGTCCAATTCATTATCACCAAATGCAAGACTATAATCATAATCACTAAAAATAAAACTGATATTAGAAAACAGTCTGTTATTGAAGAGATGGTTCCATCTTAATGTGGCAGTATTATTGCCCCATGTAAAACCCTGGTTTGCATCAAATTTAAAAACATCTCTGCCAAGATATCCGGAAAGGAAAATTTTATCCCTTTTACTTATATCATAGTGAGCTTTTAACGTCAGATCATAAAAATATAGCTTAGCGCCATCATCAAATAAATCAGTGAATGGTCTCGCCAGAACGTCTATATATGATCTCCTGCCAGCCACAACAAATGAAGAACGATCTTTTACAATTGGCGCTTCAAGTGTTAACCTTGAAAAAATTGTTCCAATCCCTCCTACCGCTGAAAATTTCTTGCTATTTCCTTCTTTCATTCTGATATCCAATACAGAAGATATCCTTCCTCCATATTGAGATGGGATCCCACCTTTATAGAGTTTTACATCCCGAACAGCATCGGGATTAAAAACAGAAAAGAAACCTAATAGATGAGAGGAATTATATATAGGTGCTTCATCCAATAAAACGAGGTTTTGCCCAACGCTTCCACCTCTTACATTAAACCCAGAGGTTCCTTCACCCACGGAACTAACTCCCGGTAACAATTGTATGCTACGTAAAATATCAACTTCCCCAAGTAAAGCCGGAATTTTCTCGATAGTCTGTATATCGAGTTTATTCACTCCCATCTCAATACTTTGAACGTTTGCATCCTCTGACTCACCATAAATTACAACTTCTTCAAGCTCCTGATTGTCGGCAGAAAGTTCAATATCGAGTTCAACATTTGTAGACAGCGATATTTCTTTTGTGATAGTAGAATAACCAATATACCTGTATTCTACTGTGTAGTCACCAGGTTCCAGTGTAACTGAATAGAAGCCGTAGAGATTTGTGGTGGCTCCTCCCTTAATATTAGTCACGTATACAGTGGCTCCAATCATTAGTTCACCATTGGAAGCATCCTTTATATAACCACTGATTGAAAACTTTTCAATTACTTCATTGCCACTATCCTCAGCTATCAAAGATGTAGGGAGTAGTAAGGATAATAATATAAATATGTAAATCTTTCTCAATTTAATATAATGATATTCAACTTTGTAACGAGTTTAAAAAATATTTGTTTAGCTTTTTTTAATAATTATTAAACAATATTATTATTATCCTCTAGGATATATAATGTATTTATGGACAAAAGGTTTCAAAATCCATGAAATTAAAATACAAATTTTAAAATATTATCGATTCCTAATCGTCTGATAGATCCAAAAAGTAATTCTCTATATCGCAAAGTTTTTCACTCAGCAGCCACAATCTTTTAGCATCATCTTTATTATATGACCTTCTGGATGATTTCTTAGTTTTACTTTTATCCCAGTATTTTCCAGATATCCCCTTTGCCTCTTCCGAAGAAGCTAAAAATATGGAGGTAGAAGCGCCATCTTTGGGTGTCACTCCACCCAGACGTCTCAATTTCCAGGCAATGCTATGTAATGATACTGTATGCTTCAATCCTATATTGGTTTTTACAAGCCCTGGTTGAACACAATAGATACTTAATTTTTTCAGTGTCTTTCTTTTCTCAAACTCCCGGGTAAATAATATATTCGCAAGTTTCGACTGAGAGTAGGCCCTTAAACCGTGGTATTTATTTGTTAAATTAATGTCATTAAAATGCATTTTACCATTAAAATGAGAATCTGATCCTACGTTTATGATCCTGGGATCGTCTGATTTACTCAATCCGGGAAGCAAAAGATGTGTAAACATAAAATAGCCCAGATGATTTACTGCAAATTGCATCTCAATATTTTCATCAGTATACTCCAATTTTGAAAACCATGTGCCGGCATTATTAATTAATACATCAATTCTTGGTTTTTTCGCTAAAATTTCTGCAGCTCCTCTTTTTAGATCCTTTTGTGAACTTAGATCAATTACAACACCTTCAACACTTTTATTACCTGATTTTTCAATTATTTTATTTACCGCTTCTGTGATTTTCTGTTCACTACGGGCTACAATTATTACGTCCGCTTTTTGTTCGGCCAATGCCAACGCTGTTTCAAAACCTATTCCCGCATTTGCTCCAGTAACTATACAGACTTTCCCTTTCATATTTAATGTATTATTCATTTTTTAAATCAGATAATAAACTTATTAAAATATTGGTATATATATCCCTGTTTTTATATCAATAAATAAAGCTCAAAACCTGATCTTTAAAAGATAATTTTGATTAAACTACCCATTTTTATTTCCAGCGAAGTTAGGTAAAAAAACCTTCATAGTGATCATGTTTTAATCAATACTTACCTGCTCAAGAAACATTTTACGGACATCTTTACAGGAGATAATTAGTTGCAAAAGAATTTATCTGGCACCCATAATCATCTTCTAATAATTGGCTTATTCTAATCAACAAAACATTAAAAAATCAATGTCGTAATCGTTCCTTCTTCCTCTTTTGAAACGATACTCATTAAGCCTTCATGAGCCTTCATTATTTGCCTTGATAAGGTTAATCCAATTCCTGATCCCCCCTTTTTTGTAGTAAAGAAAGGCATGAAAACGTAGTCAAGAGTATTAAAGGGAATACCGCAGCCGTTATCTTCAATAGATATTAAATATCTGCCTTCTACCGGCTGCCCTTTAATGATTATTTTAGGATTTTGTTTGCTATTTAATGAGTGTACAGAGTTTTTAATCAGATTTATCACAACCTGCTCCATCATTTTTTTGTCCATCACCAAAACCTGATCCTTTGGAACTATACTTACAACTAATTCAATTTTATTGCTTAGAACTCCTTCCTTCAGTAAAACAATTAAATTATGAATAAAGTCATCCACACGGACACTTTGAAAATTAGGTTTGGGGATATCAGTAATCGTTTTATAGTCATCTACAAACTTTGACAAACCAATGCTCCTGTTATAAATAGCGTTTAAACCTTCGTGGAGGTTTTTAATATTTTCGAAAGTCAGTTGTTCTCCGGTTTTTAATCCTTCGCCTGATTCCACTGATTTCATAAGTGTAGAAGAAACCAACTTAATTGGACTAACCGAGTTAACAATTTCATGGGTAAGAACTTTTATTAGTTTTTGCCATGCTTCTGATTTTTTTTCTTCCAGTTCCGGATGTATATTCTGGAATGAAGCAAGTTTAATACTTTCTTCTCCAAGATTAAATTCGGATATTCTCACATATAAACTAACCAATTCATTGCCTTGCTGAATTTTTAGCAATTCTTGTCTCCCAGGTTTCATTTTTAATAGTCTCGCAGGCAATTCATTATTGACCGCTTTTAATCCTGAAAGGGTGGTTATATGAGGTAATTTTAAAAGGTTTTTAGCAGCTTTATTAAATAAATGAATCTTTTCATTCGCATCCCAGGCACATAAACCGGCTTCAGCATGTTTAATAATATGCTCGAAATATTGGTGTTCTATTTCTTTCTCCGTTTTAAGCTTATCAAAAAGAATTACTATTCGGTTAAATTCTTCATATAATGATTTAAATGGCAATTTTCTGTTTTTATTGAAAGTAATTGAAGTATCATCAAGTTGAATTGAATTAAGGAAAAACAACAGGTTTCTATTGGTCAAATTAACATATCGTATTAACAGCAAGATTTCCACAAACCATAAAATCCCAAGGCTTATAGATGTAACAATTTTATTATCCTGAGAAACAGCCCAAATGAATAGAAATGAGGTAATTGCAATCGCGGTTGAAAAAAAAACAATACGTATATTAAACCGTTCAGAGTTCATATTTTTTCAATTTATCATAAAGCGTTGACCTGTTTATCCCTAGTTCTTTAGCAGTTCTGCTCATATTCCAATTAAATGTTTTTAATGCTTTTTCAATTATTCCTTTTTCATTATTTTCAAGATTAAAAGTATCTTCGCTACCCTGCAATAAATCTGAATCTGATGAAAATTGAAAATCTGAAGATTGTAATTGATTGCTCGAGGACATGATAACTGCCTTTTCAATAATGTGCTGTAGTTCACGGATATTTCCGGGCCATTTATATTTTTTTAGTTTGGCTGAAGCTCCGTCAGATATCTTTGAAATATTCTTTATATATTTATCAGAATAATGTTGCAAATAATATTCGGCCAGTATTTGTATATCTTCAACTCTGTTTCTTAGAGGTGGCAGTTCCAGTTCAACAGTTTTTAACCGGTACAATAGGTCCTCTCTGAAAAGATTGTTTTTCACCATTTCATCAAGGCGTTTATTACTGGCACATACCAATCTGAAATCAACAGACCTTATATGATTCTCTCCTAAGCGAATAACAGTTTTATTTTGAATTACAGTAAGTAATTTCATTTGCATTGATAGCGATAAATTACTTATTTCATCAAGAAACAAGGTGCCTCCGGAGGCTATTTCAATACGCCCGGCTTTGTGAGATATTGCATCTGTAAAAGCCCCTTTTGAATGTCCAAAAAGTTCACTTTCAAACAAGTTTTCATGAAGTGAGCCCAGGTCTACACTTACAAAAACCTCATTTTTTCTCGATGAGGCTTTATGAATCTCGCGGGCAATCACCTCTTTCCCTGTTCCACTTTCTCCAGATATCAGAATATTCGCATCTGTTTGAGCTACCTTATGGATGATTTTATATACTTCTTCCATCTCAACAGAAGATCCCTTCACCAGTGAAAAACTATTATTCTGTAAAACCGCACTTAAATGTTCCTGTTTGGATCTTAACTTTTGTACTTCGTTTTTTGATTTGCTAAGATTATATGCTGTAAGAACAGTTGAAAGTATTTTATTCTCATCCCATGATTTCTGAATGTAATCTACTGCTCCCTCCTTTAATGCTTTGATAGCTAATTCTACGTCTCCAAAAGCTGTGATAAAAATGATACTCACCAGATCATCAATTTCCCGAATTTTATTTTTCCAGTAAAATCCTTCATTTCCAGTTTGGATGCCTGCCCTGAAGTTCATATCAAGAATTACCACATTAAACTTTTCCTTCTTCAGGTGTATAGGTATTCTATCAGGAACCGTTTCGGTAATAATCTTACTGAAATGCGGAGATAGTAATATTTTGAGAGCTACGAGAAATTCCTCATTATCATCGATTATTAGAAGTCTGCCGTCTTTATCTTCCATTTAAATTCAAAACTGATTTGTTACTAGCAATTCTATTATAAAAGTACACAAATGTCGGATAATCCGACAGTATAATAGTTTAGAATAAGAAAACATTCATTTAAAATCTTTTAACTTTAAGGTAAACAGAAATCAGAAGACTATTTTAATATTTGAAACATGTTGATATTGAATACTGAAGACATCTATAAATCAATAGAGCCAATTGAAATTATCGAGGCAGTTGAAAGAGCTTTTATTATCCAAAAATCTCAAGATTTTAAAATGCCTGATCGAATGCATATCGGGAAAGATGGGAATACACACTTAGTAATGCCATGTCTTGCCGAAAACCTTTTTAGCACCAAACTTGTTTCCGTAAATCCAAAAAACAAAAATAAAGGCCTGCCGATTATATCCGGAGTTGTACAATTAGCAGATCATAACAACGGAAAGGTTCTGGCCATTTTTAATGGAGGCACTGTAACAGCTTTAAGGACTGGTGCTGTGGGTGCCGTTGCTGTAAAATATTTAACAAATTCGAACGTGAATAATATCGGACTGATAGGTACAGGAGTTCAAGGCCTTCATTTGTTACTTATGATTAATGCAATAAGGGATTTAAACCAAATAACAATTTTTAATCATAAAACAAGCCAGTCTAATTGGTTTAAGGAGGAATTGATTAAGAAAATACCAGGAACCAAAATAAATTTTACAGATTCAAAAAAAGATCTTTTAAATAGTAGTCAAATCATCCTAACAGCAACTACCTCACCTACTCCGGTACTCCCGGAGGATACCGAATTGCTGAAGGGCAAAACCTATATTTGTGTTGGATCATTCAAGCCCATTATGGGTGAACTCCCAAGGTCAATATATTCTATACTTGATAAAATTTACGTTGATGTAGAATATGCAACAAGGGAAAGTGGTGATGTAGCCTACCCTCTTGAAAAGGGGATTCTGAATCACGATCAAATAATACCAATAAATGAGCTGGTTACCGGAATGCAATCACCATCCGGACATACAAAAGTTTTCAAATCAGTAGGAATGGCATTATTTGATTTGACAACTGCTGAAAAAATTTACACATCTGCATTAAATAAAGGTATCGGTACCGAATTTGTATTATAGAGGAATATCAATATTTCATGATGAAAACGATTAATTTTTTATTTAATAATTGGAATTGGAAACCTCCTGAAGAATGGATGCAGATAAAAACCATTGACCTGCATACCGGAGGTGAACCTTTAAGAGTTTATACCAGCGGACTACCAGAAATCTCCGGCAAAACAATCCTTGAAAAAAGAGCATTTTTTAGAGATAATTATGATTATATACGTACCGGAACTATGTTCGAGCCAAGAGGACATGCGGATATGTATGGAGCTATTATTACGGAACCTGTAAGTGTGAATGCAGACTTTGGCACCTTCTTTTTGCATAATGAAGGATACAGTACAATGTGCGGCCATGCCATAATTGCACTGGTAAAGCTAGTATTAGAAACAGGGATAATTAGTAAATCTGATGACAATCCAGAATTAATCATTGACGCCCCTCCAGGTCAGATTAAAGCCAGAGCTCAATTAAAAAATAACAAAGTAATAAAGGTATCCTTTTTAAATGTCCCTTCTTTCGTTCTGTATCAAGATGAAAATATCAAGGTTGAAGGAATAGGTAATATCAATTTTGATATTGCTTTTGGGGGAGCTTTTTATGCGATATGCGATATCAATCAATTTGGTTTTAATCTGGCAGAAGAAAATTACCATCAACTGATTGACTATGGTCGAAAGATTAAGAATACTATTATTGAAAAATATGCGATTCAACATCCTTTTGAAGAAGAATTGAGTTTTTTATATGGCACGATCTTCACTGGACCTGCTAAACATGATAAAAAACATCATAGTCAAAATGTATGCGTTTTTGCTGACGGTGAAGTTGACAGATCATCAACCGGATCCGGAGTAAGTGCCAGATCGGCATTACTTTATAATAAAGGATTGATAGATGAAAATCAGTTAATTACCATAGAAAGTATTTTGGGGACTACCATGGATGTTCAGATAAAAGAAGTAGTAAAATATGGCCCATACAATGCCGTTATCCCAGAAGTATCTGGCACAGCCTTCATTACAGGACAAAATTCCTATTATTTTGATCCGGAGGATCCATTAATGCAAGGATTTATCCTGAGATAGGCGAACATTTTCTGAATATTTTCTCCTTTTGTTATGACAGATCCTGAATTTAGATTTCTAATTTCTCAGGAAATAAACCAGGAAGAAATTCTCATTTATGAAAAACGCGATCAATTAAAAACGTATCCGAACATAAGTGTTGGAATATCCAACATCATCAAATCGCATATTATGGTATCATGCTGACTATCAGCATTTTATTTGTTGGCATATCAATTGAATGGATAATTTTGTAAATTACTTTTATAAATTATGTTCAAATACAACCTTACTATAGCAATTAGAAACCTTCTAAGAAATAAAGGATTTAGTTTTATTAATATTATTGGGCTTTCATTGGGAATGGCTTGCTCATTTTTTCTTTTATTATCAGTATATGAAGCTTATAAAACAGACACCTTTCATACTAATTTTGACAATATATTTTTAATTCAACAAAAAGTAGAGCTTGAGAGTGGCACCTATACAGCTGATAGAGTGGGCGGAGCAATGGGACCCGCTTTAATAAATGTCTATCCACAGATAAAAGAATTTGTTCGGATTGGACGCGCTTCTGATGTACTGCTGTCCTATTTTAATGATGTCGCAGATAAAAGGCCCTTCTCTGTGGTAGAAAATGAAGGCTTGGCAGTAGATTCTACTTTTCTGAAGATTTTTTCATTCGAAATGATCAAAGGAAATCCGGAATTCGCACTGAATAATGAAAATTTCATTGTGCTGACAGAAACTCTATCTAAAACGATCTTTAAAAATGAGGATCCTATCGGGAAGATTTTGAAATTTAATGAAAACATCGACCTGATAGTTACTGGAATTATAGAGGATGTTCCCAGATCATCCAGTATCCAGTTTACATATATAGTACCTTTCAAGGTAATGGAATCTTTCAGTGTGCCAATCGATAGTTATGGGGGGACCAATTTCTTTACCTATTTTTTACTTGACAACCCTGGTTCAAGTGAAATAATTAATTCTGATATAAATAGTTATTTAGATGGTTTTCATGAGGAGGAACATCTTGAGACCAATAGGTTTCTCACTCATATAAGAAAGGCGTATTTCTATGG
>Ga0316187_10001033_pt1 | contig 23389 bp, 23 predicted proteins | sample CroRivburrow1_MG_FD_204927 | JGI IMG/M metagenome (GOLD analysis project Ga0316187, IMG submission 204927) | Coastal sediment microbial communities from Maine, United States - Cross River worm burrow 1 | ecosystem: Environmental > Aquatic > Marine > Coastal > Sediment | place: USA: Maine...
TTCAACTGCGTTCATCTCAAGCTCGAGCAGTTCACGTTTGGCTGTCATAATCGCCAGATCGGCTTGCAACCTATTGCACTTGTTCTCCTCAAGTTTGGATAGGACCGCGTGCGGTGGAAGTGTGTTGCTCATGGTTCCATCAACGCTATTAGAGCATTCTGGGAATCTTCTAGTGGGCTGGCATCACTTGCATCCTGACGCTGGAATTCATGAATGGCAGGCAGGCGATCAATGACCTGATCCAAAATGGGGTTGCTGCCTTTTTCATAAGCGCCCATGTTCACCATATCCTCCATTCGTTCATATAATGAAAGATCTTCACGCAAGGAACGTGCCGCTTTTTGAACATTGGCTGGAATAAGGCGGTTTGCTAAGCGGCTGACACTGCGCAACACGCTGATTGCAGGGAAATGACCACGCTCGGCAAGATGCCTGTCCAATACAACATGGCCGTCGAGTACTGCCAAAGCAGCATCGGCAACGGGGTCGGCAAGATCATCTCCTTCAACAAGGACGGTGTAGATGGCGCTGATATCTCCGCTATTGCCACTGCCTGGCCCGGCTCGTTCCACCAGCTCGGCCAGCATCGCAAAGCAGGATGGTGTATAGCCCTTGCTGGTTGGCGGCTCTCCCAGCATTAAGCCTATTTGGCGCTGCGCTTGAAGGAAGCGTGTGAGGCTGTCCATTAACAAAAGGACCTTCTTTCCACGGTCACGAAACACCTCTGCAATAGTTGTTGCGGCTAAAGCTGCCCGGACCCTGAGCAGGGGCGGCTCGTCGGAAGTGGCTACCACGACAACACAACGCGATAGTGCTTCCTCCCCCAAGGCCTGATCGAGGAATTCACGAAGTTCCCGTCCACGCTCTCCAACCAGAGCGATGACAATAATGTCGGCATCTGAATCTCTTGCCAGCATGCCGAGCAAGATACTTTTTCCCACACCGGCTCCGGCAAACAAGCCCATACGCTGCCCCCAGCCCATGGTGAGACAGGAATCGATGATGCGAATGCCCAATTGCATTGGGGTGTCAATAAGATGGCGATCCATAGGGTTTGGCGGTTGACGATGAATGGGGAAGGCGTTTTTTCCTTCCGGCAATTCCTTGCCATCCAAGGGGTGACCGCATGCATTGATGACTCGTCCGAGTAGAGATTCGGAAACATGGATGGACGGGGGGCCGTATAGGGGGCGCACGATACTGCCGGGCGCAATTCCCCTTGTGGGTCCGGCTGGCATGATCAGGCTGTGGCCGTCACGAAAGCCAACAACTTCGGCCTCCAGATGCGTATTGTTGGATGTTTGCACATGACAAGCCCTGCCAACCTCGGTATCCATGCCGCTTGCCTCGAGAAGCGGCCCCATGACCTTTTGTACACGCCCTCGTACGGGATAGGCGGATCGCCTTGCCAGGCGGGATAAGGCGCGCTCCCGGGCTTCAGGCTTGCATATTTCAGGTTTTGCTAATGGGCTCATCGGAAAGCAACTCGGCTTTAATGTACGCAACACCCTCGGCAATGGATGTGCTTGGATCTATCAAGACATCCTGTGTCTTGTTGAATATACGGATGCAGCTTCGTGCGACGTTGGCATCGGCGATCAAAGGAGAATCCATCTCTGACTCGGCAAGGAGTTTTTCAAACTGAGCAAAGTCATCGGGATGCACAGCCAGCGTCATGCGGCCCATTTCCGGTAAGCCATGGGCCGTTTTTTTTGCCATTTCCAGCAAGCGATTGCGCTCGCTATCGGTAATCTCGCCAATGAGCCACTCACACAGGGCACCGCTTATATCGACGATGGCCTCAGACATGGTCTGGTGAATTTCACCCATCTGCGACTCGGAAGCATCCAGAATCTGCTGCATCTGAAGCAGAATTTGTTCTGCCCGCTTGCTGCCAAGGGCTAGGCCGCTCTTTTCACCGGCAGCGTAGGCTTTGTCATACGCCTCCCGCTCCATCTCAGCCGACCGTTCCTTATTCTCCGAAAGCATCTTCTCCAGTTGGTGAAGACGGTCGGGTTCTTTTGCCTCTACTAGCTGGGCGGCAAGTTCGCTGTATGGGAAAGGAGTGCCCCTCTGTTCCCTGGAAAAGCTTTTGTGGTCTAAGGGCTTCAACGGTTGGTTTACCATCGCATTATTCAATCATTTCTTCTTGTGTGCCGAAGGTGATAGCGCCTTCATCATCGAGCTTGCGTGCTATCTCAAGAAGATTGCGCTGACATGCTTCCACGTCCGACACCTTGAGCGGCCCCATGATGTCCATGTCTTCACGCATGATTTCGGCAGCGCGTTGGGACATATTCGAGAAGAAATGCTCACGTAATTCATCGGAAGCGCCTTTCAGGGCACGAACCAAATCCTCTGAGGACACATGTTTTAGTACGGTCTGAACGTCCTTCTCGGACAGGTCTGCGAAGTCCTCGAAAACAAGAAGCTGGCTATCCACCTGCTCAAAAAGCTCAGGATCTTTATCCCTGAGGTGATCAAGAATGGACTTGGAAACATTGCCATCGAGCGTTTTTAGAATATCCACGACGCGCACCATGCCATCGAAGGAAAGGCCGGAGCCATGGTCTCCGGTGAGCTGTTTTTCCAGGGCGTCTTCGATATCGTGTATGAGATCGGTTGATACACTCTCGATTTTCGACATCCGCACCACTACCGATGTTTGCATATCCTCGGGAAATAATTCTATCAAACTACTGGCAAAATCAGGGTCAAGCTGCCCGAGGATAATGGCAATGGTCTGTGGATTTTCATTTTTGATAATCCCAAACACAGTTTTTGCCGTCATGCGTGAGAGTTTGTTCCACACAGGCACACGGACAGGGCTTCCATCCTGCAGGCTGTCCATAATGCGATCCAGGCGTGCGTTATCAACCACGCCAGTAAGCATGCCTTTAATATCAGCGCTGGATGAAAGGAATGGGTTGCCGGAGCGGTGGAATTGGGTGTATTCATTGCAAACAATAGCAAGATCTTCTGGCTTTATATTGCTTAGCTTGGGCATGCGTTTAGCAAGGTCGATTAAAGCCTCGTCATCCATTTGCTTCATGATGGGTGAGGATAACTCAGGCCCCAAGGCAAGAAGTAAAACTGCCGCCTTATCCGCTCCTTCCAGTTGTGCCGCGTTCATGATTGCTGCGTCCACTGGTGCAGGATTCTTGCTGTCAGGTTTGGATCTTCGGAGGCCAGCGATTTGGCCAAGTTCTGTGATTCGACATGTGCAGCACTAGCCCCAGGCATGGCAGTTAAAGCCGGCGGGGCAGTTAAAGCCATATTGGATGCCATATCAATGCCCTGTGTGTCCTGCCTTGCGTTTGTTTGTGGCGTGGTAAGACGCGTGGCCATAGGGCGCAGCACAAACCAGGCAAGCAGTAATAAAGCCAATCCGGCAACACCATAGCGCGCCAAATCAAGATAGAATGACTTTTGCTCGGCAGCCTCTAAGGCTTGGGTATCTTCATGGCTGGAGATATCAACCAGCGGCAGACTCTGGACTTCCAAGCTGTCTCCGCGGTCCTCATCGTAGCCCATGGCACGCTCCAGCAGATTCCGTATGGATTTTAACTCCTGCTGGCTTCTGGGAACAAAGTTTGATTCACCATTTGTTTCCTCGATGGAGCCTCCAACAATGGCCGCAATCGATAATCGATTGATGCTGCCAAAGGGAATGGTGCGTGTCTCGGTGGTTGAGCTGATCTCGTAATTGCTGACGTTCTCACTCCGCATGGCTTCTTCGCTGGGTTGCTGCGTCGTGATTTCTGCGCCACCGCTTTCGCCGGGAACGTTTGAGGCTGTGCCTGGCACGCCTCCAACGACGCTATCGGATGCTCGCCTGTTCTCGCTGATAACCCGTTGATTGCGTAAAACTGCTTCATCCGGGTTAAAGCGCTTATTGTGTTGTTCAATATGTTCGCGGTCGATCTCTGCTGTAACTCGTACGACAGCCTGTCCGGCGCCAACCAATTGCTCCAACATGCCGGTAAGGCGCTCCTCCAGTCTGCGCTCAAGTTGCACCTGATAATCTTGCTGTGTCTGACCTGCACTCGTGCCGTTTTTCTCTTCGCCGGTAGAAAGAAGGTTGCCTGCCGAATCCACAACGGTAACGGCCTCCCGTTCGAGATCAGGGACGCTGGCGGATACCAGATTCTGGATGGCAAGAATGGTTTGCTTGGGAATATGCTGTCCACCGATAAGTTGCAGCATAATCGAAGCGGATGCCTGACTTTTTTGCTCAATGAAGGCGGACTCTTTGGTCATCACCAAATGAACACGGGCAGTCGAGACCTGAGGCAATACCTCAATGGTCCTAGCTAATTCCCCCTGCAAGGCGCGCTGGAGGTTCACTTTCTGGGCAAAGTTACTGATGCCGAAAGGGGTGCTCTTATCAAACAGCTCGTAACCAACACCATTTCCCGGTGTGACGCCCTGACTAGCCAACTTCAGGCGAGCCGCATAGACCTGATCGGCTGGCACAAGGACAGAACCACCGCCTTCCAGACGGTAGGGGATATGTTCTTTCTGAAGAGTCTCCACGACTGTTGCAGCTTCCTGTTCGCTGATCCCGGTGAAAACAGGCCTGTAGGGAGCATCTGCTGACTGCATAACAAGCCCGATAAAGCCCAGAAGCATCATGACGCTTGCCACCAAGAGTAAGGGGCGTCTATTTTTTAACAGGACACCCTGAACACTTCCTCTGCTATCGGGGAATGCTCCAGAGCCGGAAGATGAAGCATCTGTGCCGCTCATTGATGCGTTCATCGACTGGTCTTGCACGGGTGCGATTTCGTTAGACATGCATCACTCCTCATACCTGCATGCGCATAACTTCGCGGTAGGCATCCACGAGTTTGTTGCGCACACTCATCATAAGTTGAAAGGACAGATCGGCCTTTTGAACTGCCAGTAGCGTTTCGGACACATTACTGCTCTTTCCCACAGCGAGATTCACTGTTGCCTCTTGAGCCGCCTTGGTATCCAGATTGGTCTGTTGCACGTATTGTTGTACCAGAGAGGCGAAATTTCCTGGCTTGTTGCCGCCGGTTGGCAGCTTGGGGGACATCTGCTGGTTTATGCTACCTATGGAGTCAATATTCATGAGAGACCTCTCGTTTTAGAACAAATATCTGGTAAGACGACTGTTCGGTATATTGCATGATGCATCAACGCAACAGCTCCATGGTTTTCAGAAACATACGTTTGGATGCCTCCATGGCGGTCACGTTTGCTTCGAAGCTGCGTGATGCCGAATTCAGGTTCACCATTTCTTCTACAGCGTTGACGTTAGGGAGCTTGACCATGCCATTGGCGTCCGCATCTGGATGCGATGGGTCATGCACCTCCTGAAATGGGCGGCTGTCTTTTATAACCTCAGACACTTTTACGGATTGAGGACCATTGCTCCCAAAGGATGAGGAGAACACCTCTGAAAAACGTTTTTCACCTGAAGTGCTTTGGAATACAACCTGGCGGCGACGATAGGGGCCACCCTCCTGGGTGCGTGTCGATTCAGCATTGGCAATGTTTTCGGCCACGACATCCATACGGGAGCGCTGTGCCGACATGCCGGAGGCACTGATATGCATAGAAGAAAAAAGTGAGTCAGACATTAACGGCCTTCCTTGATGGCGTTGGCCAAGCCACCCAGCTTTCCTTTAATCAAGCGCATGGTCAGTTCATGCATAAGCTGGTTTTCGGCCATATTCACCATCTCTTTTTGTGGATCTACAGTGTTGCCATCCAGTCGTTGCCCCTCATGCGTCTTTTTTTGTCCACTTACATTGCCGAAATCACTTGTCGTGAATGAACTCCCCATATTTGGTGATGTTCCTGCCTGTGCTTGCTTGCTTCTCTCGGCTTGTAAAAAGTCATCAAATGTTCGCTTATCTGCGCGGTAGTGGGGGGTGTCTGCATTGGCAATGTTTGCAGCAAGCGATGATTGCATGCGCTCGCGGGCAGTGAGCGCGGCTTCTAGCGACTGAAATCCGGTATTGAATAGTCCACTCATCCGATCCTCCCAGAATTGGCCAACGTGGTTTGATGGTCTACAGGACTTTCAGCAAATGACGTGCCAGAATCCATGTCATGTAATTTATTGCGTAGTGTGCGAATGCTAATGCCGAGTAATTTTGCTGCCTCGGTACGATTGCCATTCACATGTTTGATGGTTTCCTTGATCAGAGCCTGCTCCATATTACGGATGCTCAGGCCGGCATGGATGGCCGAAGGTTCCTCACGCCGCTGTTGGAAATCACTTTCCAGTCCCAGGTGTTCTTCTAGCAATTGGTCGCCCGTGCACATCAGGAAAGAGCGGTGCATGCAGTTTTCCAATTCGCGCGCATTACCCGGCCAACTGTGTTGCTGTAGTTGTGTGAGGCAGGAGTGACTGATGCCGGGCGATGGCTTGTTATACATTTCAGAGAAAAGCTTAAGAAAATGCATGGCCAGAGGCTCAACGTCGTTGGGACGCGTGCGCAGTGGTGGCAGCTGCACCGAAACAACATTCAAGCGGTAGTAGAGGTCCTGGCGAAATTTCCCTTCCTGGACGGCATCCACCATATTGCGATTGCTCGTGGCTAAGATGCGCACGTCGATCTTGATTGGACTTCTTCCACCCAAGCGGTCTACTTCCCCTTCCTGCAATACGCGCAGCAACTTTGCCTGTAGGTGGAGTGGCATTTCCGAGATTTCGTCGAGTAGTAAAGTGCCCTCATGGGCAAGTTCAAATTTCCCCGGCCTTGAGCTCGTGGCACCTGTAAAAGCGCCCTTTTCGTGGCCGAACAATTCCGCTTCCAGCACGCCTTCGGGTATGGCGGCACAATTGATGGCAACAAAAGCATTGTCTTTCCGCTTAGAGCATTCCCGGATGAAATGGGCAAGGCGCTCTTTGCCTGTGCCGGATTCTCCCAGGATAAGTACCGAAGCGCAGCTTGGGGCAATCAGAGCCACCTTGTCCAGGAGGCGCCTTGTCTCGATATCCTGTGTTACAAAGCTATCACAGTCTTTACGCTGCTGGCTGGCTTGAGTGGATAAATGCGCCTGATGTTCAGCCTTGCGAAGATAAATTTCGAGTACTTCATCGGGGGAGGGTAAGACCCGGTAGTCCATGGCTCCGGCCTGCATCAGTTGTGAGGCGTGTTCGGCATCGGCATGTTGGGCGAGAACAACAAGGTTGGTGGTAGGCTCATGTTGGAACAGGCGCATGGTTTGGCCGATGGCAACCTTGGAGTCGAATAGAAATACCAGGGTTTCGGAATCGACATCCAATAATTCGGCATCAAATTCCCGGCGTGACTCAACAGGTATACCGGGTGCAATGCGACCAAGCTGGACACAAAGGCTGGCGGCTTCGTTCTCAGGAAAACCCAGCAGCCACACCCGATTCATTGCTGTTGCCTTAGAAATTTTTCTGAACGCTTTTCGGCCAATAGGATGCGGGCGCGCATGGTGTAATTGTCGGCAGGATCTCCCATGCTTAGTGGGATAAGATGTTCCTCTGCCGTTTTCCATCGGCCGGAATTTGTTGCACAAAGGGCCAATGCGTAATGCCACGCTCCGTTGCGCTCTGCTTCGGGTATCTGTAGCAGGATTTTCTCAGCATTCAGATAATCCGCGCCTTGAATCGTTGCATCAGCTTGCGCATAAACAAAATGCCATTTCTCAGACTCTTGGCTTAATACGGCCAATTGCCTCCAGGCATCGGCAGCGGTATGCCAGCGCTGTAAGGCCAGATTGTTTTTAGCTTGAGTGAGCCAGTACGTGAAACGTAGTTCAGGGGTTAGGTCTTGCGGCACAACACTGGCCAGGGTTTGCCTGGCGGCCGATGTTTCGCCTCGTTTGGTCTGGGCCGTGGCCACGATAAGCAACATGTCTTGCCGATAGAGCGTATGCTCATGACTGGTCAGCCAACGCATGATTTTTACGACGCTGTCGGCATCTTCCCGGTCCGTCCACAGATGCGCCATTTCAAGCATGACACGGTGTCCCCAGACAGTCCCTTTAGCCTGCTTATACAAATCGCTTAGAATCGCTTCAGCATGGGCATAATCCATCAAGTGGGAGTATGCCTGCGCAATGCCGAAGGATAATTTTTTGGCTTTGGCCGGGCGGAGCTGCGGATAACGTTTCCAGAGCAGAATAGCTTGCAGCCACTGTTCCTGCTCAAGTAGTTCATGCAGTCGATTGTTCAGCAAATTGGAACCATCTTTGCGAGCAGGCGTAACAAAGTTGGCATGGTCTGATGTTGCAACAAGGGCATAATAGGCTATGGCGTGGTCCAAATGCTTTGCATCCGTATGACTCAATCTCACCAGAAGCTGTGCCTGATATAGTTGAGCTTCAGCTTCAATTTCACTTAGTTGGTTCGCAGCAGCCAGGTTTGAGAGTGTGCTAATTGCCTGACTAAGTTTCACCATATCCTGACTGTCTTTGAGCTTGAGCATCAGCTTTCGCATGAATGCCTTGGTTCCAATGGCGGAGCCATTATAACGGTCAGCAAGAATGCCGTAGATGGTCTCCGCATCCTTTGGCAGCCCCTGCGCTGCAAGTGTGTCTGCTTGTAAGAGGCGAATGATGGGCGCTTCAGGTGAGGTGATGTGCAGCTTGATGAACCCATCGAGATGTGAAAGCAAGGTTTCGTGGTCGGAGTACAGTGCAAGCAAGCGGATGTAAGTGGCATAAACCATGGCGCTGTTTTCGATCAAGGCCGGATGCTTTGCATAGGCCTTTTGCAAGGACTTATATGCTTTCCTTGTGCTATTTTCGGCCTCGTCAATGACCGCAAGCCAGATAAGTCCTTCTGTTTCCTCCAGGGCACTGGTATTGGGGTTGAATCCGAACTGAATGAGTAAAACACTGCGCGCTTGTTGAAACATTTTTTCACTGATCAGTTGTCGAGCATGCAACAGCGCCGCTTTTTTTGCCTCAGGTGTTTGTGAGTGCTTATTCAAAATGATTTGTGCAGCAGTGTCTGCCCGGTTGAAATCACCATGCTTCCAATTTAACGAAGCGATTTTCCACTGCAGCTTTTCAGGGGCAAACCTCTCGGGAAATTCCTTATTCAGGTCTTCATATGCACGCAGTGCTGTTGTTACATCGACATATTGGCCTATTTCAGTAAGGTTTTCTTCTGCCTCTGCCAAAATAAACAACAGCTCATATCGGTCCTGCTCCGGCAGTTCGGGTTCTGAGAGAAGGGCATGGGCCGCTTTGATGGCCAGGCTATATTCCCCTTGCTGCAAAAAGGCGCGTACGCCATCCGGTCGGCTGGCTTCTTCAGAGGCAAATAGCGGCTGACAGAAGAGTAGCAGGGTTAAAATCGGCACAAGTAGCCGGGCATAAGAAGACATGCGGATTAATAAGCAAAACCCATGCCGCTTTGCATGGATATCATTCCACTATCATGAGATTAAGCTTCAAAGCGTCAGTGTTTCGGTGCGAAGAGCGGCACCAGACAGGCATCGAAGGGCAGCGGTCTTAGGTTTTGTTCGGGTTTATGCCTTTTTTCTTGATTTTCTCGACCAATGTCGTTCGATTTAACGACAAAAAATTGGCAGTTCGATTCTTATTCCAATCAAAGCGGTTCAGTGCAGATTCAATCAGACTGTTTTCATACTCATCAACCATGCCCTTCAAATCGATACCGTCTTCGTTATCAATATCAAGTTGCAGGTCCTGCTTGATGCGTTGGGACTGGTCAAGCATCTTGGAAGGGAGGTCTTGTACTTCAATCATGCCGCTGCGTTTCAAGGTGGCAATGCGTTCCATAACATTTTGTAACTCGCGCACATTCCCTCGCCAGCTGTAGTTGAACATGATTTTTTTCACCTCGTCCGTCATCCCGCTGATTTCAGAGTTTTTGTTTGCGTTGAAGTGCTGAATAAAATGCTCGGCCAGCAATAATACATCCTCACCGCGGTCACGCAGGGGGGCGAGGTGAATCGGTATGACATTAAGGCGGTAGTATAAATCCTCTCTGAAACGACCGTTTGAGATTTCTTCTTCAAGATCTCGATGTGTAGCAGCAATAACCCGAACGTCAATTTGAGTGGTTTTTTCGCTACCAACGGGCTCAAAGCAGCGTTCTTGCAAAACGCGTAATAATTTAACCTGCAGATTGGGGCTCATGTCTCCAATTTCATCCAGAAATATAACCCCGCCATTGGCCAATTCGAAGCGCCCCGGCCTGGCTCGAACCGCACCGGTAAACGCTCCCTTAACATGCCCGAATAGCTCGGATTCAAGCAATTCTTCAGGAATGGCACCACAGTTAATGGATACGAAGGGCTTACTGGATCGTGTTCCCACCGCATGCAATCGTCTGGCGATCACTTCCTTGCCCGTTCCGGACTCGCCAGTAATCAGTACAGTGCTTTCGGAGTCGCCTAGCACGTCAATCATCTGTCGAACCTTGTTCATGGCCTCGCTTTGTCCGACCAGTGAATTCTGGGATCGCAAGCTTTTAACTTCTTTATTCAGGGCCTTATTATCTCTTATGATACTTCTTTTCTTTAGGATTTCCTCAATGCGGATAAGAAGCTCATCCATGTCAAAGGGCTTTTTAATAAAGTCATCAGCGCCCAGACGTATGGCATCAACAGCCAAATCTACATCGGCATATGCTGTCATCATGATGACAGCATTATCGCTATCCGTTTGCCTTATCGTCCTTAATAAATCGAGACCATTACCATCCGGTAAACGTACATCCAGCAGTGAAAGGTCAAATTTATTTCTTTCTATGGCTTCTTTTGCCTGGCCAACATTGGGGACGGCCTCTACATGATAATGCGCAAGGTTTAATACGTCTTTCAACGCCATACGCAGTTCATCTTCATCTTCAACCAAAAGGATAAAGGCAGATTGACGCATTATTCACCTCGCTTAGCCCGACATTAAAGTCAAAATAATGACGTATTATGCACTTCTTGCAAGTGCCAATCTGAATAATGGGGTAAATATGGGCCTTGCATGGCCATCACACCCGAGAAACAAACAAAAAAATGGCGATACCTGGTCCTGTGAAATATTCGCGAAGTTTCACTCAACTTTTCCCAGCGGTATTTTCTAGGAATGTAAACCGGTAAGGGTGTGTGATTCTGTTGGTTCTGTCTTTTTAAGCAGGAAATTGGCCACAATAACGCAGCCACACAGAAAGCCTAAAGTCCGGAAGAATTATGCCGATAGATACATCATGTAGATACCTTCATGTGAATACGTGAAGCGGTAAAGGAGTGCAAAATGGCTATTAGCGTACATCCTGTAGATGGGTTGATTAATCGTTTGCTGCAACAACATAGCAGTTCGGCGAGCCGTAGAGAAAATGTGCAGTCCACACCTCCAGCCTCCGCCGACCGGGTTAATATATCGCAGCAGGCCAAACAAGGGGTGGTTGAGCCCTCGCCATCCAAGCTCGAATCGCAGCTTCTGCAATTATATACGCCTCGCAATAGCTGATTGCCGTGAAGGTGAATAAATGCCGCCTGCTGATTGTTGAGGATGACACCGCCTTAGCAGCCCTGCTTGAAGAATTGTTATCTGAAGCCGATTATACCGTGCGCGTATGTCATCGTGGTGATGCGGCGCTGGAAATCCTTAGCCGTGAGACCTTTGATTTGGTGTTGTCTGACATCAGGCTTCCCGGCGCAAGCGGCCTGAGCATACTGGAACAGGCAAGCGGTGACCCGTGCCGCACCCTGGTTATTCTCATGACCGGTTTTTCAGGTATTGAAGATGCACTTGATGCTGTGGATCAAGGTGCATATGACTTTGTCAGCAAGCCATTCCAGTTACCTGAGATTCGCGTACGATTGGATAATGCTGCCCGATATCAACAGTTGATGCGGAAGCTTATGGATGAGGAAGTTGTAATCAGCCCTCAGCATAAGCGCATATCCGACCATGCAGCTGTTCGTGTATATGGCGCGCAGAAGAAATTGGACTAAAGCCATGCTGAATATCTTACTGCTTGAGGATCAACCTGCAGTCAGCACTATCATGCTTGAGGTTATTCAGGATGCTTGTCCGGAGGTGAATGTGACGCCTGCCAACAGCATGATGCAGGCGCGCGAGTTATTTAGGGGTGGGGATTGGCACGCCATGGTAACAGATTTGAGCCTTGGTGATGGCCAATCACTCGATCTGATTGCCGAATTGAGAGATCAAGGAAATGATATTCCTATTATTCTTGTAAGCGGTTTCCTTAGTCCAGACAAATTGCAGCAGGCGAAGATGTTAGGTGTTGACGAGGTGTTGCACAAACCATTTCACCCCAAAGCCTTGCAGGCAGGGTTGAGTAGGTTGCTTGAAAAGGTAAACCAGGGGTCAGAGCCAAGCGAAGAATTAAAGCCAAGCCTAGATGCTCCTGCCAGCTCCATGCATCGCACGCTATTGCCTGAAATGTTTGAAATGGACAGACATTTGGGTTTGGTATATCGCATGTTTAGTGAGATTCCTCAGCATAAGGATGTTGCTCAGATTTGTAATAGTGCCTTATCACTTGCCATGGATATGGTTCATACAACCCGCGGCTTCATGGTGCTGTTCGAAAGAGTTCATGAGCGTTTTGTCATGGTGACCCTCCAAGGGGAAGAGGAATCGAATACAGAGGATTCGATTCCTTCAAGTTGTGATGTTGCGGCAACACCTTTTGCACCGTTGCTGGATGAGCGTGAGGATTTCATTTATCTGCTACCTGATGATGATCACGGGGAGCCCTGTTGGCCCGGCATTTCGACAATGGATTACGTCGCCATTCCGCTTCGCTTGCAAGGGGTGCCCATGGGTGTGCTCTGCCTGATGGACTGCCAGAGCAGGGGTGTGTTGGGCGACAGGCCCAAATACATGCTGCGATTGTTGATGACGCATCTGGATACCTTGTTGGATAACTGTGCTGTACACGCCTCTCTTGGCATGAGCATGAAGGAAACGCTGATTGCATTGGTTCGCTCATTGGAAGCCAGAGACAAATACACCAAGGATCACTCAGCCAGAGTATGTAAAATGTCGGTGTATTTCGCAAAGAAACTTGGTCTGGATGAAGAAACAATAGCAGTGATTCGCACCGGAGGCCTTTTGCACGACATCGGCAAGACCGGTGTGCCGGATGCTGTCTTATTGAAGCCCGGCCGATTTACCGATAAGGAGTTTGCGACCATCAAGACGCATCCAGCAATTGGTGATTCGATTCTGAGAAATATGGATACCCTGACGCTTGAGCGCCAGATCGTGCGCCATCACCATGAGCGGATGGATGGGTTTGGTTATCCGGACAGGCTTAAAGGTGAAGAAATACCATTTATTGCCAGAATCGTCGGTGTGGCTGATGCCATTGATGCCATGACATCACATCGAGTTTACCGGCAAGCCAGACCCTTATCCTTCTGCATTGAGCAACTCAGACAGCATTCTGGCACGCAATTTGATACACAGGTGGTGGAGGTCGCCATTGCCGCCATCGAGGAAGGGCACGTAAGTACCCAAGCCATTTCCGAGGATGATGATTTTGGTGATGTCTTGCCGGCTTTTTTGCCGGCCCATGCCAAATTATGATTGGAAGGAGAATTACATGGCTGTCAAGGAGGACCGGAATCGGCGTTTAGATTTTCGTCAGGATGATATAATACGCATGAATGAAGTGCTGCTGACGAACGATGAATATGAGATTGAACTCAACCGAGTGGGGGTGATATCCGATCAGTCAAGTTTATTGCATAGCCTATCGTCGGGCGGCACTTCAGGTCATGAAATAAGCAGTGCTGCACATCTGAGTCCCGAAGTCACCCAGGCGCTCGAATTGCTTGATGCCAAGTTGAATTACGTGATTGGCATGAACGTGCTGCAACAAACGGATCACTCAGACATGAAGGAGTACTTTGTTAATATGAGTGCTACAGGCATGCGCTTTAATTCAAACATCTACTGCAAGAGAGGCGAGCACCTGAAAATCACCATGAGTCTACCCTTAGCCCCTCCGATGCTTCTCGAGGTCCTTGCCGAGGTTGTTGATGCCAAAAAAGTAGCCAAAGGACAGACTCAGTTGGGCGTAGCCTTCATGTTTCGTTGCGAGGAAGAAGAAGATAGTGTGGTGAGGTACATCTTTAAACGCCAGAGGGAAACCATCCGGATGAAATATCGCGAGAAGTCTCGGTCGAGGGTTCGTTATACACGTCTCGATGAGGATGATCTGGTTTAATCAAGCAGTTCGACTACATATTGCCGCCTATGTGATTGTTATCAACGGCAGGGCTTAGCGTCAAAAAACTATTGATTCGTTTTGCCGCTTAGTTGTTCCACGCCTGCAAACGCCTGGTTTCCGCCGCAATGATTGCATCGACTTCTTCATTATTTCCTTTTTGACTTAAGCGGGAATGAAGCGCCTGCAGAGAATGAATCGTCTGGGGGCTGGGGGAGCCATCTTTCTGTATATGCTCCATAGCCTCATCAAGGAGCCGTGCCGCATCCTCAATCATATCCCATGCTTCATTGCTACCTGAGGAGCCATGATCAAGATCGTTTGAATGCTGGACCGTTTGGATATTTTCAAGTCTGCTTTTCAGAATCGACTGGAAACTACCGCTTTTTACACTCTTCTCTTTTGTCTTGGCTATATTGGGGTTTTGACGCCCGACACTGTTAATTTTCATACGAGGCCTCTTTTCAATAAATTGGCACGAGCATTTATCTCGGGCCCAGGTCTTCCACTAAATAACTGCAAGAAACAGGCCAACTTACGGTTTGCTGGTATTTCGGAAGATATGGAGCAGGCCCGTGTGAAATATCGGCATCAAATTTGCTGGTGAATAGCGATATAAGCATTTTTTTCCATTTGCGAGGACACTATATGCCGGATCTTTCCCCCAAAATTTTAGAAAATGATATTTATCAGTTACTGCGCGAAGAAAAAATCGACGCAGCCAATGAGCGACTGGAGAGTGGAGAGCCATGCGATCTTACGGGAGCATTCCTGCGTGGGTGTAATCTACAAGGGCTTCATGCCACAAGCATCAATTTTACAGATTGCTATTTCCGCCTGGCTGATCTGCGAGGTCTTGACTTACGACATTGCTGTATGGAGGGGGCCAGCATCCATGGCGCAAAAATCCATGGGACATATTTCCCTGTTGAATTGACTGCTGAGGAAATCATGATGTCGATTAATTATGGCACCCGCATGCGATACAGCTTGCGCCACGGGTAAAACCAGCACAAACAAGCTTGATTCATGGCATCTATCCCGCCAAAGATTATATAAGAAGTGGGTTCCCCGATCATAAGGGACAGGGCGCGGGAATCTTGGCATCCAACTTGCTCAATAGGGTTAGGACTGGTTTAGAGCCGGTTTAGGACCTTAAGAGGAGGTTGCCATGCTTTTTCAGATTATTCACCAGTTTCAGGAGTTTCAGCGGACACACCACACATCTCCCAACGTGGTATACCTGAATCCAGAGCATTATACCGTTTTGCGGGATAATTATTCGGAGATGTTTTCAGATTATACGCATCCGGATGTGATTATTCCTTTAGAGCTCAGGATTGTGCTTGTTCCAAAGGTGCTTCTCAGTGCCCCCAGGGTGGCCAGCATTCAACCCGGCTCATCCCAGATATTTAACTGCAAGAGCGCCTCCACGTTTGGCAGGAGTCACAGGCTCCGGGCTGTCAGATCAATTTCGTATAGCAGGGCGCATGCCGCGTGAGCGCGGCGAACTCCGGTGTGGAAGGTGAACGCAGAAGCTCATCCTGATAGGCCGTGGATTTAAGTTCGGAAGCCATCTTCCGATAGATTGGAAACGAAGTTCAATGCATTGCTTGATGATTGCCGATATTTCACAGGCTGGAGAAGAGATCGCTTTTTGCCTTTCTTTGTGAACCAAGTCCTGACTGATGAGGACACATAATAAAGTCGAGGGAACGACATTTATGAATCTTACTGCATGTCCATGGTTGATGGCTTGAATATGAATAGCCTGCGTACACTGAAAACAGACTTTCTGCGCGATGCTCATGCATCCAGTCAGCTTGCATTTTTCTGTATATATAAACCCATTTATTCCAACCATTCAACATATGTCAAAAAAATGTTTTCCATGGTTTCCGCTGCCATGTGGCATCTGAATTGCTCGGGCATAGCAAGGCCTATAAAGGTGCGAGACCAGCGAGTGGTTCAAGTCGCTGAAACTGTGAGGTACGCATGAGCGAAGCAGACGAAATGGACGAGGTCATTGGTGAGTTCTTAGTGGAAAGTGCTGAAAACCTGGACCAGTTGGATAATGACCTTGTGGCACTCGAAGATAACCCATCTGATCTTGATACCTTATCCAGCATCTTCCGCGCCATTCATACCATCAAGGGAACCTGCGGTTTCCTTGGCTTTGAGAAGCTTGAGAAGGTATCTCATGTAGGTGAAAACCTGTTAAGCAAATTGCGGGAGGGTGAGCTTAAGCTCAACGAAGAAAGGACCAGTGCCCTTTTGGCTATGGTGGATGCTATCCGGCAGATGCTGTCCAATATCGAGAAATCGGGGAACGACGGAAAAAAAGTTTACAGTGATTTAATCAAGAATCTGACCAGCCTGCAAGAAGTTGGGGAGACAGCAACTGCAGATGAGGCCAAACCTGCCGAAGTGAATACAGCACCATCTTCTGCGCCGCCAGAGACACCTGTAGAGGCCGAGGATGATTCGGATGAAATGGCCGAAGTGATCGGTGAGTTCTTAGTGGAAAGTGCTGAAAACCTGGACCAGTTGGATAATGACCTTGTGGCACTCGAAGATAACCCATCTGATCTTGATACCTTATCCAGCATCTTTCGCACCATTCATACCATCAAGGGAACCTGTGGTTTTCTTGGCTTTGAGAAGCTTGAGAAGGTATCCCATGTAGGTGAAAACCTGTTAAGCAAATTGCGGGAGGGTGAGCTTAAACTCAACGAAGAAAGGACCAGCGCCCTTCTAGCCATGGTGGATGCCATAAGGCAGATGTTGTCTGTGATTGAGAGTAAGGGTTCCGATGGCGATGATGATTATCCGGCATTGGTCGAGAACCTGACGCGCCTGCAAAGTGAAGATGCAGCTGAAGTGCAGCCTAAGGCCCTGGGTAAGATGCTGGTTGACGCTGGCGCTGCCAAACCTGTCCAGGTTGGTAAGGCCATTCAAAAACAGCTTGAGGGTGACGAGCGCGCGATAGGTGAAATTCTGGTTGCGGACTCCAAGGTCAAGAAAGAGAAAGTCGACGAGGCGATCAATACCCAAAATGAGGAGCGGGATAAAGCCCCCGTTGCAGCTGATAGCAATATTCGCGTGAGCGTTGGGCTTTTGGATAAACTCATGAATCTGGTAGGCGAGTTGGTTTTGACACGCAATCAAATCCTTCAATATACCACAACGCAGGAAGACCCATCCTTTGCTGCTGCATCCCAGCGCTTGAGTCTGGTGGCCAGTGAGCTTCAGGAAGGAGTCATGCAGACCCGAATGCAGCCGATTGGCAGCGTGTGGAGTAAATTTCCACGGGTGGTAAGAGATTTGTCCCATTCTATGGGTAAGCAGATCCGCATTGTCATGGAAGGAAAGGAAACAGAGCTTGATAAGACCATTATCGAGGCAATCAAGGATCCATTAACCCACCTGGTGCGAAATTCGGTAGATCATGGTGTTGAAGATCCCGAAGAGCGGGTAGCGCGTGGCAAGCCTGCCGAGGGAACGCTGATTTTGCGCTCCTACCATGAGGGTGGTCAGGTCAACATTGAGATTTGTGATGATGGTGCCGGTATTGATCCAGAGCGTATAAAACAAAAAAGTATTGAGAAAGGGATGCTCACCGTACAGCAGGCCGAAAAGATGAGCGATCGCGACGCCTTCAATCTGATTTTCCAGGCAGGCCTTTCCACTGCAGAAAAGGTTACCAATGTTTCCGGCCGTGGTGTCGGTATGGATGTTGTTAAGACCAATATCGAAAAAATCGGTGGTGTGATTGATATCCAAAGCAAATTGGGTGAGGGAACAACGCTTAAGATAAAGATTCCCTTAACGCTTGCCATTATCCCAGCTTTGACCGTAACAAGTCAGGGCGACCGTTTTGCTATTCCACAGATCAACCTTGTCGAACTGCTTCTGCTGGAAGGGGAACGCTCTCACACGGAGATTGAAAGTATTCAAGGTGTTCCGGTTTATCGCCTACGGGGTGATTTACTACCCCTAGTATACCTGAACAAGGTGCTGTGGGGTGATGATGCCCCGATCCATGCGGACAATGTGGATTCGATGGTCAATATTGTGGTGCTACAGGCTGGCGAGCAGCCGTTTGGCCTGGTCGTTGACGAGATATGTGACACCCAGGAAATCGTTGTTAAGCCACTCGGCACACAACTGAAAAACATCTCCTGCCTGGCGGGTTCCACCATTATGGGGGATGGCACAGTGGCGCTGATTCTTGATGCGTTTGGCATTGCCGAAGGTGCCCACCTTATATCCAAGATGGTTCGTGAGAAGTCATTGGAAGCCAAAAATGACAAATTGCAGCGTGCAGCCGCAGATCGGCAGATGCTATTGCTGCTGCAAAATCCTGATGGCGGGCGCATGGCAGCCCCACTATCCGATGTTGCGCGCTTGGAAGATATTCAGCGCTCTTCTGTAGAGCGGACTGGAGGACAAAGGGTTGTGCAATATCGAGGAGGAATTATCCCCCTGATCGATATTTTCGCCATGCTGCCTGAGCGGCGCAATAAACCTAGGCCAGCGGAAGGCGAGGTCCAGACAGAAAAAGACGGTTCATTGCAGGTGGTTGTGTATTCCTGTGGAGAGCGAGACGTGGGCCTGGTTGTAGATCAAATTCTTGATGTGATTGATGAAGCCATTGAAGTCACAGGTCAATCCACCCGGAAAGGCGTTCTTGGTACTGCAGTGATTCATGATCGTGTTACCGAACTACTCAATATCGAGGAGCTTGTTCAGATGAGCAATCCCAAGAATCAGCAGAATACATCTGCTGTATCGGTGAGTTAAGCCATGGCTAAAACAAAGCAATATTGCACATTTTTTCTCAACGATTTCTTTTTTGGCGTCGAAGTTGAAAAGGTCCAGGAAGTCATCCGCTTTCAGAAAATGACAAAAACACCTCTGGCTCCATCGTATGTGCGCGGATTAATCAATCTGCGTGGCCAGATCGTGACTGCCATTGATCTGCGCCGCTTATTGGATATGGGTGAGTTTACAGAGGATGAAAGGCCGATGAACGTCATCATTCGGTCGAAGGATGGAGCCATCAGCTTTCAGGTGAATGAGATCGGCGATGTGCTTGAAGTAAATAATTCTAGTTTTGAGTACCCGCCTGAGACGCTTGAGGGCGTTGCCCGTGAATTGATACACGGGGCATGCAAGCTGGAAGACCGGCTTTTGCTTGTTCTGGATGCAGACAAGGCAGTGGCGATGGTTTCCGAGAGATGATTTATATATGCCGGTTTAAAATAAGAGGTGATTTTTGAAACCTTCAAGAAATAGGAGGCATGCATGCGTGTGCTGATTATCGATGATTCCAGAGCTATCCGAATGATTCTGGGTAGGGATATGCGGGGGCTCGGCTTTGAAATATTTGAAGCGGGAAATGGGTTGGAAGCACTGGAGAAACTGCAGGAAATAGGTGCCGTGGATTTGGCACTGGTGGACTGGAACATGCCTGAGATGAATGGATATGAATTTCTCTGCGCGGCGCGCTCGAAGGCGGAGCTTGCCGATATGCGCATCATGATGGTGACTACCGAAGCGGAAATTTCCCATATGGTGAAGGCACTGGAGGCCGGGGCAAACGAGTATGTGATTAAGCCTTTTAATAAAGAAGCCATCGAAGAAAAAATTCGCTTGATTGGACTAATTTCATAACGCACAAAGTAAGCATGTAACAACAAGGAGATAGAAATGAAATACATCACAAAGTTATTAGGAAATCTGGGAGTCGGTACCAAACTTGGCATGATTCTAGGCCTGCCACTTATCTGCATGTTGATATTGGGCGTCATGTTGGGCGCCCAACAATGGGATCAGACGACCCGGATGGGTAAGCTGGTGGAATCGATTCAGTTGAGCGTGCATGTTGGCAATCTGATCCATGACCTGCAAAAGGAGCGTGGTGCCAGCGCTGGATATATCAGCAGTCGTGGCGCCACATTTGGCAATGCGCTGCGAAGCCAGCGTGCAGAAACCGACAGGGCTTTCAATGAGCTTAAAGATATTTTTAACGATTTTGATGTGAATGCGCTGACTGAAGAGGGCGCGGATGAAGTCAAAACCTTGATTCGCGATATGGGAGAGTTGAGCAGCATACGCTCTGCTGTCGATGGTTTTACGATTTCGGCGGATGATATGATGGACTGGTATAGCAAAATGGATGATTCAGGCCTGACTGCCATCGCTGAGGGTGTGCATGCAGCTTATGACCCGGATCTGTCTGCCAACCCAGACCTGACCATGATGATTAGTACCTATTATACTTTTTTGGAATCGAAAGAACTCGCCGGCGTTGAGCGGGCCCTGTTTTCCAGTGTTTTTTCTGCAAATAGCATCGATCAGGCTAAACGTGACGCACTGGTGAGTAATATAGGTAAGCAAGAGGCTTATCTGGATGTGTTTCTCGATACGGCTGAAGACGGCTACCTGGAGTTTTACAGGGAAAGCATGGGCGACATAGGTGTGGCAACGGCTGTGACAGAGGTGGAACGATTGCGTGCTATTGCCTTTAGCAAGAGCAGCAATTTTGGTGTGAATGCAGAGCACTGGTTCAATACCATCACCAAAAAAATTGACGGCCTGCATGCGGCGGAGAAAGAAATGACAGCCGATCTCATTAGTGAATCCTCTGTTCTTGAAAGCGAGGGCTTAGTCTATTTATGGGAAACCATGATCATTATCGGCATTCTGACGGTGTTGGTCGTCCTGCTTGGCGTTACGATCAGCAGAGGTATTACCAATGCGGTTAAGGATACGATGAACGTGCTGCAATCGCTGGCCAGTGGCGATCTTACACAGCGCGTGGTCACGGAATCCTCAGATGAGATTGGCGTGATGAATGGCTACCTCTCCCAGGCCATGGATAGCCTGCAAGCAACCATCACAGCCATCTCTGGCAATTCACATACCTTAAGTGGTGCTGCCGAGGAATTGACGGCGGTGAGCCATCAGATGGGAGCCAATGCTGAGGAAACGTCTGCCCAGGCTGGCGTGGTCGCCGGTGCTTCGGAGACTATCAGTAATAATGTACAGACAGTGGCCAGCGGCATCGAGGAATTTTCCGTCTCGACACGGGAGATTTCCAGCAATGCATCAGAGGCTGCCAAGGTGGCTTCTGAAGGTGTGAAGCTAGCTGCTGATACGACTTCTGCTATATCCGCGCTCAATGTGAGCAGTTTGGAAATTGGAGAGATCGTCAGCGCGATCAATTCGATTGCCGAGCAGACGAAGCTGCTGGCGCTCAATGCCACCATTGAGGCGGCGCGTGCCGGAGAGGCAGGCAAGGGCTTTGCGGTGGTAGCCAGCGAAGTGAAGGATCTGGCAATGGAGACAGCCAAAGCATCCGACAATATCAGCCAGAAGATCAAGGTCATTCAAGGTGATACAGAAAGTTCGGTAGAAGCTATTGGCCGGATTGATGAGGTGATCGGGAAGATTAATGAATATACGACCACGATTGCCAGTGCCGTTGAGGAGCAAAGCGCTACGGCGAATGAGATCGCCAACAATATTGCTGATGCAGCACGTGGCACTTCTGAGATTACACAGAACGTCGCAGGCGTAGCAGAAGCAGCGCAAAGCACATCCACCGGTGCCAGCGATACTCAGACAGCATCTGCCGAGTTGGCCAGCATGGCAGCCGAATTGCAACAGCTGGTGGGTAAATTCAAGTTTGAAAACGCTTAAGAAAGAATGAAAGAAAATGGCGCGTATTTGGCAGAACCATCAAGGTCTTGAACTTTGATGTGGTCGAGCTCTGCCAAGCGTTGAATGCTTTCAAGAGGGTGAAAATACAGGAGGACAAGGTGAACGAAAAAGCCTTGGTAGAACAGAGAAGGATATTGGGAGTGGTTGCGCAATGAATAAGATCAAGGTTCTTATTGTGGATGATTCGGTTGTTGTACGCCGCATCATTTCCGACACGCTGGCCACTGATCCGCTATTGGAAATCGTCGGTGTGGCGGCAAATGGACATATTGCTCTGGAGAAAATCGCCAGACTGAAACCGGATATCATTACACTGGATATCGAAATGCCGGTAATGGATGGCTTGGAGACCATCAAGGAACTTCGCAAGCTGGATCGTAGCTTGCCTGTCATCATGTTCAGCACATTGACCGAGCGAGGGGCCACAGCCAGCCTGGACGCGCTGGCCTTTGGGGCCAATGACTACGTGACCAAGCCATCCAATGTGGGAAGCGTGGCAGAAGCCATGCAGTGCCTGCGCGACGACCTGATTCCGAAGATTAAGGCGCTATGCGGTCAAATTGTTGTCCAGAGCATCTTCAATAAGCCACAGCCAGCTCAGGCTAAAGCTGCAGCAGAGTCCAGGCCTGCAGTCAGCAGGCCTGTAAAAAAAGAGCGGGTCGACATTCTGGCCATCGGTATTTCTACCGGAGGTCCGAATGCACTGGCCGAACTCATCCCAGCCATTCCTGCTGATTTTCCTATTCCCATCGTGATTGTGCAGCACATGCCACCAGTATTCACCAAACTTCTGGCTGAAAGACTGGACAGTAAGGCGGGGATTCATGTTTTTGAGGGTGCTGCAGGCGCCTCGCTTGAAGCAGGGCAGGCCTGTGTGGCACCTGGTGATTTCCACATGCTGGTGGAGCAAAACCAAGAGGGTTTAAAGGTCAGGTTAAATCAGGATGCTCAAGAGAACTCCTGTCGGCCGGCCGTCGATGTGATGTTCCGCTCGGTGGCCAAGGAATTTGGAGCCAATGTACTGGCTGTGGTTATGACCGGTATGGGTCAGGATGGTCTGATCGGTTGCGAGCATATAAGCAGGGCCGGCGGGCAGGTTATTGTGCAGGATGAAACCAGCAGCGTGATCTGGGGAATGCCTGGCGCGGTAAGTAAGGCTGGGCTTGCGGAAAAGGAGCTGCCTCTTAAGCAATTAGCGGCTGAGATTGTGAAGCGGGTTGAACTCGGACGTTCTTATGCCCCTGCGCTCGTGCAGGCAGTGAGGTCGTAATGGCAGGAATGACCCCTGAATCCTTCGCATATCTCAGTAAAATTATTTATGAGCATTCAGCCATCGTTCTCACTGCGGGAAAGGAATACCTTGTAGAATCGAGGCTCAGCCCTCTGGTAACCCAGCATGAATTCGCCAATATTAACGATTATGTAGCCCGATTGAAGTCTTTGCCATTTTCCGCCATGCACAAAGAAATC
>Ga0316187_10001034_pt1 | contig 23382 bp, 22 predicted proteins | sample CroRivburrow1_MG_FD_204927 | JGI IMG/M metagenome (GOLD analysis project Ga0316187, IMG submission 204927) | Coastal sediment microbial communities from Maine, United States - Cross River worm burrow 1 | ecosystem: Environmental > Aquatic > Marine > Coastal > Sediment | place: USA: Maine...
GTGCTGGCAGTGGCGGACCGGGTCGATGAGTGCCGGGCAGTGATTACCCTGGGGGCGCCGAGCGACCCCGCTCACGTTCGTCACCTGCTGGCCGACAGCGTCAATGAAATCGAGGCAGTCGGAGAAAAGGAAGTCAGTCTGGCCGGGAGGAAGTTCGTGATCAGGCGGCAGTTTCTGGAAGACATCGGCAACCAGGCTCTGGCAGAGAAAATCCGCCGCCTCAACCGGGCGCTGCTGGTCATGCACAGTCCGCAGGACGGGATCGTCGACATCGACAATGCGAGGGAGATTTATCAGGCCGCGCTTCATCCCAAGAGCTTCGTTACACTTGATGGTGCCGATCACCTGTTGACGGACAAAGCCGATGCGGAGTACGTGGGGCGCGTGGCAAGCGCCTGGGTGAGCAGGTATCTGCCGGCGTACGACGAGACCGGGATCGATGAGGACCTGCCCCGCAAAGTGCGTGTCAGCGAAGGTGGGGGCAAGTATGCGCAAAACATTCGCGTCGGTCCCCATCACCTCCGGGCCGATGAACCTGAGGCGTTCGGTGGTGAAGACTCGGGACCCTCGCCTTACGATTACCTGCTGGCTGCGCTCGGTGCGTGCACTTCGATGACCCTTCGCATGTATGCCGAAAGAAAAGGGCTGGATCTTCGTCACATCGATGTGGAACTCACCCACGACAAGATTCACGCCATGGAGTGCGAGGATTGCGAGACTCGGAAGGGAAAAGTCGATTGCATCCGGAGATCGATCCGCCTGGAAGGAGACCTGGACGCGGACCAGAGGCGGAGGCTACTGCAAATCTCGGAAATGTGTCCTGTGCATCGAACCCTGCACTCGGAGGTCAAGATCCGGACGATGGAAAGCACCTGAGGCGATCCGGTGTGTATCGGGATGACCAGGATGACGCTGCCGGTTGTCCGGGAATATCTATAAGAAATACTAATACAAAAACTGAATACGGTAATTATTCATTATTTTATTATATTCTAATAATAAGCTTCGATTCCAAACAATGTTGTTTTAGATGGATTTTTTCGACCGCTCCCCGATTGGATCGGAGAGGCGCCCGTTTGTGAATAAAAAATTACATTTTCGTCACGGGCTTGTCCACCGAACACGACCCCGCTAAGCTATCCGGGCATCGCAAAGGAGTAAGTCTCTACAGATTAGGGCGTACGTAACTGGTTGATTGAAAAGCGATTAGTTGTACCCCCTCAGGGTCCGGATTCACTTCCAGCCGACTGCCGGTAAATGCCGCGGGGCTGGATAAGCATCGCCAAAAACGCTGACGCGTCTCCTTGCCTCCACGCCGCCTGGTGCGGCGTGGAGGACGGGAGTTTTATCTGAACCTGTTCCAGCATGTGTCTTGTCCGTCGTCTTGTCGTTCACCTTGTAGTGTATTCCGCACCTGATCGTTCAACGACTTCCTGTAGACTCCGTTTCGCGCAAGGGCCGCGCCATGCACGGATGAACGAACACAATTATTGAAAGGTTCAAATGACCAGGACCTCTGCAGAGCAAATCAAAGATCACTTTTCCGGGCATGCCGCGCTGTACGCAAACACGCGTCCCGACTACCCCGCCGGTTTGTTCCGGTTGCTTGCAGAGATGGCTCCCGGCACAAACAGAGCGTGGGACTGTGCAACCGGAAACGGCCAGGCCGCGCTTTCGCTGCTGGATCATTTCGATACCGTATGCGCCACCGATGCAAGCGAGCAGCAGGTCCGGCAAGCCGGCAGGTCAGACGGGATCCATTACCACGTAGCGACAGCCGAGGCGTCGGCCATAGCATCGGGTTCCATCGATCTGGTCGTCGTGGCGCAGGCTCTGCACTGGTTCGACATCGAACCTTTTACAAACGAAGTGCGCAGGGTCCTCAAGACGGAAGGCGTACTTGCGGCCTGGTGTTATACAGGAGTCCGAATATCACCCGCCGTGGATAAGCTGGTGTCGTCATTCTATCAGGACACGGTGGGTCCGTACTGGCCCCCCGAGCGCAGGCACGTGGAAAGCGGCTACCGCACTCTCGAACTGCCGTTGGTAGAGCAGGAAATGCCGACGTTCTCCATCGAAAAGGAATGGGACCTGACCCGGTTTGTACAGTATCTCAAAAGCTGGTCGGCAACCCAGAGGTACATGCGAGACCGTGGACGGGACCCGGTGAAAGAGTTTGTCGCAGACCTCAGCGAAGTATGGGGATCGGTGACGACGAAGCGCCGGGTGCGGTGGCCGCTGGTGGTACGTGCAGGCAGGCTGGTATGACGCAACATTCCAGTGCGGACTCCGGGACCCTGCAGGTAAACGTATCCGTCGTCATTCCGACCTGCAACCGCGCGGGAACGCTGGCCAGGGCGCTGGACTCCGTGGTTTCCCAGACCCGGGCACCGCTCGAGATCATCGTCATAGACGACGGGTCATCCGATTCGACCCGGGAACTGGTACGCAATTATCCCGGGATCGGCTATTACTATCAGGCCAACCGGGGCGTGAGTGCCGCCCGCAATGCCGGTATCGCGCGGGCACGGGGCAACTGGCTGGCATTCCTGGACTCGGATGACGAGTGGCTTCCGGGAAAACTTGCAGCCCAGTGCCGAGCGATCGAGCGGCATCCCGGTTACCGGATCTGCCACACGGACGAGATCTGGATTCGCCACAACCGGCGGGTGAATCCAATGCGTAAACATGCGAAATCCGGGGGGTGGATCTACGAGAAATGTCTGCCCATGTGTGTAATCTCTCCCTCTTCCGCACTCGTTCACGAATCGGTCTTCCAGCAGGTGGGGAAGTTCGACGAAAGCCTTCCTGCGTGCGAGGATTATGACCTGTGGCTGCGGATCTGTTCTGCCTGGCCGGTGCTTTTTCTCGACGAGTTCCTGTTGAAGAAGTACGGTGGCCACCCGGACCAGTTGTCCAGAAAGCACTGGGGTATGGACAGGTTCCGGGTCCGGGCGCTGGAGAAAATGCTGCGTATGGGGACCCTGGTGCCGGCCCAGCGCAGTGCGACACGGGAAGTCCTGCTCCACAAGCTCCGTATACTTCATTCCGGAGCCCGCAGCAGAAACAATAGGGAGCTTGTTCAGGAATGCTGCGAGAAAATCGCCGCATACGAGAATCTGCCGGAAGCATCAGGCTCGTGATCAACCTGGTCGTTGCCCTGGCGAGTGAGGCGAGGCCGCTGGTGCGACATTTCGGGTTGTCACAGGACCGGGTGTCGAGGGGGTTCCGCGTCTATACTTCCGGTCACATCCGGCTGGTAGTGACCGGTGTCGGCAAGCTGAATGCCGCGGCGGGCGTATCCTTCATCGCAGGGCAGGACGGCACCCCCGACCAGGTGTGGCTAAATGTGGGTCTGGGGGGGCACCGCGACCTTGTGGTCGGCACCGGTATCGTTGCACTCAAGATCACGGATCATTCCGCGTCACGCAGCTGGTACCCGCCAAGGGTTGCCGTACTGACCCCTGCAGGTTCGCAGGTCACCACGTACGAGTTGCCGGTCGAGCACTACCCGGATGATACCGTCTGCGAGATGGAGGCGTCCGCTTTCTACAGCTATGCCACACGATTCAGCACCGCCGAACTGGTCCAGTGCTACAAGGTGATTTCAGATAACGAAACAACAGGGGTGACGGCAGTAGACGCGCCGGCGGCGGAAACACTGATCGCGGGGAAACTTACAGAGATCGCAGAACTGTGCGATACACTCGACGCGCTCGCAGGGGAACTGACGGAGCACGGTGATATTGGCCGGTACTACGCTCGCTATCTCTCGACGTGGCACTTTACCGCCTCGCAGCAGGTCCAGCTCCGGGAGTTGCTGCGCCGGCTGGCGGTGTACGGTTCCGTCGATCGACTGGCTACGGACAGCTGGCGGCAATACGGGAATGCAAAAATTCTGCTGAAGGAAATGCGTGGATATCTGGACTCGCTGCCGGTCAGAATCTGACGAGCGATGAGGCCGGTTGTCTATATCGAGGAGTCCGCTCGCGACCATCCCCGTGTACGCCGTGTGTGCGATCGGCTGGGTGACGCGGATGTCGTGTTGTGTGAACGCTACACCGAAGTGTTCAATCCGCGCGCGCAGAATTTCAGGCTGCAAAAAAAGAAACCGGCCCTGATCCTGGCCCGCAAGCATGACGGATTCCTTATGGATGCACCCGTTGCCTACGGCGTAGGCGGTGACGCGAATTATTATTTTTCGCACATGCTGAACTGTATCTATGACTGCAGGTACTGCTTCCTTCAGGGTATGTTTCGCTCGGCGCACTACGTGCTGTTCGTCAACTACGAGGATTTCACGGCCGCAATGGAGGAGAAGCTGGCGGCAAACGGCGCGGGCGGCAAAGTCTGGTTCTTCTCGGGGTATGACTGTGACAGCCTGGCCTATGAACCGGTCACTCGATTCGCTGCCCACTTCCTCCCGTTTTTCGAAACGCACCCGGATGCTTTTCTGGAGCTACGGACCAAAAGCACCCAGGTCCGCTGCCTGCTGGGTCGTGCACCGCTGCCCAATGTGGTTACCGCCTTCAGCTTCACTCCCCAGCCGGTTTCCGATGCACTGGAGAGGAAGGTCCCGGACGTCGAAGTGCGGCTGCGTGCGATGCTGAAATTGCAGGACGCCGGTTGGCGCGTCGCCCTGCGGCTTGATCCCCTGATCTATTTCCAGGGCTACCAGGCCGGGTACCGGGAGATGATCGAGAATATCTTCAGCCGCCTCGACACGGACAGAATTCATTCCGTGGGCGTCGGGTCGTTCCGGATGCCGCGAGATTTTCATCGCAACATCGCGCGGCTCTATCCCGAAGAGCCGCTGTTCGCGTCGCCGTTTGAGATCGACCGCGACGGCCTCGCCACCTATTCAACGGCAATCAGGGAGGAAATGTTGGATCACGTGTCGGCGTTGCTACTACAATGGATACCCCCGCATAAGTTGTTCAGCCACGAGCGGGACTGACCGCGATTACCCGGGAAACCACGAGAATGGACGAATCAGACTACATCGACCTGCGCAGCGACACCGTGACCCGCCCGACGCCGGCTATGCGCCGTGCCATGAGCGAGGCAAAGGTGGGAGACGACGTATTCGGTGACGACCCTACCGTCATCCGGCTGCAGGAGATCGCGGCCGAGATGCTCGGAAAGGAGGCGGCGTTGTTCGTTCCCAGCGGGACGCAGGCCAACCTGTGTGCGCTATTGAGCCACTGCCAGCGCGGCGACGAGTACATCGTGGGGCAGACCGCACACACTTATCGGTGGGAGGCCGGGGGAGCGGCGGTACTCGGCAGCATCCAGCCACAGCCCCTGGATTTCCTGCCTGACGGTACGCTGGATCTGGATCTGGTCGCCGCCAGCATCAAACCGGACGATCCGCACTTCGCGGTTACCAGGCTGTTGTGCCTCGAGAACACCCAGAACGGCAGGGCACTGCCGCTCGGATTCCAGGCGGACGCCCGGGCACTGGCGGAGGAGCGCGGGCTGGGCCTGCACCTGGACGGCGCGCGGGTGTTCAACGCGGCGGTGAAACTCGATGTGCCGGTGACGGAAATAAGCTGTCACTACGACTCAGTATCCGTCTGCCTCTCCAAGGGTTTGTGTGCACCCGTCGGATCGGTGCTGTGTGGCTCGCGTGAATTCATCCGCAGGGCACACAAATGGCGCAAGATGCTGGGCGGGGGCATGCGTCAGGCCGGGGTGCTCGCTGCGGCCGGCATCCTGTCATTGACCGAGCAGGTGCACCACCTGGCCAAGGACCACGAGAATGCATCAGCGCTGGCCGGGCGACTCGGCGAAATTGAGGAACTGAACGTCCGCTACGAGGACAGCCAGACCAGCATGGTGTTTGCGAGGATCGAGGCGGGCCTGCTGCCGACGCTCATGGCCGGCATGAAAAGCCGGGGTGTCCTGATTCACGGCTTTGCCAACACCATGCGGTTGGTGACGCATCATGACTTCAAGGCCGCCCGGATAGACCGGGTAGTGGATGCCTTCAAGGATTTTTTCCATTCGCAAACGAAATCCGCGGTCGGTTAGCCACTGCAGGGTTCATCGCCGGAAGCTGCCCGGTGGGCGGCGCGTGTGGTTTCGGGAAGACGGTAGCGGGAACAACAGGCAAGCGTGAATCTTTTCGCCTGCAGCAGGGACACCTTGTGGCCGATCGAGACGAACACGGGGTTGGTGTCGTCCCGGGTTCGAAGCACCATGCCGATCCTCTCGCCGTCGTGCACGAGGTACGCCCACTGTCCTTTCCGTGCCCCGACTTTCCGGTGTGTTCCGATCAACCGGGTCTTGGCGACGCCGATGGTCGCGATATCCGTGATTACCCCGAGGTGGCAGGCCAGGCCGAAACGGCGCGGGTGGGCATAGCCCTGACCGTCGCAGAGTATCAGATCCGGCAAGGTCTGCAACCGGGACAGCGCGGACAGGATTGGCGGAACCTCCCGGAACGAAAGGTAGCCCGGAATATAGGGGAAGAAGAGCCGGCGTCTCGCCACGGCGCACTCCAACACTTCGAGTGCGGGGAACGACAGAACCACCACTGCGGCGCATGCGACGCGACCATCTTCGAATCCGACATCGACGCCGGCAACGCGCTCGACAGGGCCGACGAACTCCTCCATTGCCACGCGCGACCTCAGTTCGCCCTGGATTTCCCTTGCACGCTTGCCGCTGATGCGCCAGGGATGCAGATCTTTAAATCGATGTCTGACAGGATTGATCATCGTGGCCTCCGCTTCAGGGTCTTGCGCAGATGCGGCTGAGAAATTGACAGGATGATACAATCATCCAAAAAGGGGTAGTAATTTTTGCGATGATTAAACTGGCAGTGACGGGCGCGGCTGGTCGTATGGGACGAACCCTCATACAGGCCGCACACGCCAATCCGGAAGTAGAACTGAGCTGCGCGGTGGAGCATGAGGGTTCGGACTCGGTTGGACTGGACGCGGGCATATTGGCTGGTGTAGGGACGCTGGGCATCCCCATCGAAGCGGCGCTCACGAATCAGGAGTTCGACGTGCTGATCGAGTTCACCACTCCGGAGGCAACCATGATTCACGCCGAACTCTGCAGTCTGCAGGGCAGGCGGATGGTGATCGGCACCACGGGGATCGAGCACGGCGACAAGGAAAGGGTCCGCGAAATATCAAGTGATATTGCCATTGTCATGGCGCCCAACATGAGCGTGGGGGTCAATCTGTGTTTCCACCTTGCGTCGATCGCGGCTCGCACCCTGGGGGATGACGTGGACGTCGAGATCATCGAGGCGCACCACAGGCACAAGGTCGATTCGCCTTCCGGCACGGCATTGAGACTCGGCGAGGTGGTGGCGGCAGAACTCGGTCGTGACCTGGCGCAGCACGCCATTTTCGGGCGCGAAGGAAAGATCGGGCCGAGGGACCCGAAAACCATCGGGTTCTCGACGGTGCGCGGGGGAGATATCGTGGGGGAGCACTGCGTCCTGTTCGCGGGAGAAGGTGAACGCGTGGAAATTACTCATCGCTCGTCCAGCCGCATGACGTTCGCAAGTGGAGCGGTGCGTGCCGCGATGTGGTGCGTGAAGCATAAAAACGGCTTGTTCGACATGCAGGACGTGCTCGGCTTCAATTGATCCGGACCCGCTTCTGATTTAAACTCAGTGCATTAGATGACACCGGCAAGAAACGACTCCACGGGGAGAAACTCGAACGGGTTTCTCCCTTTTTTTGGGCGGGCGCCGGCAGCGCCGCAACGGTCTGAACACAGCGGGGAATTTTGAACACTAAGGCTCTACTGGCTCTGGAAGACGGCACCCTGTTTTACGGGTCCTCCATAGGTATCGACGGGACCACAGTGGGTGAGGTGGTGTTCAACACGGCGATGACCGGTTATCAGGAGATCCTGACCGACCCCTCTTACGCGCGCCAGATCATCACGCTGACCTACCCGCATATCGGCAACACCGGCACCAATGCCGAAGACGTCGAGTCGGATTCCATCCACGCCGCCGGACTGGTCGTGCGCAACGTCCCCAACAGGGTCAGCAACTGGCGTGCGCAACAGACGTTGCCGGAGTTTCTGGTGGAACGCGATCTGCTCGCGATAGCCGACATCGATACGCGCAAACTGACCCGGTTGATCCGGGTGCAGGGGGCGCAGCGCGGTTGTATCGCGGCGGGTGAACACATCGATCCGGAGGCAGCCGTTGCAGCCGCACGTGCTTTCCCCGGGCTAAAGGGTATGGACCTTGCACGGGAAGTGACCACCGACAGGACCTACAGCTGGTCGGGAGGCGGTTGGGAACTCGAAGGCGGATATCGGGACTCGCCGCCCGCCAGTTTCCGGGTGGTGGCATACGACTTCGGAATCAAGCGCAATATCCTCCGTATGCTGGTGGATCGCGGTTGCGATATCACCGTGGTGCCTGCCACGACACCCGCAGCGGATGTTCTGGCGCGCAAACCCGACGGTGTGTTCCTGTCCAACGGGCCCGGCGACCCGGAGCCCTGCAGTTATGCGGTCGACGCCGTTGCCGAGATCGTGGAGACGGGCGTGCCGGTGTTCGGTATCTGCCTCGGGCACCAGATCCTGGCGCTGGCGTCCTCCGCCACCACCACCAAGATGAAATTCGGACACCACGGCGCCAACCATCCGGTCCAGGACCTGGCAACGGGCCAGGTGCTGATCACCAGCCAGAACCACGGCTTCATGGTTGACGACCTGCCGGGCAATCTTGAACTGACCCACAAGTCGCTGTTCGACGGATCGGTACAGGGCATCCGCCGTACGGACCGTCCGGCGTTCTCTTTCCAGGGCCACCCGGAGGCAAGCCCCGGACCGCATGATGCTGGTTACCTTTTCGACACGTTCATCGATCTCATGCAGGAGAACAGGGGTACTGCGTCGTCCGCACAACAGGCGAAACGCGATGCCTAAGCGCACTGACATCCATAGCATCCTGCTGATCGGTGCCGGGCCCATCGTGATCGGGCAGGCGTGCGAGTTCGACTACTCCGGAGTGCAGGCCTGCAAGGCGCTGCAGGACGAGGGCTACCGCGTCATTTTGGTCAATTCCAACCCGGCGACCATCATGACCGACCCGGGGTTCGCCGATGCCACGTACATCGAGCCCATCACCTGGCAGGTGGTGGAAATGATCATCGAAAACGAACGACCCGATGCGATCCTGCCTACGATGGGTGGGCAGACGGCACTTAACTGTGCGCTCGACCTGTGCCGGGAAGGCATCCTGGAGCGCTACGGCGTGGAGATGATCGGCGCCACGCGCGATGCCATCGACAAAGCAGAGGACCGTGAGCGTTTCAAGCGGGCGATGGACCACTGCAACCTCGAGACCCCCCGCGGAGCATTGGCGCACAGCATGGAGGAGGCCTTTCAGGTGCAGGCGATGGTCGGTTATCCGGCGATCATCAGGCCCTCGTTCACGCTCGGCGGAAGCGGCGGCGGTGTCGCCTACAACCGGGAGGAGTTCGTCGACATCTGCGAACGCGGCCTGGACGCATCGCCGACCAGCGAGTTGCTGATCGAGGAATCGATCCTGGGCTGGAAGGAATTTGAAATGGAAGTCGTGCGTGACCGCAAGGACAACTGCATTATCGTGTGTGCCATAGAAAACTTCGATCCCATGGGACTGCACACGGGGGATTCCATTACAGTAGCCCCGGCCCAGACCCTGACGGACAAGGAATACCAGCTGATGCGAAACGCCAGCATCGAGGTCCTGCGGGAGATCGGTGTCGACACCGGCGGCTCCAATGTCCAGTTCGCGATCAATCCCGATGACGGCCGTATGGTGGTGATCGAGATGAACCCCAGGGTGTCGAGATCATCGGCACTGGCGTCCAAGGCCACCGGCTTTCCCATTGCGAAGGTTGCGGCAAAACTGGCGGTCGGCTTCACGCTCGACGAACTGCGAAACGAGATTACCGGCGGGGTGACTCCGGCATCCTTCGAACCTTCCATCGACTATGTGGTCACCAAGATCCCGCGCTTCGATTTCGAAAAATTTCCGCAGGCAGACAGCGTTCTCACGACGCAGATGAAGTCAGTCGGCGAGGTCATGGCGATCGGGAGGACGTTTCAGGAATCGCTGCAGAAGGCTGCGCGCAGCCTGGAAATCGGCACCCACGGACTGGACCCGCAGCTCGATTCCGGTACCGGCGTCAACGACGAACTTGTGGGCCGTCTCCAGGTCCCGGGCGCCCGGCGGTTGTGGCATGTGGCGGATGCGATGCGGGCCGGCATGTCCATCGATGAGATCTACAATCACACCAGGATCGACCCCTGGTTCCTGGCGGAAATCGAGGAACTGGTGGATATCGAGAACAGCATCCCGCTCCTGGGGACAGATGATATCAGCGGTGATACGCTGCGCGGGTGGAAGCGCAAGGGCTTTTCGGACCGCCGCCTGTCGGAGCTTCTGGACATTGGTGAGGATGCGTTCAGGGCGCTTCGTCACGCAAAGAACGTGCGGCCGGTATACAAGCGAGTGGATTCCTGCGCCGCCGAGTTCGCGGCGGCGACTGCGTACATGTACTCCACTTACGAGGAGGAGTGCGAGGCGGAACCCGAAACGGCCCGAAAGATTGTCGTTCTGGGCGGCGGCCCCAATCGGATCGGACAGGGTATCGAGTTCGACTACTGCTGCGTTCACGCATCGATGGCGCTGCGGGAGGACGACTACCAGACGATAATGATCAACTGCAACCCGGAAACCGTATCGACCGACTACGATACGTCGGACCGCCTGTATTTTGAACCGCTCACCCTCGAGGACGTGATTGAAATCATCCACCTTGAGAACCCGGATGGGGTCATCGTTCAGTTCGGTGGACAGACCCCGCTCAAGCTCGCGCGCGATCTGGAAGCGGCGGGTGCGAGGATCATCGGTACGTCTCCGGAGGCGATACATCGTGCGGAAGACCGCGAGCATTTCCAGAAACTGCTCAACGATCTCGGGTTGCTGCAACCGCCCAACCGAATTGCAGCCAACGCGCAGAGCGCCCTGCACGGGGCGCGGGAGATCGGCTACCCCCTGGTGGTCAGGCCGTCCTACGTTCTCGGCGGGCGTGCAATGGAGATTGTCTACAACGAGGAAGACCTGGAAAATTACATGAAGACGGCGATCCAGGTGTCCAACAAGTCACCGGTGCTGCTGGACCGCTTTCTCAACGATGCCATAGAGGTCGATGTTGATGCCATCTGCGACGGTACCGATGTTCTGATCGGTGGCATCATGGAACATATAGAGGAGGCCGGCGTGCATTCCGGAGACTCTGCCTGCTCGCTGCCACCGTATAGCCTGTCGCCGGAGATCCAGGACCGGTTGCGCGAGCAGACCCGGGCCATGGCCAGAGCGCTTGAGGTGGTCGGCCTGATGAACGTCCAGTTTGCCGTCAAGGACGGGCAGATCTACGTGCTGGAGGTGAATCCACGCGCCTCGAGGACGGTGCCGTTCGTATCCAAAGCAACTTCGAGGCCGCTGGCCAAGATTGCCGTACGCTGCATGACCGGCCGAACGCTGGCCGAACAGGGTGTCACTGAAGAGATCGTGCCGAAATATTACTCCGTGAAGGAGGCGGTCTTTCCCTTTATCAAGTTCCCGGGAGTCGATACGGTGCTCGGGCCGGAGATGAAGAGCACGGGCGAGGTCATGGGGATCGGCTGGAGCTTTGGGGAAGCCTACGGAAAATCCCAGCTCGCGTGCGGGACCAGGATACCCGAAAAGGGTTGTGTGCTGATCAGCGTTAAAACAGCGGATCAGGGGCCATGCGTGGAGGTGGCCCGGTACCTCGTCGGCAACGGATTCTCCATCGTCGCCACGCACGGGACCGCCGAGGTGCTCAGAGATGCCGGAATAGAGGTGCGGCACATCAACAAGGTTATCGAAGGACGCCCGCACGTGGTGGACATGATAAAGAACCTGGAAATCGATCTGATCGTAAATACGACCGCGGGCAAGCAGAGTCTAAAAGACTCATACACGATCCGAAGGGCTGCCTTGCAGCACAAGGTCACCTACTTCACCACCCTTGCCGCTGCACGCGCGGCCTGCGAAGCGCACGGCGCGGGTATGCACACAAGCGTTAACCGGTTGCAGGCACTACACGAGGATGTAACTTCATGACACGAGTATTACTGACGGTAGACGGTGCCGAAAAGCTGCGAGAGGAACTGGCAAGACTGATCAGGACTGAACGGCCGCGGGTCATCGAGGCCATTGCGGAGGCGCGCTCGCATGGCGACCTTTCGGAGAATGCCGAGTACGAGGCGGCGCGCGACGAGCAGGGATTCATCGAGGGTCGTATTGCGGAACTTGAAGACCAGCTCTCGCGGGCGGAAATCGTCGACCCGAAAAAGCTTAACATCGAGAGTAAGGTCGTGTTCGGTGCGCTGGTCGATCTCTTTGATAACGATGCAGACACCGAGGTCACCTACCAGATCGTCGGTGAACTGGAGGCGGATCTCGAACACGGTCGTATTTCGATGAGTTCGCCCATCGGCCGGGCGCTCATCGGCAAGGAGGAGGGCGAAGAACTGGAGGTGGTTACCCCCGGTGGTACCCGTAGCTACGAGATCATCAAAGTCCGCTACGAATAGCCGACAGATCCCGCTACTTGTCCCGCAGGAGTGGCGCCCTTGCCGCGCTGATCAATAGTGGCGGCTAGTACAGTACGGCAACTTCGACAATCTCCGAAAATTCGAGTTCGAATGTGGCGGAGCCGCCGACCAGGTGACGCGTCAGCGTCAGCTTCTCAGGCGCGGTACTTTCTATGTAAGCGTAGTGGACCTTGCCGTCACCGGTCGTCACCCGCGCAAGCCGATTGAGATGCTCGCTGAGTTCCGCGAAGGGTGTCGGGTTGAATGCTTCCTCTGTCTGTTGGGATTCCTCTTCATCTTCCTCTTCCTCTTCCACCAGATCCTTGCGGTCCACGAACAGCTCACTGATCGGGACGTCGTTGGCTACTACGCTGATGCCCAGCCAGTCAACCAGGTTACCGGGAGCGATCTGTGCCAGCTCATTTATCCCAGCGGGTTCAAATGGGGTGAGGTTGACCGTGACTCTCGTCCCTTCGGCCAGGTGACTGCGATAGGCATTCGAGAGTTCGGTGCTGGGGTAGAGGTTGATCTGCTCCAGGTCGGCACTGATCCTCGAGATCTGTCCGTCTACGAACTCAGTTGCCGACACGCCGTTCTTCTTCGCGCAGTAGGCAATCTTTTTCTCGTTGTAGGACTCGTCCTGTACGGTGTATGACAGATCTGCAAGCTTCAGCCCGGGACTTGAAAGTTGTTGAACGGTGGGCATTTGCTTGCTCTTGAGCGGAATCGAACCCTCGAACAGGAAGGACGTCATGCCGGGATTCCTGAGCCGGAGGAAGAATTTCAGGGCGTTTGTGCCGGGCGATAGCGAATACTCGAGACGTGCGTTGATAGAGAGGTGCCCGTATTCCAGCGCCCGGTAGTCCGCCGCCTGGAACGTGCCGTTTCCACAACCCCAAACAGAAGGTGGAAACGTGAGCGGGGACTCCCAATCCCAGCGGGCCGGCTGAAGCAGTACGTCGCCTAGGTCGCTGTCCAGGGAGAAGGAGACATTGTTGGCGGTTATTTCGAGCCGCGGCGGCAGGGCCTTGTTGAAGAATGCCTCCAGTATGGGGATGATTTCTTTCGGTTCCTTCCAGTGGACCAGAATCGATCCGACCTTGATGACGTCCTTGTATCCCTTCGGCCTGATAGTGACGCTGGTGTATCCGATCGGCCCCATGACGGGGGTGCGAACGTCACGGTAAGAGAGGTCGGCAAGGTGTGAAACCCGGGCCTGGATATTCTTGAAACTCGCATCAAGGGAATACCAGATAAAGCCTTTCACCGCGCCCCATACAAGCAGGGGCAGTATCACTATCAGCAGGATCAGCGTGCGCGCTTTCATATTGTCACCTCAAAGTGCCGTGTTACGGAAGCGCGTCCTGCCGATCCGTTTAAAACCAGGTACTTCTCATATGTCGAATTCATAGGCTACGCTCGTGTAACCGGCGGGACTTCCGGACAGGTCCGGACCATAGCTTCTTTCCTCCAATTTTAACCGATTATCCCTGTCCACTAGAAGGATAGTGGAACTGCGCGTCCCGTATACGTCTCCTGAGACGAACGCGGACGACAACAGTCTGTCCCATTCGATCCCCATACCCGACTCCGGTAGTTCCTCATCCGTCGCCTGGTTTTTATCGTTGAGGATCAAAAACAGCGAATCGGTGTCGATCTGGCCGTGAACCATGAGGTCCAGCAGGTTCTGCTTGCCTGCACGGACCTTAGGCCAGGGTGTATCGAGCAGATGGTTGCTCAAGCCGTACACCCCCCGGGTCAGAGGGCGCACGCTGTTTTCACGATTCGAGAAGTAGACCGCGCGTGCGAGGGTGCCTGCTACCAGGTTGAAGCCGCTGTAACTTTCAGCGTCAGTGGCGATGCCGCGAATATAGTCGTCCGGGGACGACCCGGACGTGAGATAGTCGCTGACCAGGGCTCCCCGGGAAGTGTGACTTTCGGGTGCCTCGTTCTCCCTGAAATTGGTTACCGCCGCCCAGCACCCTGCCCGGTTTACGCCGAACCAGGTGCCGCCTCGGTCGAGGTCCCTGCCGGCGATGACCTGGTCATGATCTTCCCACACGTGCATCCGACGGGTTGGACGGTCATGGAACTCGTCTCTGTTCGCGGCCGCTACAATGCGGAAGTCCGGATGGGTGTCGATGGCGAGGAACAGCAGACACATGGAAGGTCAGGAGGGCAGTTGGATACGGGGCGGATCCGCGGCGCGGTAGACGACGCCGACCCGGCCGATGGTCTGTACGAGGTCCGCACCCGAGATGGAGCAGATCTTCGCCAGCAGCTGATTGCGTTCTTGCCTTGGCAGGGTGGGTAACTTTATCTTTAGCAATTCGTGGTGACTGAGCGCCTCCTCGATTTCTGCCGCGACGCTTTCACTGAGGCCCTTCGCGCCAATGATAACCACGGGCTTGCGATCGTGCGACAAGCCCCGCAGGTAGCGTTTCTGTTTTCCGGTTATAGTCAAAGTGGTTATTTACATTTGTTTAATCGGGGCAGTGTGACATAGATTATGAGTCCGGGAAAATCGAAGTCGAGGCGCTGGCTTCAGGAGCGACGTAACGACGCCTACGCCCGCCAGGCCCGCCAGCACGGGTATCGTAGCCGCGCCGTGTACAAGCTTGAGGAAATCGACCGGAGGGACAGGCTGGTAAAGCGGGGCATGCGCATACTGGAACTGGGTTCGGCCCCCGGCGGATGGACGCAATACCTGTCGGAAAAAGCGGGGCCCGAAGGCCGCGTGCTGGCTGTGGACTTGATTACCATGCCGCCCGTACGCAATGTCCAGTTCGTCCAGGGTGATTTCACCGACCCCACCGTGCGCCAGTCCTTGATAGACGCGTTGGGTGAAGCCGACCTTGTTTTGTCGGATATGGCGCCCAATATTACCGGTATAGTGGATGTGGACCACGCCAGATTTCTGGAGTTGCTCACATCTGTGCTTGAGCTGGCGCGCTTGTTGCTCAAAAACCGCGGCAATATGCTTGTCAAGGTGTTCGAAGGCCCTGAAATCAAAGGATTCAGGAAAGCCTGCGGACAGGTTTTCAGGGAGGTGGCGGTGAGAAAACCATCCGCTTCCCGGTCCAGGAGTCGCGAATACTACCTTCTGGCAAGGCAGTATCAGCGAGACAAAGAGGGGAATTGCCTGTAGCATTCGGGCAATGCCGAACGGAACCAGGCGCGGATGCCGGTGTCCAGAACAGTATATCTGAATTTTCTAAATTTTATTTACGGGGTGTGTTTGAACTTGGCCTTACTTGGTACACAACGGTGCGGGAGCAGTTTTGAATAACTTGACGAAAAATCTCATTCTCTGGTTGGTCATCGCAATGGTGCTGATGGCGGTGTTCAACAATTTTGCGCCCGACAGGACCTCGCCGAATCAGCGTGTCGACTACTCGACTTTCCTGAACGAGGTGAAGGAGGGCCGGGTCGAGCGGGTCACCATCCAGGGTACAACGATCTACGCTACCACCACGTCGGGCCAGGCGTTTATGACCATTGCGCCCGACGACCGTGGCCTGGTAGGCGATCTGCTCCAGAACGGCGTTGAGATCGAGGCCAAGGAAGAAGAGCAGCCGTCGTTCCTGGCACAGATCATTATCCACTGGTTCCCGCTGCTGTTGATCGTCGGGGTCTGGATCTACCTGATGCGCCAGATGCAGGGCGGAGGCGGCCGCGGCGCACTCAGCTTCGGCAAGAGCCGCGCCAGGTTGCTGACCGAGGACACTAATAAGGTCACCTTCGAGGACGTCGCCGGGATTGAGGAAGCAAAGGAGGAGGTGCAGGAACTGGTGGAGTTCCTTCGGGATCCTTCGAAATTCCAGAAACTCGGCGGGCGGATACCGCGCGGAGTGCTCATGACCGGCAGCCCGGGGACTGGAAAGACGCTGCTGGCCAAGGCCATTGCGGGCGAGGCGAAGGTGCCGTTCTTCTCCATCTCCGGATCGGATTTCGTGGAAATGTTTGTTGGCGTGGGCGCATCTCGCGTGAGGGACATGTTCGAGCAGGCCAAGAAACATGCGCCGTGCATCATTTTCATCGACGAGATCGATGCCGTCGGACGCCAGCGGGGCGCCGGCCTGGGCGGCGGCCACGACGAACGCGAGCAGACCCTGAATCAACTGCTGGTCGAAATGGACGGATTCGAGGGAAGCGAGGGCGTAATCGTAATCGCGGCGACCAACCGGCCCGATGTGCTCGATCCCGCCCTGCTTCGACCCGGGCGCTTCGACCGGCAGGTGCACGTGCCTCTCCCGGATATTCGCGGCCGTGAGCAAATACTGAAAGTCCACATGCGCAAGGTGCCCTTGGCGGATGACGTCGACGCCAGCATCCTGGCGCGTGGTTCACCCGGGTTCTCCGGCGCGGATCTTGCCAATCTGGTCAACGAGGCAGCGCTGTTCGCGGCCCGCGGCGGCAAGAAACTGGTGGACATGGAAGATTTCGAGATGGCCAAGGACAAAGTGTTGATGGGTGTCGAGCGCCGTTCGATCGTGATGCCCGAGCACGAAAGGTGGAACACCGCCTATCATGAATCGGGCCACACCGTGGTGGCGAAGGTGTTGAAAAACACCGATCCGGTCCACAAGGTGACCATAATTCCCCGCGGTCGCGCGCTCGGGGTTACCATGCAGCTGCCGGAAGAAGACCGGTATAGCCACGATCGGGAGTACCTGTTGTCGCGGATCGCGGTGCTGATGGGCGGCCGCATCGCGGAAGAGATTTTCATGGATCAGATGACCACCGGGGCGTCGAATGATTTCGAGCAGGCGACTGAACTCGCGCAGAATATGGTTTCGCGCTGGGGCATGAGCGATGCGTTGGGCCCGAGGGTCTACGGTGAAAACAATTCCGAGGTCTTTCTGGGCAGGGACGTAACGACCCACCGAAACCTGAGCGACGAGACGGCGAGGAAAGTCGACAGCGAAATTACCCGCATTGTCGAGGAGCAGTACACCCGGGCCCGCAACATCATCGAGGAAAACAATGACAAGGTCGAGATGATGGCCAAGGCGTTGATGGAATGGGAAACGCTGGATTCCCATCAGATCGAGGACATCATGTCCGGTCGCGCCCCCCGTGCGCCTGTCGACGACGCCGGTGGAAAGCCGGAAGGACCGTCCGGCGAGCAGGGTGAAGAAGCGCCCCGACCCCAGGTCAAACCGAATCTGGACAAGCCTGCCGGCGATCAACCCTGAACCGGGGACAGTATATCGATTCAACCCGCTTGAAACCGGATATACGGGAATTGTTTTACTAATAGGTATACTGTCCCCGGTTTTAGCGTGGGTACAGAGTCTTTGTTTTCACAAGGTCGGCATTTGATCTGCGGCAATCGCCGCATCAGCCTGTCACGTACCGTCGTGATGGGCATCCTCAACGTCACCCCGGACTCGTTTTCAGACGGCGGCCGATTCCGCGATCTGGACGCCTCCTTGCGGCATGCCGAGTCGATGCAGGCCGCAGGGGCGGAAATTATCGATGTCGGCGGCGAGTCGACCCGCCCCGGGTCGGAAAGCGTGACCATCGCTCAGGAACTGGATCGGGTGGTTCCGGTCATCGAAGCCCTGAACCGCGACCTCGACGTCGTGATTTCGATCGATACATCGAAACCCGCCGTCATGAGGGCCGCTATCGACGCCGGCGCAGGCATGATCAACGACGTCAACGCTCTGCGCAGCGAGGGGGCGATCCCGATTGCAGCCGCGGCCGGTGTCCCGGTCTGCCTGATGCACATGCTCGGGGAGCCGCGGACTATGCAGAACAGCCCGGTGTACGGCGACGTGGTCGAGGAAGTACGCGATTATCTTGAGAGTCGCGCCGCTGCCTGTATCGCGGGCGGAGTGGACAAGCGGCAGATCGTCATCGACCCTGGGTTCGGCTTCGGCAAGCACGTCGGTCACAATTTGGAGCTGTTGCGCCGGCTCAAAGAGTTGGGAACGGAATATCCGGTCATGGCGGGGCTGTCCCGCAAGTCGATGATCGGCAAGCTGTTGGGGTTGCCGATGGATCGGCGGGTCCACGCCAGCGTGGCGCTCGCCATGATCGCCTTGGCCAACGGCGCACGCCTGCTGCGGGTGCACGACGTCGGGCCCACGGTGGATGCGGTCCGTATGTATGAGGCGGTGTATTTCGACTAGAATCCGTTCACCAGAGTGAGGGTTTGAACATGGCGGATAAAAAGTATTTTGGCACCGACGGCATCCGGGGCCGCGTGGGGACGGAGCCTATTTCCCCCGAGACCGTGCTCAGGCTGGGATGGGCAGCCGGCTGTGTCCTGAGTCGCGGGCCCGGCAGCAAGATCCTGATTGGCAAGGACACGAGGGTTTCAGGCTATCTCCTGGAATCCGCCCTGGAAGCGGGGGTTTCGGCGGCAGGTGTCAACATTTCGTTGCTGGGGCCCATGCCCACGCCGGGGATCGCCTACCTTACCCGCACCTCCCGGGCTGCGGCCGGTATCGTCATCAGCGCTTCCCATAATCCTTACCAGGACAACGGAATCAAGTTTTTTTCCCATGAGGGCCTTAAGCTGCCGGATGAGGTGGAGCACCGGATCGAAGAAAAGATGGAAGAGCCGATCACGGTGGTGGATTCCGAACGCCTGGGCAAAGCGTCACGATTCACCGATGCGCCGGGTCGCTATATCGAATTCTGCAAATCAACGGTTCCCGGGTCGCTCAGCCTGAACGGATTGAAAATCGTGGTGGATTGCGCCAACGGGGCGGCTTACCACATCGCCCCCAGCGTATTTGAAGAACTGGGCGCTGAAGTAGTCGCAACCGCGGTCGAACCGGACGGTTTCAATATCAATGAGAACTGCGGTTCCACCGATCTGAAGCAGTTGATCCGGGCGGTGATCGAAAACAAGGCAGATCTCGGTGTTGCGCTGGACGGCGACGGGGACCGGCTTATCATGGTCGACGGGCACGGGGAAGCGGTGGACGGCGATCAGATCCTCTATATCCTGGCCATGCACCGAAGTGGCGAGGGCAGCCTCCCCGGAGGAGTTGTCGGCACCCAGATGTCCAACCTCGGGCTGCAGCGTGCACTGGAGATGCGCGACATCCCGTTTCTGCGGGCAAAGGTCGGGGACCGCTACGTCATGGGGTTGCTCAAGGAAAACGGATGGATCCTGGGCGGTGAGTCGTCGGGGCACATCATCTGCCTGGACAAGTGCACCACGGGCGACGGTATCGTGGCGGCACTGCAGGTCCTGATGGCCATGGTGGCGCAGCAGGCGTCCCTGCACCAGGTGAAGCAGGGCATGCGGATATATCCCCAGACCCTGATCAACGTGCGCGTGCCCGGAAGCATGATCATGAAGGCGGCAGATCTCGAGAATTGCGGAGCCGTCAACGACGCGCTGCACAGAGCGCAATCGGAACTCGGGTGCGAGGGGAGGGTGTTGCTGAGGCCGTCCGGTACGGAACCCGTCATCCGCATCATGGTCGAGGGCGAGGACGAGAGCAAAGTGACACGCATCGGCCGGTACCTGGCCGCCGAGGTAGAATCCTCAGCGGTCTAGAGTGGGGTCGGTGTAAAATCCCGCGCAGACGCTGTCCCGATTCTTGTTTTGGTCCCTGCTCCGGCGGCATTTGCGGCGGGCGTTGTAATTAGGGCTCGTGATGGGTAACATCGCGCCCTCTTTTTCACCAGACTGAGAAAACTTGACCCGATGCGACGTCCTATCGTAGCCGGAAACTGGAAGATGAACGGCTCCCGAGCCATGGCCTCGGAGCTCATGGCAGGGATCCTGGCGGGATTGAAGCAGGATTCGGTCGCAGAAGTCGCCGTTTGCCCGCCCTACGTATTCATTCCCGCGGTGAGGGAACAGCTGCGTGGCAGCCGTGTGGCTCTCGGCGCCCAGGATCTGGACGTCAACGCCCCGGGAGCGTATACCGGCGCTGTGGCGGGGGAAATGCTGGGTGATTTCGATTGCAGCTATTGCATCGTAGGCCATTCAGAGAGACGTACCCTGTACGGGGAGAGCGACGATCTCGTTGCGAGAAAGTTCGAGCGGGCGCAGCAATGCGGATTGACGCCGATATTGTGTGTCGGAGAAACGCTCTCGGAACGGGATAACGATGAAACAGAGGCGGTTCTGTCCCGTCAACTCGACGCGGTCATCGAACACTGCGGGATTCAGAGCCTGTCCAATTCGGTTCTTGCCTACGAACCGGTATGGGCTATCGGGACCGGCAAGACTGCCTCCCCGGACCAGGCGCAGCAGGTCCACGCATTCCTGCGGGCAAAGCTTTCAGGACTTGATGCCGGTGTTGCTTCAGGCCTGCGCATGCAGTACGGCGGCAGCGTGAAGGCGGACAACGCGAGCGAACTGTTCACGCAGCCGGACATCGACGGTGGCCTGATCGGCGGTGCCGCACTCAAGGTCGATGACTTCCTGGCCATATGCCACGCCGCGTACCGGTAAACGGAGAGAACTCAGCAAATGACAAGCATATTGTTGGTCGTACATGTTATGGCGGCGGTTTCGATCGTCGGGCTGGTATTAATGCAGCAAGGCAAAGGCGCCGATATGGGTGCCGCATTCGGGGGTGGATCCCAGACTCTTTTTGGTGCACGCGGGTCGGCGAATTTTCTCAGCCGTGTTACCGGGCTGCTGGCGGCGGTGTTTTTTGTGACCAGCCTGACGCTGGCCTATATTTACGGCCAGGCCACCCAGCCGCAAAGTGTTACGGATCAGGTTATTACGACGCCTGCGCAGGATGCGGGCCAGACTGCCGGCCAGGCCGCGGAAGAGAGCGATATACCCCGGGTCCCCAATGCAGGGGGCGAACAGGGTTCCTCGGGCGACATTCCGGCAGCGCCGGAAACGGAAACTGGAACGGAAACTGAAGCGGAGCCCGGGAAAGAATAGATTGATCCCCCGGGGTGGCCCGGGGTGGTATTGACAGCCGAAGTGGTGGAATTGGTAGACACGCCGTCTTGAGGGGGCGGTGGCGCGAGCCGTGCCGGTTCGAGTCCGGCCTTCGGCACCAGTTGCGGTGACACCCGCGTCCGGGCCCTGGTTCCAGGTTGGAACACGGGTCCCGCGGGGAGCATTCCGAAAGATCAAAATGGCCCCGTTTTTGCGCGGACTGTGGTATCCTAGGGAATTCCTTAAGGTATTCCTTCAGGTGGTTGTTCCGGGCGATTTGTCCGGGTCGGAACTTAGGTAATTTCTGGATCGAAAAATAAAAGTAATGTTATCCAATTACATTCCTATCCTGATCTTCCTCATTGTTGCGGCACTGTTGGGTAGCCTGTTGCTTTTTCTGGGCCGCGTGCTGGCGCCCCATCGTCCCGACAAGGAAAAACTTTCACCCTACGAATGCGGGTTCGAGGCATTCGAGGACAGCCGGATGAAGTTCGATGTCCGCTATTACCTGGTTGCCATCCTGTTTATCATATTCGATCTCGAGATTGCCTTCCTGTTCCCCTGGGCTGTCGTCCTTGAAGATATCGGTGTATTCGGTTTCTGGGCGATGATGCTGTTCCTCGCGATACTGGTCGTCGGTTTTATTTACGAATGGATGAAAGGAGCGCTCGAGTGGGAATAACAGGCGCTCGCCATATCACGGATATATTTACCGGAGTTTATCTGTAAGTGGCTATAGAAGGACTCCTTGAAAAAGGCTGGGTTACGACCAACCTTGATTCCCTGATCAACTGGACCCGGACAGGTTCCATGTGGCCCATGACATTCGGGCTCGCCTGTTGCGCGGTCGAGATGATGCAGGCCGGTGCCGCGCGCTATGATCTCGACCGCTTCGGCATCCTGTTCAGGCCGAGTCCCCGCCAGTCGGACGTCATGATCGTGGCCGGTACACTGACCAACAAAATGGCGCCGGCGCTCAGGAAAGTCTACGATCAGATGGCCGAACCCAGGTGGGTCATCTCGATGGGTTCGTGCGCGAACGGCGGCGGCTATTATCACTATTCTTATTCCGTTGTGCGCGGGTGCGACCGCATCGTGCCGGTGGACGTCTACGTCCCCGGCTGCCCACCCACCGCGGAAGCGCTTCTCTACGGAATTCTTCAACTGCAAAAGAAGATCCGTCGGACGAATACAATCGCGCGTTAGGGGCAGTCGTTGGCAGATATGGAAGCTATCCTGGCGGAGGCCAGACAACGTTTCGGAGAGAAACTCGTCGACGCAACACTGTCGAATGGCGAGGTCACGCTCACAATCGAGCGCACCGCCGCGTTGGAAATCTGTCAGGTTCTCCGGGACGATCCGGTATTCGCATTCGAGCAGTTGATCGATGTGTGTGGCGTGGACTACGCCGACTACGGCAAGGGCAGCCCCGGGCCGGTCGAGCAGAGACCGCGTTTTGCCGTGGTTTATCACCTGCTTTCAGTCTCCAACAACCAGCGACTCCGGGTCAGGGCGTTCCTCGACGAGGATCTGCCGGTGATCGACTCGATGGTCCCCATCTGGCGGGTGGCTGACTGGTTTGAGCGCGAGGCTTTCGATCTCTACGGCATTTTGTTCGAGGGCCATGCCGATCTTCGACGCATACTTACCGACTACGGGTTCATCGGCCATCCTTTCCGCAAGGACTTCCCGCTGACCGGCTACGTCGAGATGCGCTTCGATGCGGACAAGGGCCGGGTCGTCTATCAGCCGGTGACCATAGAACCAAGGACGCTGGTGCCCCGCGTCATACGAGAGGAGGGTTTCGGTGAACGAAATCCGTAACTACACGATGAATTTCGGACCCCAGCATCCGGCGGCCCACGGTGTGCTGCGGCTGGTTCTGGAAATGGACGGCGAGGTTATCC
>Ga0316187_10001036_pt1 | contig 23379 bp, 19 predicted proteins | sample CroRivburrow1_MG_FD_204927 | JGI IMG/M metagenome (GOLD analysis project Ga0316187, IMG submission 204927) | Coastal sediment microbial communities from Maine, United States - Cross River worm burrow 1 | ecosystem: Environmental > Aquatic > Marine > Coastal > Sediment | place: USA: Maine...
CATTACTTATTCAGCCAAAGTATTTTTTACAAATTAATTACGGCAAGCTGTCTATAAATTCCTTCATTGATGTCAGTAATTCTGAGTAATTGGGATTGTATGTCAGGCGACGTACTATTCCAGCCTTTAGATTATTAGTAGTTAATTCACCTTGAAAAATATTTTTTACATTATCGTTACAGGCTGAAAATTTTTCAAGATTTCCGGGATGATAATGCGAACAACTGGAATAGGTTCCTGATGCACCATAATGCGTATCACTTTCAGGTAATGCAATAGCAGTATGTGATGAACTCAGTATTCGCTGCTCTGGAAACACGCTATTTACCAATTCTAATTTTCCTGCTGCATGCAACTCACTTATTGTCGGATCAATTGCAGGATAATTAACTGAATGATTCTCAACCTTGGTAGTGTAAAGTACTATCCTGTTGCCAGGATGGTGTGCTTGTGCAACAAAACCCAGTGTAGCCGATGTATCAACGGTTATATCATCTTCACTACACGCGACAAAGACAGGAATAGCCATTTTCTGTCGATGTAAAAGTCTTTTTATCTCCTTTGTCAGTGCATAAACTTGTACCGCAGCATTTATTGGAAAAGACTCGTATTTGTATATATCGTGGTCGGGCTTTATTGCCAACCATTTCCAATATGGTACTAGCCAGCTATAGAATTTATGAAATTTAGCCAATGCTGCCCATGGCGTTATCCTGATGGCTGGAGAGAATAAAAATAGTCCGTTAACGCGTTTATCACGCAAACTCTGGTATACGCTTAAAGCACCTCCAGCTGAAAATCCACCTAGATATACATTCTCAACCTCCTCCGACAACCTATCTACCCCATAAGCAACCATCTTGACCCACTCTCGCCAGCTTACATCGAGCAGGTCTCCAGGCTGCGTCCCATGACCAGGCAAGCACACCGCCATGACACGAAATCCATTTTCCTGAAAGAATGCAGCCAGGTGACGCATCAAATAGGGTGAATCAGACAGACCATGCGTAAGTAATACGCCTCGACGATAAGCCTTGCTGCCCCCGGATAAAAAAACAGCACTTGGTTTCAGCTCAAAAGGTGCATTTCCGTCAACAATTTTCTCCAGACCATCATTAACAATTCTGGAATGTACGCCCTGCAATATGTTACGGGTGCGCGCCACATAGTCTGCAAACGTCAAATGATTTCCAACTACTACCTGATCACAACCAGATGGTTGGTGGCGTTGCCCAAGCCTAAAGCGGCACCCGATTCTACTGAGTATTTGTATTACTGCCACTAGACGAGAGCTCCATAAAAATAACCGAAAAATTGATATTGATTATGCCGCAGATTACAGCCAAATGGCGAAATATAGGCCGTCCATGGTAATAATAGAGTCCTCAAAGTTAAGAAGGCCTTACTGTGCACCTATCGGGGTGTTAAGGTTATAATCAGTAATATTTCAACAAACTATTGTAGAGGAATAGCATGGGCTTTCTGGCTAACAAGCGGATTTTAATTACCGGCATGATCAGCACCCGATCAATTGCTTATGGTGTTGCCAAGGCCATGCACCGTGAAGGGGCTGAACTGGCATTCACCTACCAGGGGGAACGAGCACATGGACGTTTACTGGATCTGGCCAAGGAATTTAAAAGTGATTTGATTTTCCAGTGTGATGTCGCAAGTGACAATGACATAGACCAGCTATTTATTGGCCTGAAAAAACATTGGGACGGTTTTGACGGATTGATACATGCCATTGGCTTTGCACCCAAAGATGCTTTGGTTGGGGAATTTCTAGATGGTTTCAGCCGCGAGGCATTTCGCATCGCGCACGATATAAGTGCCTACAGCTTTCCAGCCTTAGCCAAAGCTGCGTTACCGATGATGGAAGGACGCAAGGCTTCGCTGTTGACCTTAAGTTATCTTGGGGCTGTGCGAACCATGCCACATTACAATGTAATGGGTTTAGCTAAAGCCAGCCTTGAAGCCAGCGTACGGTATCTGGCGATGCAGCTTGGACACCAGGGAATACGTGTAAATGGAATATCTGCCGGACCAATCAAGACCCTAGCGGCTTCTGGCATAGGTGAATTCAACAAATTGCTCAGCTACAACGAAAAACACGCTCCGCTCAAGCGAAACGTGACCATAGAAGAAGTTGGCAATGCAGCTGCATTCTTGTGTAGTGACCTGGCCAGTGGCATTACAGGTGAGATTACCTACGTGGACGGCGGCTTTAACACCACAGCACTGGGTACAACTGACCCTTGATCAACCCGCATCCCCACAAAAAAACACCACTCATTACAAGTGGCGTTTTTTAGGACTATTAACAAGATTACTCGGGGGTTGAATCAGGTAAATTTATTTTAATATCTGCATTCTGTCTGGCGTCAGCAAGATAAGCACGGAACATTTCATCCCCAGTAAGCTGCCGTAGCTGCTGCGAATAACGCTGCAGTTTTTCCTCGTCTGCTATCTCACCGTCCTTAACCGCATCAATGCGTACTAATACATAGCCCTTAGCATTATCTTCAACGCCCATGTAGTAAGGCGTCTTTTCAGCATTAGACTGAAATATTTTCTTGACCAGCACCGCGTCAAGTGACCCATACTCGGCACGAGTGATAGTTTGTACTGGCCCCCAACTTATTTTGGGTTCATCTCCATTCTGCAACTTCTCCAGTATCTCTTTTCCTTGTTCAGAAGCCTTATTAAAGGCCTGCTCATGCAATAACTTAAGCTGAATCGAATCTTTAATATCCGCAAAGGGCTGGACCTCAGTAGGCTTGTATTCAACTACTCGTGCAGCAACCAGCGTGTTCGGTGCAACCTCAATAGCTGAGGTGTTACGCTCACCCTTAGTAATTTCATCGGTAAAAATTGCCTGCAACATATTTGATGTCCAGGGTTCTCCCGAAGTAACGCCATTGGTTAACCATCCACTCCGCTGAATTTTACCGCCAATCAAGTCAGCTGCAGGTTTCAAAGTATCGCTCTGCTCATATACAGTATTATTAAATTCTTCTGCGAGCTCCGCATATTTTTCAAAAGCTTTCTGCTCTCGTAATTTACTGGAAATTTCATTAGCAGCCTGCTCAAATGGTATCGCTTTGGAAGGCTTGACCGCATTAAGCTTAATTATGTGATAGCCAAAATCAGATTTCACCAATCCGCTAATCTCACCATCTTGCAGTGCAAAAACAGCATCCTCAAATGGCTTGACCATCATACCACGTACAATAAAACCCAAATCACCACCATTTCCAGCGGAACCGGGGTCTTGTGAATTAGCTTTGGCCAGCTCAGCAAATTTGCCCGGCTCTTTCTTTATTTGCTGCAGCAACTGCTCCGTCTTCTCTTTGGCAGCATCATGTTGTGCCTGAGTTGCATTGGCACCCAGAGAAATCAGTATATGTGACACTTGTCGTTCTTCGGGCGTACCAAATTCTGCTTGATGTTCATTGTAATAATTCCGAACATCTTCATTGTCGACTTTAATCTTGGCCAACAACTCATCCATTGAGAACTTAACAAACTCGACTTTAGCCCGCTCACCAACCTGGAATTCCTGCATATTTTGGTTGTAATATTTCTTTATCGCATCTTCCTCAACGTTAGCCTGCCCAATGAAAGATTGAAACGAAATAGGATGAACACTTACTGTACGCTGTTGTTCATTCAAGCGAATAATGTTTTCCACCGCACTACTCGAAGCATACCCGTTTCGTGAGTATGCGTTTTGAATCTGCTGCCATAGTATTTCATCTCGTACACGTGCTTCAAACATCAGTGGCGACAAACCCTGGTTTGCCAAGCTTGATTCGTACTGCGCCCTGTCAAACTTCCCTTCATTCTGAAAAACCTCAATGCCACCTATCAATGTCGCCACTTGCTCATCACCCACAAGTAAATTCATTTCTCGTGCCTTCTCCAGCATCAATTTTTGCGAGACCAAACTATCCATTATTTCGCGTTGTATCTCTGCGCTTTGTAGTAAAGCAGGATCGAAGTTTTCACCAAACTGTTGACGTAATCTACCCTCATGTTGCCGCAAAGCATTTTTATACTCTTGTTGAGAAATACTTGTGTCATTCACCGTTGCGGCAAAATTTGCACCCCTTCCGGATTGGTTATATGACTCAACACCCCACAATGCAAAAGGCAACACTATGATCGCAAAAATGATCTGGACCAGACGTTTTTTTTCTTGAACAAAACTGAACATATCGATATCACCCAACAATTGACACAGAGTTTACAGATGTGAAAAAGGCGAACTTGCGTTCGCCTAAATTTGGCGGAGTGGACGGGACTCGAACCCGCGACCCCCGGCGTGACAGGCCGGTATTCTAACCAACTGAACTACCACTCCAGAACATGGTGGGTGCTGACGGGGTCGAACCGCCGACATTCGCCTTGTAAGGGCGACGCTCTACCAACTGAGCTAAGCACCCAAAATAGTCTGCTAGTTTACAGCATCCTTCAGGCCTTTTCCTGCGCTAAACTTAGGAACTTTAGCAGCCTTGATTTTAATTGTTGCGCCAGTACGTGGATTGCGGCCGTTACGTGCAGCGCGTTTACCCACTTTAAAAGTACCAAAACCAACCAAGCTAACAGTGTCACCTTTCTTCAGGGCTTTCTTGATTGTGTCTACAGTTGCATCCAATGCACGAGCTGCTGCTGCTTTAGAAATATCAGCGGATTTTGCAATTGAATCTACCAGATCAGATTTATTCACGTATCTCCCCTTTATGCGAATGATTAGAAAACAGGAAATTCCCTGCAGCGGCTTTATATCAAGGCTGCGAGGCTTTGGTCAAGCGATTACTAATATATTTTTTTCCTTGCGTTGCTATAAGCAAACTGTTAGCAGCTCCCATTTAATGCTTAGTGACTATTACTGAAGCCGGCTGTTCTGCATCACCTGAAATCGCAACAACATCAATTTTTTCAACAGGTTCCTGAGAATTTTCCGGCATGTGCTCAAGCGCCATTTCCAGAACTTGGTCAATCCATTTCACCGGGTGTATCTCCAATTTATTCTTAATGTTGTCAGGAATCTCTGCTAAATCTTTTGTATTTTCCTCGGGAATCAAAACAATTTTAATTCCTCCACGCTGTGCGGCCAGAAGCTTCTCTTTAAGTCCACCAATAGGCAACACTTCTCCGCGCAAGGTGATTTCACCCGTCATTGCCACATCAGCACGTACTGGAATACCTGTTAGGGCCGAAACCATCGCCGTACACATACCTATGCCCGCACTTGGGCCATCCTTAGGCGTCGCTCCTTCAGGCAAATGAATATGCAAGTCGACCTTTTGATAAAATTCCTCATTAATTCCCAGACGTGCTGCACGGCTGCGTACAACACTCAGCGCAGCCTGTATGGATTCTTGCATCACATCGCCCAATTTTCCAGTAGTTGTTGTCTTACCCTTACCTGGCAAAACAGCAGTCTCTATGGTCAGCAATTCACCACCCACCTCGGTCCATGCCAACCCAGTTACCTGCCCGACCTGATTATTTTTTTCGGCAACTCCATAAGAATATCGTCGTACACCTAAATAGTTACCAAGATTGCGCGAATTGATCATCACTTTTTTGTTGCGTTCCTTTAGAGTGAGCGCCTTCACCACCTTCCGGCAAATTTTGGAAATCTCACGCTCCAATCCGCGTACACCTGCTTCACGCAAATAGTAGCGAACTATGTCGCGTAACGCACTTTCAGAAATATTGATTTCTTCTGGCTTCAACCCATTATTCTCCAGCGCCTTGGGTACCAGATAGCGAGTTGCAATATTGATTTTTTCATTTTCCATATAGCTGGAAACATGGATGATCTCCATACGATCCAGCAGTGCATCAGGAATATTCAAAGTATTTGCTGTTGCCACAAACATCACATCCGACAGATCGTATTCCACCTCAACATAATGATCGACAAAAGTACTATTCTGCTCAGGATCCAGCACTTCCAGCAGTGCTGAAGAAGGATCACCTCGCATATCCATTCCCATCTTGTCGACTTCATCTAACAAATACAGGGGATTTTTTACACCGACCTTGCTCATGTTTTGCAAGATCTTGCCTGGCATGGAACCTATATAGGTACGGCGATGCCCACGTATCTCCGACTCATCCCTCACCCCTCCCAAAGACATGCGCACAAACTTACGGTTGGTGGCACGCGCAATTGATTGTCCTAAAGAAGTCTTTCCGACTCCAGGTGGCCCCACCAAGCAAAGAATAGGCGCTTTCAGCTTATTCACACGCTGCTGCACAGCGAGGTATTCAAGAATGCGCTCTTTGACTTTATCCAGGCCATAGTGATCTTCTTCCAGCACCACTTCAGCCTGGATAAGATCTGCGCTGATTTTTGTCTTCTTCTTCCAAGGAAGACCAATCAACACATCAATGTAATTCCGCACCACCGTCGCCTCAGCAGACATGGGCGACATCAACTGTAATTTCTTCAGTTCGGATTCAGCCTTGGTGCGCGCCTCCTTAGGCATATGTGCAGCCTTGATCTTTTTTTCCAATTCATCAAAGTCTGTGCCCTCTTCTCCCTCGCCCAACTCTTTCTGAATTGCTTTGACTTGCTCATTCAGATAATACTCTCGTTGACTTTTCTCCATCTGACGGCGAACTCGCCCACGGATACGCTTCTCAACTTGAAGTATATCTATCTCGCCCTCTAACAGACTCAACAAATGTCCCAAACGTTTGCGAACAGCGAATATTTCCAGCACTTCTTGTTTTTGCTCAAGCTTGAGAGGAAGGTGTGCCGCAATAGTATCGGCTAGGCGGCCGGCATCATCAATGCTGGCTAAAGAGGTAAGAATTTCAGGTGGAATTTTTTTATTGAGTTTCACATATTGGTCAAACTGTGCGATCAGCACACGCCGCATTGCCTCAGCCTCGCTATCGGTACCATCCTCAGCAGGAATAATTTGAACTTCAGCATCAAAATGTGTCTTAGCATCCAAAACACGCTGCACATTGGCTCGATGTGTACCCTCTACCAGCACCTTTACCGTACCGTCAGGTAATTTCAACATCTGCAAGATGTTCGCCATGCTACCTATGGCATATAGATCATCTTTACCAGGCTCATCTTTTGCAGCAGATTTTTGCGCGACCAGTGCGATGCTTTTATCTGCTTCCATCGCTGTTTCAAGTGCCTTGATGGATTTAGTACGCCCAACAAATAAGGGAATCACCATATGGGGAAATACCACCACATCGCGTAGAGGCAGGAGGGGAAATAATTCATTCGCAGCCGGAAGACTGGGGATATCTTGTTCTAACATGGCAACCACCTAGTTTGTTGATTGTGGAGTTAGATGGGGATAATTCGGGTAAATTCAAGCTCCCCCATCTGGACAAGATATAAAGAACGGGCGGAAACAGCCAGAATCAGGCTGCCATATGTTCATCCGCATAAATAATGATAGGCTTGATCTCGTCATTCGAGCCTGAAACATCCAACAGCACCTTACTGACATTATCCATGGATGGTAGGTCAAACATCACATCCAGTAAAATGTGTTCGAGTATTGAGCGTAGTCCTCGCGCACCAGCTTTACGCGCTAAAGCCTTACGCGCAATTGCCAACAACACACCTTCATGAAACTCGAGTTCGACATTTTCCATCGCAAATAGTTTCTGAAATTGCTTGGTAAGTGCATTCTTTGGATCTGTCAGAATTTGCACCAAAGCGCCCTCGTCCAATTCTTCAAGTGTTGCAACAACCGGCAATCGGCCCACAAATTCCGGGATAAGGCCAAACTTAATCAAATCCTCTGGTTCCACACCACGCAACACTTCACCAGTTTTAGCATTATCTTTGCTATCGATAGTTGCACCAAAACCGATACCCGCTTTAGCCGAACGGTTACGAATAACCTTATCTAGTCCATCGAATGCTCCACCACAGATGAACAGGATATTAGTAGTATCCACATGCAAAAATTCCGTATTTGGATGTTTGCGTCCACCTTGTGGTGGAATTGATGCCTTAGTCCCCTCAATCAATTTGAGTAAAGCCTGCTGCACCCCTTCGCCGGATACGTCACGCGTTATCGAGGGGTTGTCAGCTTTTCGGGAAATTTTATCGATCTCATCCACATACACGATACCTCGCTGCGCCCGCTCCACATCATAGTCACAGGTCTGCAATAACTTTTGAATGATGTTTTCCACATCTTCACCAACATACCCCGCCTCTGTCAAAGTCGTGGCATCAGCCATCACAAATGGTACGTTCAGCAAGCGCGCCAGCGTTTGGGCTAGCAGCGTCTTGCCCGAACCGGTAGGACCAACCAGCAAGATGTTGCTCTTGGACAGTTCCACACCATCCTTGTCGTCACTCTTCAAACGCTTGTAGTGGTTGTACACTGCTACGGACAAAATTTTCTTTGCATGATTCTGACCAATCACATATTCATCAAGCGCCTGGCAAATCTCTTTAGGTGTTGGTAAATCTGTTTTTTCAGCTTCACCGCTTTCGCCCTGAATTTCCTCACGCATAATGTCATTACACAGCGTGATACATTCATCGCAAACGAACACTGACGGACCAGCAATCAGCTTGCGCACCTCATGTTGACTCTTACCGCAAAAAGAACAGTAGAGTAGCTTTTCACCAGATTTATTGTCATCAGTCACAGTCAATTACTCCCAATCTCGGCATTACGACAATTTTCAACCACGCTTATCCAATACCTGATCCACCAGCCCATAACTTACAGCAGCCTCTGCGCTCAGGAAATTGTCTCGATCCGTATCACGTTCGATTACTTCAACTTCTTGTCCTGTATGTAGCGCCAGAAGGCTATTAAGCCTTTGTTTTAAATACAATATTTCACGCGCATGAATTTCAATATCTGAAGCTTGGCCGCGAAAACCACCCATCGGCTGATGAATCATCACGCGCGAGTTTGGCAAACAGAAACGTTTACCCTTTTCGCCAGCAGCCAGCAAGAAAGAACCCATACTCGCAGCTTGCCCAATACACAGTGTGCTAACACTGGGCTTTATGAACTGCATGGTGTCATAGATCGCCATCCCTGCTGTCACCGAACCACCCGGTGAATTTATGTAGAAGTGAATATCTTTGTCAGGATTTTCGGACTCCAGAAATAACATTTGTGCAACGATCAAATTCGAACTGTGATCATTCACCTCCCCAACCAGAAAGACCACACGCTCTTTGAGCAGCCGTGAATAAATATCATACGCCCGTTCACCGCGCCCACTGGTCTCAACAACCATAGGAATCATGCCGATATTCTGCGGTTCCTGATAATGTTCCATCTAGCTATTTCTCATCAATTCATTGAAATCCGCTTGCTTGTCTGTCGTTTTCGCCTGTCCCATCGCCCAATCCACTAAATTTTCTTCGAGCACCAGATTTTCTACCTCGATCATGCGCTTCGGGTCAGCCGCATACCAACGAATGATCTGCTCGCCCTCATCAAAACTCTTCGCATAATCCTCAATCATCGCTTTGGTCTGTTCAGGCCTTGCCTGCAGGTTATTCTTCTGTACAACTTCGGAAAGAATAAGTCCAAGCTTTACGCGCTTTTCAGCCCGCTCCGTGAACATAGCTGGCTCCATAGGCATATCCTTCATTTTCACGCCGCGAGACTCCATGTCCTTCACAGTCTGTTGCATCAGACTTTGTACCTCTGCATCCACTAAGCCCTTGGGCACTTCAAATTGGGCGACGCTCAGCAACGCTTCCATCACAGCTTCCTTATTCTGCACTTTAAGTCTGCGCGTAACTTCCCTCATCAGATTACTACGGACTTCATCTTCCAGCTTGCTCACATCACCATCGGTGATTCCAACTGCTGTTGCGAACTCGGTATCCACTTCTGGCAATTTTGGTGCTTCCACATCGTGTAGTGAAACACTAAACTCCACATTCTTCCCAGCCACATTTTTACCGTGATAATCCTCAGGGAAAGTCATCTCGAAAGACTTGGTCTCAGTAGCCTTCATACCTATGATAGCCGCCTCAAAATCTGGCAACATTCGCCCGATACCCAACTCCACCGATATTCCTTTTCCTTCACCGCCTTCGAATGGCTCTCCATCAAGCTTGCCGACAAAGTCGATCAGCACCTTATCTTCGTTCTGGGCCACACGATCTACCTTTTCAAAAGTTGCTCGCTGCTTACGTAGCGTTGCAATCGTGTCATCAACATCAGATTGATTTAGCTGATAATCCAGACGCTCAATCGTGACATCAGACAAATCACCAATCACCACTTCAGGATAAACCTCAAAAGTTGCGCTGTATTCGATCTGCTCTGCATTCAAATCATTGTTTTTAATCTCAAAACGTGGGTTTCCTGCCACCCGAAGATTATTTGAAGTAGCTGCTTCCTGAAAAGAGCGCTGTAAGGCTTCACCCAGGACTTCTTGCTGAACTTGGGATCCATAATGCTGTTCAATGATTTTGGTAGGGACTTTGCCTGGACGAAAACCGGCAATTTTTGCGCTACGACCGATATTTTTCAAACGAGCCGATATTACACCGCGAATTTCCTGCTGAGGTATGGAGGCGCTAAGACGTCGTTCTAACGCGCTCACAGTTTCTACACTGGTCATGCTGAGTTCCTTGAATGAGGTTTAATTTAACGCTGGTGCGAAAGGAGAGACTCGAACTCTCACGCCTTGCGGCGCTGGAACCTAAATCCAGTGCGTCTACCAATTCCGCCACTTTCGCGCTGTTTATCTCCAGCTTCGGCGCCAATTATACATCATCCATCCGTTTTTATTGCCACCACACTGCGCCCGTGCGATTGGCCTTGCAACATCAGCTTGAAAATTTCTGGAATATTACCAAATGGCACGGTCTGAGCCACCTGCGCCAACAACTTGGGACGCAGATCGCTAGCCAAGCGTTTCCAAACCTGTTGTCGTAATGGCATGGCAGTAGCAGCCGAGTCGATTCCGATGAGGCGCACCCCGCGCAGGATCAATGGCAATACCGTAGTATGCAGCTCAATCCCACCAGTGTTGCCAAAACAGGCAATTACGCCGTTTTGCCGCATAGTGCGTGTCAGCCATGCCAGCGTTTCTCCACCCACGGCATCCAGTGCGCCTGCCCAGTGCGCTTTTTCGAGTGGTCGCACGCCCATTTCCAGACTATTACGCGACAATACTTCGGCCACGCCAAGCGACTTCAAGTAATCATGTTCGCCATCCTTACCTGTCAGCGCCACGACGTGGTAGCCCAGCTGCGCCAGCATCTGGATGGCAAGGCTAGCCACGCCGCCAGTTGCGCCAGTTACGATCACCTTACCTTTTTCAGGGACAAGCTCATTCTGTTCCATACGATACATAGCCAACGCCGCCGTAAATCCTGCTGTACCAATTGCCATCGACTCAAACAAGGTCATTCCTTGCGGCAAGGGTACAACCCAATCGGCAGGCACACGCACAAATTCGGCAAAGCCCCCATCGTGATTTACACCCATACCGTAACCAGTCACGATCACATCATCACCTTCCAAGAAGCGCTTATCAGATGAAATCACCACTTTACCAGCCACATCCACCCCTCCAACACATGGAAAACGACGGATGACCTTGCCCGCGCCTGTGGCGGCAAGCGCGTCCTTGTAATTGACGCTGGAATAATTCGCCTGTATCACCACTTCGCCGGGATCAAGATCATCCAGTGTGAGTTCGACGAATCGCCCGGCGGATTTGCCGTTATCTTCGAAGATGCGGTAAGCGGAGAATTTTTTCATTGGGATTGTTGTGTGTAATTCATGTATGGCCTGTAAAAAATCAAATTCAACTTCGCCGGGGGTTGCCCGGCGGTTTTGATCTTTCTAAAACCAGATTCCCGCCTTCGCGGGAATGACAACAACTTTACAAATCCAGCAACACCCTGCCCGGATATTCCAATGCCTCTTTGATGGTGGACAAGAACTGTACAGCCTCGCGACCATCAATGATACGGTGATCATAGGATACCGCGAGATAGTTCATAGGACGAATTACAATCTGCCCATTCTCTACCACTGCCCTATCTTTGGTCGCATGAATGCCGAGTATGGCTGACTGTGGCGGGTTTATTATCGGTGTTGATAGCATTGAGCCGAATACGCCACCGTTCGAAATAGAGAACGTACCACCAGTGAGTTCTTCCATAGTCAGTTTGCCAACCTTGGCACGCACGCCAAAATCAGCAATCTGCTTTTCAATATCTGCAAAGGAAAGTTTATCGGCATCACGAATAATAGGAACAACCAGACCGCGCTCACTACCAATGGCGACACCAATATCGAAAAAACCGTGATAGATAATATCGCTGCCATCTATTGAGGCATTGACGATGGGAAACTTTTGCAAAGCAAGCACCGCAGCCTTGACAAAGAACGAAGAAAAACCAAGTTTGATTCCATGCTTTTTCTCGAATTCATCCTTGTAACGCTTACGCAAATCCATCACCGGTTGCATGTTAATTTCATTGAAAGTGGTTAAAATCGCAGCATTTTGCTGCGACTGCAGCAAACGCTCGGCAATGCGCTGACGGATGCGTGTCATCGCCACGCGCTGTTCTGGACGGTTACCGGATGGCGCTAAAGAGGGGATGGATTGCGCATCCTCTCTACCGGATGTAGCCGGTTTCGAAACTTGCTGCATGGCACTCAACACGTCCTCCTTGGTGATGCGCCCACTACGTCCGCTACCTTGCAGATTACTTACATCGACATCATGCTCTCTCGCCAATTTGCGTACAGAAGGTGGCGCTGCCGAGTGATCTTCTTCGCCACTCTTAACAGGTGAGGAAGTTACTGTTGCCTTCGCTGTAGTGTCGATCTCCGCGATCTCTTCATTGCTCCCGACCTTTGCTCCATCGCCCTTGATGATTCTGATCAACACACCGCTATTTATAGCTGGTAGCTCCAATACCACTTTATCGGTCTCAACGTCGATAAGGTTTTCTCCCTCGGTAACTGACTCTCCGACCTGTTTGTGCCATGTCAGCAAGGTTGCTTCCGACACAGACTCTGATAATTGCGGTACTTTGACTTTAACGATGCTCATGGTGGGCAGCTCCGGGATTGGGTTTGTTATCGAGATTGTTGCGGAAAGCAGCGGCTATCACCGACTTCTGCTGTTCATTATGAACGGCCAGATATCCAGCGGCAGGTGCCGCAGCGGATGGCCGCAATGCATAGTCGAGGCGCATCCCTTTACGCATATGGCGCAACAGGTAATGCTGAATACGATGCCACGCTCCCTGGTTTCCCGGTTCTTCCTGACACCACACCAGCTCTATCGCCTTTGGATAGGCTGCGATCTGTGCCTCAAAGTCCTCATGCGGAAACGGATATAGTTGCTCTATACGGATGATGGCCATATTGCTGATATTTTTGGCTCGACGCGCGGCGAGCAATTCATAATATATCTTGCCACTGCACGCTATGATTCGGCGCACCTCATTCGGCATCAGAGTATCCACCTCGCTGATCACCGGCTGAAAATTTCCCTGGGAAAATTCAACCAGTGGTGAAGCTGCATCTTTGCTGCGCAATAAACTCTTGGGTGTAAATACAATAAGAGGCTTGCGATACGGTCGCAACATCTGACGTCGTAGCAGATGGAACATCTGGGCTGGCGTCGAAGGAATGCATACCTGAATATTATAGTCAGCACACAGTTGCAGAAAACGCTCAATGCGTCCCGAGGAATGCTCCGCGCCCTGCCCTTCATAACCGTGCGGCAACAACATCACCATGCCGCACATCCTGCCCCACTTTACCTCGCCAGAAGCAATGAATTGGTCTATCACTACCTGCGCACCATTGGCGAAATCACCGAATTGTGCTTCCCATAAAACCAGCGAATTGGGTTCAGCAGTGGCATAGCCATATTCGAAGCCAAGCACGGCCTCTTCCGACAATAGCGAATCGATTACCACAAAGTCTGCCTGATCCGGGTCAAGATTCTGCAACGGAAAATAAGCGCCTTCAGTCCACACTTTGCGATTTTGATCATGCCAGATAGCATGGCGATGGAAGAATGTCCCGCGCCTGGTATCTTGTCCGGTTAGTCGAACCGGATAGCCCTCGGTCAACAATGTGGCATAAGCCAGATTTTCTGCCATACCCCAGTCCAACGGTAAATCACCTTGTGCCATTGCAACACGGTCATCAACAATTTTTTGAACTCGTGAATGCAGTACAAAATTTTCTGGCACAGTGGTTAACGGTATTGCCAACTGTTGCAATCGTTCCTGAGACACTGCCGTGTTTACCCCGACATTCCAATTTACATCAGGAGGAAACACTGTCCAGTTAGTGGTTTTTTTTGCGCGACGCTTCTCCATCACAGGATGAATTGAGTTGCGCCCTGCATCCATGGCCTTGCGATAAGCCACAATCATTGCGTCTGCGTCTTCAGATGCTATCACCCCTTGGTCAACAAGACGCTCTGCATACAAGGCGCGCGTACCGGGATGCTGGTGAATATAGCGATACATGAACGGCTGCGTGACCAATGGTTCATCCTGCTCGTTGTGCCCCAGCTTGCGGAAGCACACCAGGTCGATAACCACATCTTTTTTGAACTGCATACGATAGTCCAGAGCAATCTCTGCTATCAATAACACTGCTTCCGGATTATCAGCATTGACATGAAAAATAGGTGCATCGATCATCTTAGCAATGTCAGTACAATGAGGGCTAGAACGTGCATCACGAGCATCTGATGCAGTGAAACCAATCTGGTTATTGATGATGATATGTACCGTACCACCTGTACCATAGCCTCGCGTCTGCGACATGGCCAGAGTTTCCATTACCACACCCTGCCCAGCAAATGCCGCATCGCCATGCAATAGAATCGGCAACACTTTCTCCCCAACGAGATCCTTCAGGCGATGCTGACGAGCACGTACCGAGCCTTCCACCACCGGATCAACAATTTCAAGATGTGAGGGATTAAACGCCAGTGCAACATGCATATTCCCACCTCTGGTTTCGATGTCCGCTGCAAAGCCTTGGTGATATTTCACGTCACCGGAAGTCAAATGCTCGACGTGAACACCTTCGAACTCAGAGAACAGCATGCCGGGCTGTTTTCCGAGAATATTAACCAGCACATTCAAACGACCACGATGCGCCATACCGATCACGGTTTCCTCCACGCCTTGCTCACCTGCACGTTGCAGCACATGATCCAGCAGTGGAATCAATGTTTCACCACCTTCCAGAGAAAAGCGTTTTTGTCCGACAAACTTGGTATGCAAATAACGCTCCAATGTTTCTGCAGCGGTGATCCGCTCCAGAATGCGTAAGCGCACCACATTATCGTAGCCAGCTTGCCCACGTGAACTTTCCAATCGATTTTGAATCCAGCGTTTTGCCGCCACCTCGCCGATATACATATACTCCGCACCAATGCAGCCACAGTATGTTTGGCGCAATAGCTTAAGTATTTCACGCAGAGTCATACGACTCCCACCTACCAGAGAACCCGTATCGAAGGTGGCATCCATATCGTCTTCACCCAGACCATAATGAGCCGGGTCAAGTTCAGCAACCACTGGTTTGACATGTCGATTCAGTGGATCAAGATTGGCAACGCGTACGCCAAGGAATCGATGTGCGTTGATGAGCTGCAGTACAAAAACCTGTTTCCGCTCCAGCTCCGCATCTGATGGCACAGTGGAAGCAGCAACAGTCCTGGGCATAGCCGCAAATGCGTTTTGAATCTGACTATGTGCCTGATCATGCACACCATTAGGCAACTCGGGGAGTGCGTCAAAATATCCGCGCCAAGCAACCGGAATAGCACTTGGATCAAGCAGATATTGTTCGTACAGCTCTTCTACGAAGGGCGCATTGGTGCCAAACAGCAATGAGCTGTCCTGCATCAACTTCAAAAAATTACTTGGTTCGTTCAACGTTTGTCCACCGTTACATAGTCACGCCTTACTTCGCCAAGATACAACTGACGCGGCCTACCGATCTTTTGTTCTGAATCGGCTATCATTTCATTCCACTGAGAAATCCAGCCTATGGTGCGACCCACTGCAAAAATAACGGTAAACATATTCAAAGGTATGTTTAAGGCTCGCAGTACAATACCCGAATAGAAATCTACATTTGGATATAACTTCCGTTCGATAAAATACGGATCATTCAACGCAACGCGCTCCAGCTCCATCGCCAGTTCAAACAGCTTGTTATTTTCCAACTTAAGTTCTTTAAGCACTTCATGACAAGTCTCACGCATTACAGATGCACGTGGATCCATATTCTTGTACACACGATGCCCAAAACCGATCAAGCGGTATTTCTTATCCTTCACGCCCTGCATGAATTCAGCTAAACGCGAAACATCCCCAATCTTTTCCAGCATCATCAGCGCGGCCTCATTTGCCCCGCCGTGTGCAGGTCCCCACAGTGCGGCAATTCCAGAAGCAATACAGGCAAAAGGATTTGCACCACTCGATCCAGCTAAACGCACAGTCGAAGTCGAAGCATTCTGCTCATGATCTGCGTGCAATATGAGAATGCGTTCCAGCGCTCGAACCAGAACCGGGTTGGGCACATATTCCTCAGCCGGCGTACCAAACATCATGTACATGAAGTTTTCTACATAACTGAGATTATTCTTCGGATACATGAAGGGATAACCTGTGTTGTATTTGTAAGCCATGGCTGCGATGGTAGGAACCTTGGCCACCAACCTCAGAGCCGATATCTCACGATGCTCGGGATTATTGATATCCAGCGAATCGTGATAGAAAGCCGACAGCGCCCCTACCACCCCGACCATCACTGCCATCGGGTGTGCATCGCGGCGGAAGCCGTTGTAAAAACGGGCCAACTGGTCATGTACCACATGATGTTCTTTCACCTGGGTATTAAACCTTGCCTTTTGTTCTGCTCTCGGCAGTTCACCGTTCAGCAGCAGATAACATACCTCCAGAAAGTCAGACTTTTCGGCTAGTTGCTCAATAGGATAACCCCGGTAGTAGAGCAAGCCAGCATCACCATCAATGAAAGTAATCTCTGAAGAGCAACTCGCCGTAGCGAAAAATGCAGGATCATAAGTAAACACTCCCAGCTTGTTTATGCCACGCAAATCAACCACGTCAGGTCCCAGCGTGCCGGACATGATGGGTAATTCGATGCTGCGCCCATCATCCAGTGTTAGTGTAGCCATCCGCTTATCTGTCATAAATCTTCCTCATTTTAATGGTCATCAAGATACCCGAATCTTTTCCAGCAACGCTTGCCATTCATCATGCGTTGCCTCTTGCCTGCCTGCTATCATATCCCAGAGTGGATTATCAGGCATATCCAGCATAGCTTCAAAAACCAGCCGTTCAGTCTCATCAAGCTGGCTGTAACAGCTATCAATGAACCTGCCCAATATTATATCCAGCTCCAGAAGACCACGCCGCGCTCGCCACCGCACACGCTCCAGCCCCTTATCACCACCCATCATTCCTCTCACTCTCCGCTTCATAAAAAGAGATGCTATCGAAATTATCGGGAAGCACATCAACAGCATGGTAGATGGCAAAAGAAGGATGGCTTCGCATTTCTCTATACCGTTCGCTTCACCATCAAATCCTTAATTTTCCCTATCGCTTCGGTCGGATTCAATTCTTTCGGGCACACATCCACGCAATTCATAATGGTGTGACAACGAAACAAGCGATACGGATCTTCCAAATCATCAAGTCGCTCAGCCGTAGCTTGATCACGCGTGTCGGCAATAAAACGGTAAGCCTGAAGCAAGCCCGCCGGTCCGACAAACTTATCCGGATTCCACCAAAAAGACGGGCAGGCTGTGGTACAGCAGCCGCATAATATGCATTCATACAATCCATTTAGATGTGCACGCTGTTCAGGTGATTGCAGACGCTCGGTTTCTGGCGGCGGATCATTATTGACCAGATAGGGTTTGATCGAATGGTATTGCTTAAAAAACTGTGTCATGTCCACGATCAAATCTCGAATTATTGGCAACCCCGGTAGTGGACGTAACTCGACTGGCTCCTTGAGCGATGACAAAGGTGTAATGCATGCCAATCCGTTACGTCCATTGATATTCATCGCATCTGAACCACAAACCCCTTCACGACATGACTTACGTAATGACAAACTATCGTCCTGCTGTTTAAGTAGTAATAGCGCATCAAGCAACATCATTGCTTTTGCGGACGATGTACCAGCAGCATCAGATGCAATATCCAGCTCATAATCCTGCATATATGGTGCAATATCTGCTTCCGGGTTGTAGCGATAGATACGGAATTTCATTACTTTCCCTTAGTTTGGAGTATTGCTTCTGATAAAAATAGACACGTACACATCTCACACTACTTTGCCTGACAACTACCGACGAACTTCCCTAAAATATTTTCCACGCAAATCAATAATCGTTAATTCAATAGACTCGCGCTTTGAGCGGAAAAGAATCCACAGACATCGGTTTCAAGCGTACTGGCTTGTAATCCAAACGATTCTCTTCGCGGTAATACAGAGTGTGCTTAAGCCAGTTGACATCATCTCGCTCCTGATAGTCTTCACGTGAATGAGCACCTCTGCTTTCCTTACGCGCCTCTGCAGAGATCATTGTCGCCTGCGCAACCTCAATCAGGTTGTCCAATTCCAAAGCTTCAATACGTGCCGTATTGAACACGCGACTTTTATCCTTGATTTCGGTGTGTGTGGCACGCTCGGCAATCTGCTTGATTTGCGTCACACCCTCTGCCAGCATTTCGGGAAAACGGAATACGCCACAATGTTTTTGCATGGATTTACGCATCGCATCACCCACATCAGTGACCTGCTCACCATCCTTTTGATCTTCCAGGCGCGCTAACCGAGCTAACGGACGCTCTGCAGCATCTTCAGGCAAAGACTTGGGGTGCGGATCATTTTTCAAGTCTTCGACTATCTGCCTGCCTGCTTCACGACCGAATACGATCAAGTCAAGCAAGGAGTTACAACCCAGACGGTTAGCGCCATGTACCGACACACAAGCGCACTCACCCACTGCGTAAAGGCCCCGCACCACTTCGTCCGGCCCCGTCTTATAGGGCATGACAACTTGCCCGTGATAGTTAGTTGGAATACCACCCATCATGTAATGGGCGGTAGGCACCACAGGGATTGGACTTTTTGCCGGATCGACATGTGCAAATTTCAATGCAATCTCACGTATGCCGGGTAACCGCTGTCTAATGACGTCATCGCCGAGATGATCCAATTTGAGCATTACATGGTCTCCATGCTTACCACAGCCACGCCCTTCGTTAATTTCTATCGTCATGGCACGAGACACCACATCACGACTAGCCAGATCCTTTGCATTCGGTGCATATTTAGGCATGAAGCGCTCACCATCCTTATTCACTAAATAGCCACCCTCACCACGAACCCCTTCAGTAATCAGTACTCCCGCACCATATACACCAGTGGGATGAAACTGAAAGAATTCCATATCCTCCAACGGAATACCTGCTCGTGCAACCATACCAAGCCCGTCACCAGTATTAATAAAGGCATTGGTACTTGATTCGAAAATGCGTCCCGCGCCACCGGTTGCCAACAAAGTGGCACGTGCCTGGAACATCATCACTTCACCAGTCTCAATTTCCATCGCCGTCACACCCAGCACATCGCCATCTTCATCCCGGATCAGATCTAACGCCATCCATTCAACAAAGAAATTCGTATTAGCTTTTACATTCTGCTGGTACAGCGTGTGTAACAAAGCATGGCCGGTGCGATCTGCAGCGGCACAGGCTCGTTCCACTGGAATCTTACCGAAGTCCTGCATATGTCCTCCAAACGGGCGCTGGTATATCTTGCCACTACTCAGCCTGTCAAAGGGCATGCCGAAATGCTCAAGCTCATAAACCACTTCTGGCGCAGCACGGCACATAAACTCGATCGCATCTTGGTCGCCAAGATAATCAGAACCTTTTACCGTGTCATACATATGCCAGTGCCAATTGTCTTCTTTGATGTTACCCAACGAAGCGGCAATGCCGCCCTGTGCTGCGACCGTGTGTGAACGGGTGGGGAATACTTTGGATAACACCGCAACTTTCAAGCCCGCATGTGCCAGCTGCAATGCCGCGCGCATCCCTGAACCACCTGCACCAACTACCACCACATCAAATGTCCGTTTAGCGATTGCCATCATTTCCCTTAATTAAGCCACAACAACAATTCCATATCTTTGAAAGTATTGGAATTTTTTATTTTCCCCACAAAATTTGCACCGACCAGATGGCATAAAGCAGCAATGCGATAATAACCAACGCATGGATCAGCAATCGCACACCGGGTGGTTTGACATAATCCATAACAATGTCGCGAACACCAATCCAGACGTGATAGAACAAACTCAACAAAAATAATAAAGTAAAAGTACGCACTACCAAGCTGGAGAAAAGCAAACCCCAAACGTCATAATTCAATCCGGGTTGCAACAGTAGATAAACAATCAACGCCACACTGTACAGCGCCATCACTACTGCACTGATACGCTGAATCAACCAGTCGAGTAAACCATAGTGCGCGCCGACTACAACACGATTTACCATAGCTTTACTCCAAAATAGATAGTCAGCGCAAAACTTACAACCATTACCAATTTGCTGCTGCTGCGTGCCCGTGCCAGATTACGCACAAGGTGAAGATCAATCGCCAGATAGCGCAAACCAGCACAAAAATGGTGTATGAACGCCCACAACAAGCCCAGTAACACTAGCTTGCTCAAAGGATGTGCGAGTACGTTACTCAACTGGGTATAGGTTTCTATCGACCTAAGGCTGTATTGCAGCATCAACAGCAATGCAGGTATCGCGAAAAATAGCAACAACCCGCTTAAGCGGTGGAGTATGGAAACAATGCCAGGAAGCGGTAATTTGATGAGATGCAATGCAAGGTGCTTCGGACGCTGTTTATTCATTGATAATTTCTGCCGGTCACAAATAATTAATGCGTAATGCTACACCTTTTGTCCAACAAAATAACGTCGAAATGATTATTATATGCGTATCGTTCACTCAGAGGAGACCTGCATGAAAGCACCTGTACGCATTACTGTCACCGGCGCAGCTGGACAAATTGGCTACGCAACATTGTTTCGTATAGCCAACGGCGACATGTTGGGAGCCCAGCAACCTATCATCCTGCAATTACTGGACTTACCACAGGCACAACAAATGTTACGTGGTGTGATGATGGAACTTGAGGACTGCGCTTTCCCGCTACTGCAACAGGTAATCATCACAGACGACCCGAAGATTGCCTTCAGGGATACCGAGATAGCCATGTTGATCGGCTCACGCCCGCGTGGCAAAGGAATGGAGCGCAAAGACCTGATCGAAGCCAATGGCGCGATTTTTTCCGCACAAGGTAAGCTGCTCAACCAATATGCAGCACGGCATGTCAAAGTAATGGTGGTAGGCAACCCAGCCAACACTAACGCGCTGATCGCCATGAGAAATGCTCCGGATCTGGATCCGCGCAACTTCAGCGCAATGATGCGCTTGGATCACAACCGTGCAATTGCGCAAGTCTCTCTCAAGCTATTCCAGCCGATACGGGATATCAAGAAAATGATCATCTGGGGCAATCACTCCGGCACCCAATATCCCGATCTGGATCACGCCAATATCCGTGGTCGAATGGTACGAGACATCCTGCAAGATCAGGATTGGGTTGAAGAAGAGTTCATCCCTACCGTACAGCAACGTGGTGCAGCGGTAATTGAGGCTCGCGGCCTATCCAGTGCGGCCAGTGCCGCAAACGCTGCAGTCTCTCATATGCACGACTGGATGCTCAGCTCACACCATAATGACTGGGTAACCATGAGCGTGCCATCTGATGGCAGCTATGACATACCCGAAGGAGTGATCTACGGCTTTCCTGTTACCTGCAAGCAAGGCCATTTCAAAATCGTTCAGGGACTGGATATCAGTGAATTAGGACGCAAACACATGGAAGAGAGTTACCGTGAATTGATTGAAGAACGCGACCATGTGAAACAATTATTGGGATAACACAGTCGCCAAAATGTGCAGGTGTAAAATTATTTAACGGTATCGGCGAGCTTTCACTCGCCGATACTGGTAACTGATGAGAAAATTAGTTACATAGATTGCTCATCATAATCAGAAATATATTTTAATATCAGGTCAACGCCGCCCTCCGCCGGAACCTGCACCCATCCCCATACCGCTGCCTTTACCACTAGATCTCACAGGTATATCGTCCTCAATCACTAAGCCATGCTTTCTAGTCCGCTCTTTGATGAGCTCACGATGTTTAACACGAATTTTCTCCCGTGCTTTTTCAGTTTTAGCGGAAAGAATATTTTTGCGATACTCAGCTTTTTCTTCCTTTGTCATAAATTGACTGCCGTATATATCTTCTTTGAATCGCTCTTGATCCTGATCAGCAGCCAAAGCAAAGCCAGTTGTAGATGCCAAAACACCAGTCAATAAAGTTATTATCAAAGTCTTCTTAAACATGATCATCTCCATATAAATAATGCGGTTGTGGAAAATACCCCGGTATTTTTTCTCTAAATAGATTTGCGTACGCTGATCGCGCCGCGAATCTGGCCCACAGAATAACCTGTAGCGAGGTCATTGGGATAGTGTTTTGCAAGTACAGATTTAACGGCAGTACTGAGCTGACCTGCCGACCCATGACAGCTAAGACAAAGCGTCTTTACAGGCAAAGCTTTAACGTAACGGTATTCATTATCAATTATCTCACCCTTCTCCAGTTGCGCAGGCGGCTCACCGGCAGCAGCACGTTTATCAAAATCCTCGAGAGCAGATTTTTCCCACGCATCGGGAATTGCGCGAGAGTCGTTTCGCGTCTTCAGGCTGACTCGCTTGATCTTCCATCCAGTCTGCTGTGATATCTCACTAGCGACCTTGGGTGACAGATCTCCGCAAACAGAGATTGCACCTTCAGGACCTGATTTTTTGATTTCACGCTTCAGCGTGACAATCAGCTTGGGTGGCAACTTCATTGCCACCTTACGCGCCTCACCCAACAGTGCATCGTTGCCAGCATTGGCAAACGCAGCAACGAACGGAAAAATAATTGCCGTAGCAGCTACTAATAGTATTTTCATGAAATATTCCTTATCAAAATTATCGTCTGCTTAACATTAAAATAACAAAGCTGATGTAAACTTTTCGCAACAAGTCATTTAAACTTTACATCTGTTCATGATAGACAGCGCGGCAGTATTTGTCTGTGACATAAATCACACTTTTAAGCCGCTATTTTCCGCCTTGATTTTATCAATATACGCCCCTACATACAGAACATCCCTAGAGGAAGGTCGTCATGCCCATCA
>Ga0316187_10001038_pt1 | contig 23369 bp, 22 predicted proteins | sample CroRivburrow1_MG_FD_204927 | JGI IMG/M metagenome (GOLD analysis project Ga0316187, IMG submission 204927) | Coastal sediment microbial communities from Maine, United States - Cross River worm burrow 1 | ecosystem: Environmental > Aquatic > Marine > Coastal > Sediment | place: USA: Maine...
TTGTGAGTGTAATACCAGCATAACAGTCACAAGTTTGAATGGATTTAAAAACCCCGTCCTGGTACGGGGTTTTTTGTGTGCAAGTATTAAGTAAGTTTCACTGCACTAGTGATGATCTACACCGTATATACCGCACAGGTTTACGTAAATAGGTACAATTTTAACGGGGCAGCAGTGATTAAGTTTAGAGCAGATCTATGAAATTCGTCGATGAAGCCACAATTAAAGTCGAAGCCGGAAATGGTGGTAATGGCTGTTTAAGCTTTCGCCGTGAAAAATATATCCCCAAAGGTGGGCCTGATGGTGGCGACGGGGGCGATGGTGGAAATGTCTATTTTGTGGCCGATACAGGGCTGAATACCCTGGCGGATTTTCGCTTCAAGCGTGTGTTTCGTGCTGAGCATGGTCAGAAAGGCATGGGTAGTAAATGTACAGGTAAAAGTGGAGAAGACCTATACGTGCGTGTGCCTATTGGTACCATAGCCTACGATGCCGATACCGAAGAGCTGATAGGTGATTTGGTTAAAGCGGGGCAGACCTTGTTGGTTGCCAAGGGTGGTTTTCATGGTCTGGGTAACACTCGGTTTAAAAGCAGTACGAATCGGACGCCACGACGAACTACCGATGGCACACCAGGTGAAATTCGAAATCTATTTTTAGAATTAAAGGTTTTGGCGGATGTGGGCCTATTAGGTTTGCCAAACGCGGGTAAATCAACGCTTATTAGGGCTGTGTCGGCGGCCCATCCCAAGGTTGCCGATTACCCTTTTACCACATTAATACCGAACTTGGGTGTGGTTCGTGTCGATGACGATAAAAGTTTTGTCATCGCGGATATACCCGGTTTGATAGAAGGCGCAGCAGAAGGGGCAGGTTTGGGTGTGCAATTTTTAAAGCATTTGGCGCGTACTCGATTATTGTTACACTTAATCGATGTATTGCCTGATGGTGGGGCAGGAGATCCTGTTACCGACGCGCAAACTGTTGTTAATGAGTTAAAAAAATATAATGATGAACTATACGCCAAAGATAGGTGGTTGGTTTTAAACAAGATCGACCTACTGCCTGCAGAATCGCGGCAGCAAACCTGTGATCAAATTGTGCAGGGTTTGCACTGGCAAGGACCCGTGTACTTTATTTCCGCTGTGGCTAAGCAGGGTACGCAGGCCTTAATGTACGATATTATGGATCATATGCAATCACTGGACGGGCTCAATGAGTCAGATAACAGCCAAACAGAATAATAAACGTTGGGTGGTCAAAATAGGTAGCTCCTTATTAACCAACCATGGTCGTGGTTTGGATCAGGCGGCCATTGCGCGCTGGGTTGAGCAAATAGCGGCACTGCAAAAGGCAGGCATAGAGATAATTCTAGTATCCAGTGGTGCAGTGTCAGAAGGCATTATGCGTCTGGGTTGGAGCAAACGACCGCACGCGGTTTACGAACTACAAGCCGCCGCAGCCGTGGGCCAGATGGGATTGATTCAGGCCTATGAGTCGTGTTTTAAACGGCATGATATCCATACCGCCCAAATCTTATTAACCCATGATGATTTGTCCAATCGACAACGCTATCTAAATGCTCGCAGCACTCTGAGGGCATTGCTAAACCTTAAAGTTGTGCCCGTGGTTAATGAAAATGACACCGTCACTACCGATGAAATTCGCTTTGGTGATAATGACAGTTTGGCGGCCTTGGTGGTCAACTTGGTCGAGGCCGATGCTTTATTATTATTAACCGATCAGGCTGGCTTATACGATAAAGATCCGCGTAAGCATACTGATGCCAAGATTATCCGCCATAGCCATGCCAACAACGAAAGTCTGGATGCCATGGTCCAAGGGGCTGCAGGCGAACAGGGCAGTGGCGGAATGTTGACCAAGTTGAGGGCTGCGCGTTTAGCGGCTCGTTCCGGTGCAAGTACGGTAATAACAGATGGCAGTCAGGAAGATGTCATTACACGTGTGATTTCCGGGGAGGTGTTGGGGAGTAGGTTGGTGCCTGAAAAAGAGCCTTTGGCAGCCCGCAAGCAGTGGTTGGCAAGTCATTTGCAACCGCATGGTAAATTGGTGCTGGATGATGGTGCTGTGCGCGTGCTTAGGGATTCTGGGCGTAGTCTGTTACCCGTGGGGGTTACGGCCGTGCAGGGTACGTTTGCTCGAGGTGAGGTGGTATCGTGCCTTGATCGCGAGGGTCACGAAGTGGCGCGCGGATTGGTTAATTACAATGTTGATGAAACCCGCAGAATACTTGGTCAGGCCAGTTCGAAAATCGAGGCGATTTTGGGTTATGTGGACGAACCCGAAATAATACATCGCGATAACTTGGTTTTGTTATGAATTAGGATTGTGGTGGATGCGCTACGCTTATCCACCCTACAAAGAGCTAGATTGAAGGCAGCGTAGGGTGGATAAGCGTAGCGCATCCACCAAGTCGTGCAACCACTCTACAGGTACCAAGGTACTAGTAAATAGGTAGGGCAGAACTGCTTTAAAGGCTCTTGATGCGGGCGTTTAAGCGGCTTTTATGACGTGCAGCCTTATTGGCACTGATAAGACCTTTGCCGGCGGTTTTATCAATGACCGGAATGGCTGATTTGTATAAATCGGTTGCCTTATCTTTTTCACCAGCGTCTATAGCGTAAACAACCTTTTTCAAACAGGTGCGAAACGCTGAGCGAAAGCTGGCGTTTTGTTCGTGGTGCTTCACGGCTTGACGGGCTCGTTTGCGCGCTTGTGCTGAATTTGCCAATGCAATTACTCCCTAAATTGAAAAAATAGTGTCAAAAGATTTCTGGACGGCGTACTATGCTCCCTTTTCGCTGGTTTGTCAATAATGCATGGCCTCATGTACTACAGTTAATCTATAACTCTTTGATTATAGAAATAGAAAAGGATTAATTCAGGATTATGAGTAGGAAATTACTAAAATCGGCGGCAGTTGTAAGTGCCATGACCACCCTGTCCCGAGTCCTGGGATTAGTACGCGATGTGGTATTTGCGCGTTATTTTGGTGCCGGTATGGGTACCGATGCCTTTTTCATTGCTTTCAAAATCCCTAATTTTCTACGCCGTTTATTTGCCGAAGGTGCTTTTTCACAGGCCTTTGTCCCGGTGTTGACCGAATACAAGACCAGGCGCACACATGACGATGTCCGTGGTTTGTCTGCCCATGTGGTAGGAACACTTGGTGTTATGCTGTTTATTCTCACCCTCATAGGCGTCATAGCGGCCCCAATATTGGTTATGGCCTTTGCCCCAGGGTTTATTGGTGACCAGCCCAGGCTAGATCTAACGGCCGATATGCTGCGGATCACCTTTCCTTATATTCTTTTCATCTCCCTTACCGCCCTAGCCGGTGGGATTTTAAACAGTTATGGCAAATTTGGCGTACCGGCATTAACGCCGGTATTGCTTAATCTGGTAATGATTGGGGCTGCCATATGGGTAGCACCTTATATGGATCCACCCATTATGGCCTTGGCTTGGGGAGTGTTTGTCGCCGGTATTGTGCAACTGCTGTTTCAGCTTCCATTTTTATACCGTATGAAATTATTGGGCTTACCGCGCTGGGGTTGGAAAGACGAAGGCGTTAGTCGGATTCTACGCTTAATGGTACCTGCCTTGTTTGGTTCATCCGTGGTGCAAATCAATTTGTTATTTGATGTTTTGATCGCCTCGTTTCTGGCGGCCGGAAGCGTTTCCTGGTTGTATTATTCCGACCGTTTGGTGGAGTTTCCTTTGGGGGTTTTTGGTATTGCTTTGGCAACAGTCATTTTGCCGAAATTATCACAACGCCATGCGGAACAGTCCCAGGAGCATTTTTCACTGACTCTGGATTGGGCCTTGCGCTGGGTGGTGATCATCGGTACACCCGCAGCGCTAGGTTTGTTTTTATTATCCGGACCCTTAATCACGACGATATTTCATTACGGTGAATTTAACGACCATTCTGTATATATGGCGAAATTGAGCCTAATGGCATATTCTCTGGGGCTAATGGGCTTTATTTTGGTAAAGGTTTTGGCGCCAGGTTATTACGCCCGACAAGACACCAAAACACCGGTTAAATACGGCATTATTGCCATGCTGACAAATATGCTCCTAAACGTCTTATTCGTGGCACCCATGGTGTATTTGTCTTTCGATGGTCCTCACGCCGGGCTGGCCTTGGCGACGGCCTGTTCCGCGTTTATAAATGCTGCCTTGCTTTATCGAGGCTTGCGTAAGAATGGTGTTTACCATTTACACCCTGGTTGGTTAAAATTGATTTTGCGTGTCACTATCGCCAGTATTTGTATGGCCCTGGTCATCGGGTTTGGTGCGGGCGATTTACAAGCATGGCTTCTGTGGGGGTTATGGGAACGGGTAATAAACTTAAGCTTGTGGGTTGTTGCTGGTGGTTTGGTTTATTTTGGCGTACTGTTTGCTGTCGGAGTTCGACCTCGGCAATTTATGATAAAGTCATGAAAGTAAAGGTTTTATGGAACTAATTAGAGGCTTGCACAATTTAAGAAAGTCGCATCGGGGCTGTGTTGCGACCGTTGGAAATTTTGATGGGGTGCATATTGGCCATCATGCTGTACTTAATCAGCTCAAGAAAAAGGCGGATGAGCTGGGCTTACCAACGACAGTTATTACCTTTGAGCCACAACCCCAGGAGTATTTTTCCCCAGAGGGTGTGCCGCCACGCTTGACGCGTTTGCGTGAAAAAATTCTGGCGGTGAAAGGGCATGCTATCGACCGTATGTTGTGTGTGCGGTTTAACCGTGCGTTTGCGAATCTAAGCGCTGATGAATTCATTCAGCAGATTTTGGTCGATGGTTTGGCTATTAAATACCTGGTTGTCGGCGATGATTTTCACTTTGGCAAAGGGCGTACCGGTAATTTTAATTTATTGCGAGACGCTGGTAGCCGGTTTGGTTTTGAGGTGGTGAGTACGCAAACCTATTATCAGGATGATCTACGGGTTAGTAGTACACGTATTAGAGATGCCTTGTCTGAAGGTGGCCTTGAGTGCGCAAAAAAACTCCTGGACCGGCATTATGGTATGTGTGGGCGTGTGGCGCATGGTGATAAACGTGGGCGGACTATTGGCTTTCCCACGGCAAATATCTATGTCCATCGGCGGGCAACGCCCATTAAAGGTGTTTTTGCCATAAGAATGGAAGGATTGGAGGAATCCAGTATCAATGGTATTGCCAATATTGGTACGCGGCCCACTGTGGATGGTAAACGTACCCTGCTAGAGGTCCATTTATTTGATTTTGATCGTGATATTTATGGCGCCTATGTTAATGTGATCTTTCTCAAAAAAATACGAGATGAAAAGCGATTTGAAAGTTTTGATGACTTGAAGGTCCAGATTCAAAACGACGTAAAAGTGGCCAAGCAATATCATGCCGAGAATCCTAGGTAATTAACTATTTTAAAACCGTATTCCACGTAGGGTGCAATATGCGGCGTAACCCGGTAAAATGCCAAACTTTCCACGTTAGATTTTATAACAAAAGGTTAAAGGATAAGAGTGTAAAAGGTGACAGACTATAAAGATACATTGAATTTACCCAAGACCGGGTTTCCCATGAAGGCCAATCTGGCTAATCGCGAGCCTGGGTTCCTGAAAACATGGGATGAATTGGGTTTATACCAAAAAATCCGTAAGCAAAACCGGGGTAATAAAAAGTTTATTTTGCACGATGGCCCGCCTTATGCCAATGGGGATATACATTTGGGTCACGCCGTAAATAAGGTGCTTAAGGACATCATTATTAAAGCCAAAACCTTTGGAGGTTTTGATGCGCCTTATGTTCCTGGCTGGGATTGCCATGGGCTGCCTATTGAGCTCAATGTCGAGAAAAAGAAAGGTAAAGCCGGAGTAAAAATCGACGAGCAAAGTTTTCGCAAAGCCTGTCGGGAGTACGCCCAAAAACAAGTCGAAGGGCAACGTAAGGACTTTATACGTCTGGGCATACTTGGTGAATGGCAAAACCCATACCTTACCATGGATTACCAGTTTGAGGCGGATATCATCCGTAGCTTGGGAAAAATTATCGAAGCCGGTCACTTACACAAGGGATCAAAACCCGTCCACTGGTGTATAGACTGTGGTTCCGCTTTAGCCGAGGCCGAAGTGGAATATGAAAATAAAACCTCTAAGGCCATTGATGTGCGCTTTAAGGTATCGGATGAAGAGGCCTTATTCAGCCGTTGTAAAACCAGTGACAGGCACGGCAGCGGCGCTCTCTCGGTAGTTATTTGGACCACAACTCCTTGGACCCTACCGGCGAATCAAGCCGTTGCTTTAAACCCTGAGCTGGAATATGTGGTGGTACAAGTTGAAGGTGATCATGGTGCCGAACGCTTAATCGTAGCTGAGTCCTTATTAAAAGACGTCATGATACGTTACGGTTTCGAGGATCATAAGGTACTGGCCTATTGCCAGGGTTCGGATCTTGAAGGCTTGAATTTATGCCATCCATTTTATAACCGAGAAGTTCCCATTATAGTGGGCGATCATGTGACCACGGAAGCTGGTACGGGGGCCGTGCATACGGCGCCGGGCCACGGCCAGGACGATTATGTTGTCGGTTCACGTTATGGGTTACCGATTGATAATCCTGTTGGTAGTAACGGGTGTTTTTTACCGGATACGGAAATATTTGCCGGCGAGCATGTGTTTAAGGCCAACGAGCATGTAATCGAAGTCTTGAAAGCAAAAGGCGCTTTAATTCATGAAGTCGCTATTCAACACAGTTACCCACATTGTTGGCGCCACAAGACACCCATTATATTTCGTGCGACACCGCAATGGTTTATCAGTATGGACCAAAAAGGATTACGCAATGCCGCCTTGGTAGCAATAAAAGAAACCCAATGGTTGCCGGAGTGGGGAGAGGCGCGCATCGAAAGTATGATAAAAAACCGACCTGACTGGTGTATTTCCAGGCAAAGAACTTGGGGTGTGCCCATTACTTTGTTTGTTAATAAACAAAGTGCTGAATTGCATCCTGATACGGCGGAATTAATCGAGACCGTAGCAAAACGTGTAGAAGAGCAGGGTATAGACGCCTGGTTTAGCCTCGAGCCTTCGGAACTGCTTGGTGCTGAAGCTGAAGAATATGATAAGGTGACTGACACCTTGGATGTGTGGTTTGACTCTGGCGTGACCCACGCCACGGTATTGGAAACACGTGAGGAATTGCAGGTACCAGCCGATCTTTATTTGGAAGGTTCCGACCAGCATCGCGGTTGGTTTCAATCGTCTTTGCTAACATCCGTGGCCATACACAATCACGCTCCGTATAAGGCGGCCTTAACTCATGGATTTACAGTGGATGCCAAAGGCCAAAAGATGTCCAAGTCCAAAGGCAATACTATTGTGCCGCAGAAGGTGGTTAATCGCCTGGGTGCCGATATATTGCGTTTGTGGGTTGCTGCGACGGATTATCGTAATGAGATGGCCGTCTCGGACGAGATATTTGATCGGACAGCTGATGCCTACCGGCGTATGCGCAATACGGCCAGGTTTCTATTGGCTAATCTCAACGGTTTTGATCCCGACGAAAACAGTGTCGAAATTGATAAAATGTTGGTTCTGGATCGCTGGCTGGTGGAGCGTGCGGCACTGTTGCAAAACGACATCATCGAAGGCTACGACAAATACGAATTCCATACCATTTACCAACGGGTGCATAATTTTTGCGCGAATGATCTGGGCGGTTTTTATTTGGATATCATCAAAGACCGCCAATACACTACAAAAACCGACAGTTTGGCCAGGCGTTCGGCACAAACGGCTATGTACCATGTTGTCGAAGCCTTGGCTCGTTGGTTGGCGCCTATTCTAAGTTTTACTGCAGAGGAAATTTGGAAATCCATACCGGGTGAACGTGGAGAATCGATATTCTTAAATCAGTGGTATGATTTTCCAGTTACGAAAAGCGACGGTGAAATGGGTAATGAGTTTTGGTCGCAAATCCTTGAGCTGCGTCAGTCGGTGGGTAAAGAACTGGAGCAATTACGGGCTGCAGGTGGTATTGGTTCGTCTCTCGATGCTGAGTTAGATCTGTATTGTGGCAGTGAGTTGCTAGATAAATTGACACAGTTGGAAGATGAATTACGGTTTGTTTTTATTGCCTCATACGCCCGAGTACATCCCGACACGCAACGCAGCGACGATGCAGTGCACTACACCCTTGCCAGTGGTGATGAATTGTGGGTAAGTGTGTTGGCGTCAGGCCACGAAAAGTGCGTGCGCTGTTGGCACCATCGCGAAGACGTTGGCGGTAATAAAACCCATCCGGAACTTTGCGGGCGATGTGTTGAAAATATCGACGCTGATGGTGAGGTGCGCAAATACGCTTAGCGGCTATTTCGTTTGGATTAATTTAGGAAAAACCTTATATGTTAAAGTGGTTATGGTTAACGGCACTTGTTATTGCTTTGGATCTTGCAACTAAGGCAATTGCTAGCGATAATTTGACATTGTTTCAACCGGAGGCGCTATTTCCCGGGTTTAATTTTACCTTAATGCATAACAAAGGGGCCGCATTTAGTTTTTTAAGTGAGGCCTCTGGTTGGCAGCGCTGGTTTTTTAGCGCCATTGCAATTATCGTAAGTTCAGTGATTTTTGTCTGGTTAAAGCGCCTACAAAAAGACCAGGTATGGTTGGCTGTATCTTTGGCACTCATATTAGGCGGAGCCATTGGAAACGTTTGGGATCGTCTGACCTTGGGTTACGTTGTGGATTTTATCGATGTTTATTATGGAACGCCCACTGGCCTGCGTTTAATATTGCAGATTCTGCTATTTTCGTTGGTGCGGTAATACTCGGTATTGATAGCATAGTGGGTCATCGTCGTGAAAAACAGGAAGCGAAAGATCAAGGTGATAAATCGTCAACGAAGATGTCGTAGCGTGCGCCGCGCGATTGTGAAGTATACGGGTTTTCCTCGCTCCCACGCTCCTGCGTGGGAGTGTATACCCACCATTGTTAAGACAACCGACCTTGCTGCGTGTATTCGAGTTAGGTATGCGTTCCCACGCGGAGCATGGGAACGAGGAAAGACCACCGTAGCGTGCGCCGTGCGCACGTGATTCACCCGGCGCGTTGGACTTTTTGGCCATGCGAGCTTAACGGAACAAATCAAGAGGGTTGAGTAAAAATGTTACCTTCAAGTGAAGCGGTAATTGGACCTGGTAGTGAAGTGGTCATGCATTTCAGTATTGAGTTAGAAGATGGAACCTTAGTGGATACAACGCGTGAAGATAATCAACCCATTGAGTTTGTAATGGGGGATGGGACATTTTTGGAGGGCTTGGAGATGGCCCTGTATGGACTTAAACAGGGAGATAAACAAACCCTAAAAATTGGACCTGAAAACACCTATGGATTTCCAGATGATGAAAATATTTTTAATATGGAAAAAAGTAGCTTTCCTGAAGAAATGAAATTGGCTCCCGGTGTTATTGTTGGCTTTGATACACCCTCAGGCGAGGAGTTGCCAGGGACAATTTTGAAAGTCGAAGATGATAAGGTTGAAGTCGATTTCAATCATCCTTTAGCCGGGCATGAAATTGGTTTTGAAGTTGAGATCATTGCCATAAAATAGGCGAACTTATGAATATATATCTTGCCAACCCACGCGGTTTTTGTGCCGGAGTCAATCGAGCCATCGAAATCGTTGAACAATCCTTGAAAAAATTTGGTGCACCCATCTATGTTCGACACGAGGTGGTGCACAATCGCTATGTAGTGCAATGTTTACGGGATATGGGTGCTGTTTTCATCGAAGAATTGAATGAAGTACCAGATAACAGTATTGTTATATTCAGCGCCCATGGTGTTTCCAAAGCAGTAAGGCGGGAGGCAGAATCCCGCGGTTTAACCGTGCACGATGCAACCTGTCCCTTGGTGACTAAGGTGCATACGGAAGTGATACGCCATCAGCAGTCAGGCAGTGAGTGTGTCCTGATTGGTCATGCCGGGCACCCAGAGGTTGAGGGCACTTTGGGTCAATATGAAGCTGGCGGCGTGCCAATGTATTTAGTCGAGACCTTGGCTGACGTTGCCACATTGGAAGTTGTCAATCCTGATAAATTGGCCTATGTTACCCAGACGACCTTATCCATGGATGACACCGCAGATATTATAGCCGCACTTAAAAAACGATTTTCGAGTATATCCGGCCCTAAAAAGGATGACATTTGTTACGCAACACAAAATAGGCAAGATGCCGTAAAACAATTAGCTCCGAAAAGCGACGTTGTGCTAGTGGTGGGTTCTGCCAATAGTTCGAACTCCAATCGCTTAAAAGAGCTTGCAGAGCGCTTGGGTGCCAAAGCCTACCTGATAGATAATGCCAGTGAAATTAATAGTGAATGGTTTAATGGCACAGATTCCGTGGGGGTTACAGCAGGCGCCTCCGCACCTGAAATATTGGTCCAGGAGGTCATTCATCGTCTCGAGTCTTTAGGCGGCGCCACTGTAGAGGAAACGCCTGTTTCCATAGAAAATGTGGTATTCTCGTTACCAAAGGCGCTTCAGCCGTAAGGGTATCTCTAAAAATGAGCTTTTTCCGCAATAGCGGCATCGGCTCTGGCGCCCCATATTCCATATTCGCACCTAGACCCGTAGCCTGGATGAAGCTTGCGGAATCCGGGACAACTGTTCGCATATTACCTGGATTCCGCAAGCTTCATCCAGGCTACAAAACGTTTAAAATCTTTTGTATGGTTAACGGTACAGATGTGTACATCAGTACGATTTAGCGCCCTATATTCCATATTCGCACTCAGAGGGATTTTCGAGGATAATAATACTTGAATTAATGCGCTGAAATAACAGTTCTAGGGGAAACGGATGCGGGTATTGTTGGTTGAAGATAATCAGAACTTAGGTAAGGGTATTCATGCCGGATTAAATCAAGCTGGATATGCTGTGGATTGGGTAAAGGACGGCGAGACAGCTCAGTCGGTATTAAATAGTGAAAAGTACGACATTGCGGTTATTGACATAGGCTTGCCTGGAAAATCTGGGTTAGATGTTTTGGAAGATCTGCGCAATAAAGGTGATAGTCTACCCGTCCTGATATTGACTGCACGTGATACAGTGAATGATCGAGTAATGGGCTTAGACTCTGGTGCAGACGATTATATGACAAAGCCTTTTGATTTGGATGAGCTTAATGCCAGAATTCGCGCTTTATTACGCCGCTGTGTGGGTCGTTCAGCACCAATCATTCGACACGGTAATGTGGAAATGGACCCTGCGGCACATACCATCAAAAAGGACGGTGAAATTGTCGAACTGTCAAACCGTGCCTACGCTATTTTACAGACCTTATTAGAAAACGCCGGCAGAGTCATGTCGCGCTCTCGACTGGAACAAAGTCTTTATTCCTGGAAAGATGATATTGAAAGCAATGCCGTTGAAGTACACATTCACTTTATTCGTAAAAAACTAGGCAACGACCTTATCCGTACAATTCGTGGAGTAGGTTATATTATTGATTAGCCCATTATAATGCACATTCTGTAAGATGGCAGAATCGTAGGGTGGATAAGCGCAGCGCATCCACCAGATCTCTACGTAGTGACCAAAAATTAGCAGTAGCAAGATTAATTTTTAACCGTAACATGGATGATGCTTTTAGGAATCAGGGCGAGTGATCACCGATATCAATATATAAATAAATATACAACGAATTAAAATATGGGATTTTCAATAAAGCGTCGATTACTCGTTGGGCTGCTTTCTATAACAGCTATTGTGATAGTTCTCGCCACAATCAATAACTATTTCGACACAAGACACGAAATAGAAGAATTGTTTGATGCCCAGTTGGTCCAGGCAGCGCGAAGTTTATTGGCCCTAAGTTCACATGAGCTACACGAACAACTGGCCTTTAATGACCAAAAAACCAGCCCGGATTCTGCCCTGCATGAAGCGGGACCTATTCAAATTCACAAATACGAACGAAGCCTAGAGTTTCAAATATGGCTTGTGGATCGCCATTTGGCTGTGCGCTCTGAAAGCGCGCCAAACACACCCTTATCAAATAAAGAAAAGACCTTTACCGATATCAATGTCAATGGAACACATTTGCGCGTGTATGCTTTAACCAACGAAGAAAATACCATTCAAGTACAGGTCGCAGAAAATGTCGCAGAACGAGAAAAATTAAGTAACTCTATTGCGCTACAGTTAATGGCCTCTCTGGCCGTTATTTTGCCTCTATTAGCTATTTTAATTTCAGTAGTGGTAGCCAAGACCATCGCGCCCCTAAACCGCATTGCGAGTGAAATCGAAATGCGTGGCGGTGATGATTTACATGCTGTGAGCGACAATGACGTGCCCAATGAGGCCAAGCCAATGGTAACAGCCTTAAACCAACTTTTTAATCGCCTGCGCATTGCTTTCGAAAATATTAGCCGTTTTACTGCAGACGCGGCCCATGAATTGCGCACACCACTGGCGGGACTAAAAGTGAATGCACAAGTCGCACTGAATGCCACTGACGATGCTGTGCGCAATGAAGCCTTAAAAATTGTATTATCCAGTGTGGATAACACAACGGTCTTGGTTGAACAGCTTCTCATGTTATCAAGACTGGATCCTGATGCCGGCTTGGGGAAAAACGAACACACCAACTTTCACAAGATCTGTGAAGAAATTATTGCCGATATGGCAACTGATGCAATACGTAAAAAAATAGAAATAGGTCTTGACGCTATTAATCCCGCAATGGTAATGGGCAGGCACGCCATGCTGAGTATTTTATTGCGCAACCTAATACAAAACGCCATACGCTATACGCCGCCGCAAGGTATAATCGATGTAAGCTTAAAACAAGAAAATGAGCAAATTTGTTTAACAGTTTCTGACAGTGGGCCAGGCATTCCGGAAAAAGAAAGAGAAGACGTCTTCCGCCGTTTTTACCGCGTCCACGGCAGTGATACCCCCGGCACCGGCTTAGGCCTATCCATCGTTCAACGCATAGTAGAAATTCACCAAGCCAAACTAACACTAACTACATCCCCCCACGGCGGCCTACAAGTCACCGTCTGGTTCAAAGCCGCCCCAAACTCTATTGAAATGGCTTGATCTACTATCTGTAACGCTTGGTCTAGACACTCTTAAGCGATGGATGAAAATTGGGTGCGGTCAAGTGGTCGCGAACGTCTAGACCAAGCGCCACAGACAGCAGCTCAAACCTTACTTTTTGTTTGTTAACTCCATGTACCGCGTTATATAGTAACGCCTCGTTCCCACGCTCTGATTCAAACACCATCACCAACGTAGCGTGCGCCGTGCGCACGAATTCTCCGTGCAGCCCCCAAAGTTCACGTGCGCACGGCGCACGCTACGCCCCTCATACCTCTGCTTCCATGTGAAAACTTCCCACAAGGCCACCCGTAGCGTGTGCCATGCGCACGTGCTGAGCTATATAGTGACGCCATGTTTACCCCTCGTTCCCACGCTCCCGCGTGGGAATGCATACCCCACTTCGATCTAAACACCAACATCAAACAAAATCGAAACGGCTTAATCTTGCTCAATGGAAAACATCAAAAAATTCTGGCGTTGCAAAAAATCGAAATCATGGACTAACTGAAAACCAGCCTCGTTTAATTCGTCAATTATGGTTTGTTTGGCTGTCGCATGGCCCATCCAGCCGAGCATTCCTTCTTGTTTGAATTCTATAATGGCCAAGCGGGCTTTTGGGGGTAAACTGTTTTTTAGTTTGGTAAAATAAGCCACCTGATTATCTATGTGGTGATAGGTATTCGTACTAAAAACCAAATCTACCCCATTGGGTAATTTGGCGTCGTCGTATTCCGCGAGCAGTGTTTGTATATTAGTAAGCTTTAGACGGGTAATTTCTTTGTCCAAATACTCGGTCATGTCCTTATCCACATCGACTGCGTACACCATGCCCTGTGTACCTGTGGCATCGGCCAAATAAAACGTAAAATAGCCGCCTCCCGCGCCCAGATCCGCGATGATATCGCCTTTGCGAATGTTTAGTTTTTGTACAACGGCATCCGCTTGCTGCCAATTATCGCGATCGTAGCCATCGTAAGCCATGCGTTTGATGTCTGCACAGGCAAATACACTCATGATTAACAAAAGAGTAATAAAGCGACGTAAAATTCTCATTATGATTTCCTGTTAAAGCCCTTGTAGCCTGGAAGCTTCCGCTCCTGCTCACACCCCTCGCCTACTTCCATGTAGGCGATGAAGCTTGTGGAATCCGGGTTAATGGTTGGTTTTTCCCTGGATTCCGCAAGCTTCATCCAGGCTACATAATGTTTAAGATAATTTGCATAGTTGCGGGGACAGCATTCCAAAGATAGTGACTTATCGCAAATCTTAACAGTAATTTGTAACGAACGGGTAAGTTCTGTGAGCAATAGACTTGATTCTGGGATCAGTGAGAGTAACAATATGGATCTTCCGCAATAATAAATAACCAGCTTTAGGAGAATTGACTATGCCATTTTGGCAAAGAGTAGGAATAACTGTAGCGGCTATGCTGCTCACCAGTTTTATTGCTGGGGTGATTTGGCGAGAGATGTTGCCGTTTGGAATACCCAGTTACCTGGCAGGTCTTATTGGTGGGTTGACCGCTATTCCGCTTTGGGAATTGCTTAAAAGATTTGACGTTAAAAAATAGTGGGAATAGCCGTAGCGTGTGCCGTGCGCACGTGTTGTTTGGGGCTCGCACGGAGAGTTCGTGCACGGCGCACGCTACGTTTTAGGATGGTGCATGCATTCGAGCGTGGGAACGAGGCCTAAAAATGAACAAAAAAAGGGGCACCAAAAGGTGCCCCTTTGTTAACTTACCTCACCCTTTTTATTCTTGTATCCAATAAGATTTTTGGATTAATAATTCGAGTCCGATCGTACCGTTAAAGGATTCGTTGCCGACTAACAGCGTCGGTTTTTTACCTGGAGGAAATGCAACCACTGGAGGTAAGGGAATACCACCTTTGTCTAATTCTTTAATCAGACGATCTTCTTTGGTATACGCAGTATCATCGCTTCGTATCGGTGTGGCATCAAACAGGCTTACCGCATATAGTTTGCCGGTGCCGAGACTGTTGTTGGCGCAGGTGGTATCATTTGGATCGATTACTGCGGGTGTATAGGTGGAGAAGAAGATCTTATTGTCATAGGTCAACGCTTCGGCTAGAACCTTTTCACCGCTGCCACCCAATTTGATGTACCAGCCGCTTTTACCATTGAGTATAATTTTTTCATCTTCAATGTCTGCACCTTCCCCAACGAGATTTAGAGTCGCATTATAGAGGTCATCCTCATCTACATATTCATAGGTAGCGGGTTTATCAAACACATCCGTATCACGGATGGAATAAAAATAATCATTAACACCTGTGTCTGTCGGGTGGGCGCGATAACCGGAGCCAATATTAATGGAAAGATAGGCTTGGGTCAGGTTTGGATTTTTGGTCAAAACGACATCGGGTGCGTTATAAAACCGGCGATCACTGGTTCCGGTACCACCCAACTTAGCGATTCGGCCGATGGTAGCACTTACACTGGTGGCAGTTGATTCGGCGTCATTGTCGAGATCAACCCGAAAGATTTGTCCGCCCATATCGCCAACATAGAGTCGGTCAATATAACCGTCAAGATCGACGTCGAGAACGCGTACATCTGAGGGAATGCTGTGTGTCATCGTTGTCAGGATTTCAGTTGTATTTTCAGAGCCAGCTGACCATAGTAGCGACCCATCCAAAGCATTTACAATGAATATGGCGCCACCGATAGTATCAGCCTGCGGTGGGTCCAAGTCTTCCTTGGGATCGTAGCCGCCACCAAACACTAATACCTGTTCGTCCTTGCTGCCGATTCTCAGCTTACCCAAGGTTGGACGTGACCAGGTCTGGCCCAATTCTTCATAATCCGTATCCGCAATACCGCCTTGAATGATCCATTTTAATTTGGGTGCATCAGGTTTTGATACATCCAGCATATAATAATTTTGACCACCACGGCGCATGCCCACAACTAGGTAGACTTCATCAGTGCCGTCATCTATAAGGCCATTGCCATTTTTATCAACTATCCAGGTGGTTATGTTACCGTCCAGACCATAGATATGATCTTCATCAGCGGTGTTGCTTTTCATTTTGTGTAGGTTTTTTAAAAGCGCTTGAGGCATAAAGGCAAATTTTTCCACACCGTTTTCTGTATCGATGGCGTGTAAGAAACCTTCGTTGGTTGCAACATATAAAACTGATTCTGGGTTTGCACTGGTGCTGCCATAAGAGACTACGACGGGTTGTGAATGTAATGGATCACCCATGGAAAGACGCTCACCACCATTTAGATCGTCGCCACGTGCCCAATTAAGCAATTCATCTGTATCCACTCCAGTAGGTACCGTGCCGCTGGGAGGAAACAGCAGTTTATCTATTTCAGTGCTACTAGTCTTTGGTAGCGGATAGGTTGATAGTGTCTTATCCACAGCTACTACGTCGCCGGAAACTGCGCCAGTGTATGTATAGACATTACGGACACTGTTTAAAGGAAGTTTACTGGCTGCGCCACCCTTAGTGACATATTTTCCATCAACAACACTAGACCACAGACTTTTGGCTGTGGCAGATATTTCGCCATTATCATTATCAATAGCTCGATCGCCGTTAGCATCGAGTAACGTGACACGTGATGCATCATCAGGATCGGTGCCGAGTTTAAAACCCTTTATATTACCAGGCCACGTTTTTTTGGTGGCAGGGTTATAGAGTGAGAAATAAACTTCTTCAGAATGTGTTAGGCGATTAAAGGTGTCAACTGTCAGTGCTGGCGCGGCCATAGAATCTGGTTTGGTAGACATGTTGATACTTTTGAGAATGTCCTTAAAGGCGGTGGCTAATTCCATGGAGTTGGCGGCAGAGCGATATATACCTTGGCCTGTTGAGGCAGTGGCTTTCAAAAGATCAAGGTCCATTGTACCACCAGTACCAAAGGCTATGGTATGTGTGGTTACAACTTGATCAAGCTTTTGAGGGGTGTCATGTAAAAAACCAGCCAATTCATCCAAACAATTGTCGTTAGTATCACAGCTTGTGGTGGGATTAATCCATTCATTTATCGCAGTGTTGGCACCCGTGTCAGATTTTGGTGAGCCATCGGTAAGTAAAACGATGTGATTGCTTACACCACATTGACTGTCTGGATCGGGAGCAGCTATTGGAGATTGGTATTGGTCTGCATCAGAACCAGTGGTTGGGGTAACTAATACGCCAGTATCGTTTAAATCAATACCATAACTTTCGTTTTCGCCACGATAGTAGCGCGCTGCTTCATATAGGGTTTCCGACAAGGGTGTGTTTCCTGATGGACTTAATGCATTAACCTTGTCTTTAAAGCTTGCTTGTTTGTTTGCATCGGTAACAGTTTGCATTGGCGCTATAAAATACCCACCCTCACTACCATTAAAGCGCATTACCGCAGCGTTCATAGTGATATTTTTTTTGGTATTCATAGTGGCTATTTCATCCACAATACCACTGAATTTGTCTTTTACCGTATACAGCCGCTGCCTGGTGTCAGTGTCTGGAAGATTCTTTTGCGAACCGTCAACTGAATCGTCCATACTGCCAGACGTATCAATAATAAAAACAATATTAGCGCTACCGCCTTCGCTAACATTGGAGTAGATTTCTATATCATCGGCCCAGGCCGGTGTTGCGACAAATAAGGTTAAAAGGCAATAACCAAGGGTGACTTTCGGTCGAAGAAACGAGGTAAACATAACAACTCCTAATTTTATGGTTATTCTGGTAGATTAAGGCTTAATGGCAGGTCGTAAACCTGCTTGAGTATTCTTGGTAACGATTTTTCCAGTATCATGAGGTGCAGGTGGTTTCCCTTCACCTCTAAATTCCAACAACAGACCGCTATATTTGTCCATGCTGTATCCCGCAATAACTCTGTCTTCTATGTATTCCAAGCCGACCGTGCCGTTAATGCCGCTGCCGCTGGGTGGCGTAATAACAGGGCCGTCGGTTTCATCTTCGCTATTTTTCAAGGCCGTTTTAAGCTTGCCGCTAGTGGGTGATTCTACTTCGCGGATGGCAGCGTTTATGGCGGCCTCTGCGTCTTGAAAAGAGGCAGTCTTAAGCTGTGTGTTTGAGCTCATTTTCTCTTCCAGCAAGGAAGTGTTTAGTGAGGTGATACCAATAAGCGTCATGACCAGTAAAATGAAAAGGCTGACCACAAGGGCGGCGCCTTTTTGTGTCTGTGCGCTGATGACAGTTTGTTTGGGTTGAAAATAGTATTTTTTCATAGCTTATAACCTAGGCTTAAGTATTATTGCGCAGTTGAATGGTCGTGGTGACCACTTGCCGGCGTTTCTTGTCGTTAAAGCTCAACTTTCCAGAGTCCAGCAAGTAATATTCTGTACTCGCGGATTTTTCGCGTACGTTTTTTTCAGAGGCAAATAAAAGGCTAATACGCACGCTGACGACTTGGTTAAGGTTAGCCGTTTCCGGTCGCACGTAACGATTCGCCGCGGCTGCAGCGCCAGGCGTCAAACCAGAGGTATTTTCACCATAAAGAATTTGCATGTTTTCGATACCGCTCACCAAAGGTTGCGCGCCGACTACATCGTCACCATTACCCAGGCACATTAGCTGACCATTGGAAATAGAATATTGGTTTACGGCGTAGATATTGCCGTCTGCGGCAACAGTCGTCACTGCCTGTCCAAGGCAGTCTTCGGTCGCTTCGTAACGAACGGTTATGACGTCACTGTCGGCGGCAGATGCGCCATTGCGCGTCATTTTCACACCCCCAACTTCGGAATCGTCAAACTTTGGAATATGGTTATAATTAGGCTTGTTAAAGCCCTCAAAATAACCAGCCATACGAATGTCTCTTTGCAAAAACGCCAAGGCCAGTCGTTGATTCTCCTGCATGCGGGCCATTTCACTTTGCAACTTGTACGACTCATTACTGCTCAAATACATTTGAATAACACCGGTCACCAAAACGGCACTCAATACCATGGCGACGAGAATTTCAACCAGGGAAAACCCGTTTTGGTTATTGCTGTTGTTGTGGTTTATATTTTTCATGGCACGGTCACCAAGGAAACAATTTTATCAATTGGAACACCATCGTCATCCGTTTCAGATACGGATTTCCAGGTAATATCTATTTGCAGTGACGACCCGGGGCTACAATTATCAGAATCTTGGTCATCCTCATCCAAATCTTTGTCAAGATCATTGCAGGTAACCGCTACAGTAGCACCGGGAAGTGTGTCCAGAACGCCGTCATTTTTAGTTAGTCCACACATCCACAGGGTGCGATCAAATTGGGCCATTTGTGCTGGTGTGCAACTATCTGCTGTGGCAGCCGATGTTCTACTGCAATAGGGGTTCGGATCGGCAGCACAGTTTACGCTATTGAAATCCATATTGTCGTAATTCGTGTTTGCCGCAGCACCAGTGGGATTTCTTGCGCCGAGTGGGTTGGCGTGCATGCGTTCTGCTAAATCGTTTGCCAATAATGTGGCCTGGGTGCGAATGTTAGCGCTATTGTTGCTGCTTAAACCTTTTAATTGAATGCCGGCCATACCCAATAAGCCGATAGATAGTATGACGACGGATATAAGCACTTCCAGTAAACTAAAGCCGTGGGATTTTTTGTTCAGTATGATCATAAAAGTTTATTTCAGTTTATTAATGGGTTGGTTTTCTTAAGTATCGCATTTGTCAGCTGAGTCTCTTTTTGTTGAAACTTGGCCGATGTGGTTGACGGTAATTTCCCGCGCGGTGTTTCCTGTTTTGCGGTCGTCACATAGATTGAACGTGGCAAATCCTATTTGAACGCTACCGTCCGCTTTAACACGAAAACCTCGGCTGTCAAAAGACAAAAAGTCTTGTGATGTGCTATCACCATTTAAAATAATGTTATTGGCTAATGCGTCATACACACGTATCAGATTTTCATTGTCATTCTTATTATCAAACTGTTGGTCGTTATTGATATCAACGAAGACTATCCAACCTTTGTCCCAGTTGTTAATCGAACCATCCTTAATGCATACACGATCCTTTGCGTCATTGGTGGGTACACTCTTACACAGCGTCACTTGTGCTGTGCGAGTAATGGCTTCATTTCTTGTGAGGTTCACCGCCGCAACGAAGTCTTGCGCGCTGCTTGAGATTTTGTTGTTTTTGAGTAGGCCTGTAAACGAAGTCGAAACGTACATAAGAATGGCGACTACGGCCAATGTGACCATTAATTCGATTAATGTGAATCCTGCGTGGTTTTTCATAATGAGATTATTGTACCGGAATGTTAGGGGGTAGAAGTTAGTGTTTTCTGACCAACGGTTGTATTTGAATGACGAGAGGACTAAAGAATTATTTAGTACGTAGGCAATGATAATGACTTGGTGGGAAAAACACAAATTGTACGTGTTTTAACGAATTTATTGAGTTTTTGGTGGGAAGTTATTCACAAAAATAATACCTAGGTAGTGAGTTGTTTATACCCTATTTCTTGTATATACAGAATAAAAATATAGAATAATATTTATATACTGTATTGTTATATATTGCAGCTCATATTATTCTTAGACTTGGTTTTGGATCGGTTAATTCTTGTACGACCCGCACTGGAAATTGTAATTATTCTTAATGGAGATTCAGAAGTGCTTTGATCACACAATGCCAATGAACCCATTTGTAAACTTCCATTTTGTTTACGGCTGAATCCACTGCCCTGAAAAGATATATAGTTACTTACCGGTGTATTTCCCTTTAATCTAATAGAAGGGGCTAACTTTTCACTTACTTTTAGTAAGTTGTTGTCTGCTTCCATTAATTGTTGATCATTATTAACATCGATAAACACGATCCAGCCCTGATCCCAACCCGTATCACCATTATCACTGACACATTGCCTGGGGTTAATATCAGAATCACTTTTACACAGGGTGATACGTGTGTTGTGAGATATGGCTAGGCTTCGAGCATAGTTTAGGTCGGTGATGAATTGTTGCGCAATCGTGGAAACCTGCTTGTTGCGTAACATTCCTGCAAATGAGGTGGAGATCATGGCTAATATGGCAACGATGGCCAGGGAGACCATGAGTTCCAACAAGGTAAATCCATTTTTCTTGTACATAGATAGCTCGCCTATTAAATAATAGGCGTATTATCACATGCGGTTCGTTATTCAGAGACTGGTTGGAGTGACAGGCGAAATATGACTAATGTATAGTAAAATTAGGTCATCTGTAGAACAAAATAACTACCAGCAATTATAGGGCTCAGAGTCTGCGTCAACGGGGGGTGAATATTTTCACCTTGAGCCTGTTCAGCCCCTCGTTCCCATGCTCCGCGTGGCAATGCCTGCCACACTTCGACTTAACACCCAAACGTAGCGTGCACCGTGCGCACGCCGCACGCTACGGTACTTATTCAGATGAATGCTGTTTCTATCCATTAATGTTTACCGCGGTAGGTTTGGGAGGTTTTGTTGAGTTCTATATGCATTCCCACGCGGAGCATGGGAACGAGATATAGTACACATTTTCTTGGTTTTTGAATACTTTCACAGTCTCCGTGCGCACGGCGCACGCTACGGTACTGAAATCAGAATACGGAGATTTTTGCCCCTCGTTCCCATGCTCTGCGTGGGAATGCATATCGGACTATGGCAACGGCAACTTATTCGGATGAATGCCATTTCCATCCGTACGGTTCGTTCTTAATGTATACCGCAGTAGGTTTGGGAGGTTTTGTTGAGATCCGTCTGCGTTCCCACGCGGAGCATGGAAACGAGATAAAAATTAGCACGGCTGTAGGACAGAATAACTACCAGCATTTGTAGTCACTGGTAGGAGTCTGTGTTTTTTCATTGATGTGGTTTAGGGTCAATGTTTGGCATTTGCCGTCTCTGTCCTTTTGGACCCCCTTGGCCTCTGCTTCTAGCTCGTATTCAATACCACCATTAGCAGTAGTTATTGTGAAATCATAATAATCAGACCCATTGGGGGCAGTGTTGAGATCTGAGGTTTGCGGGCAAGTAGGTGCATCGTCCTCATCGTATTTGTAGGTGTTTGATTCGGTAAAACATCGCCCCAATTTTTGGGCTGTATCCGCAAGAGTAACTATAGCATCTGCACGGCGACCTTTGGTGATTTGTCCGAGATATGAGGGGACGGCAACCGCTGTCACTATGGACAAAATAGCGACGGTAATCATCATTTCCATCAGGGTGAAACCGCGGCTTGCTTGGCGGTGAGAAAAAAATTTGTTGTGCATGTTGAGACCTTCTGTTAATACTTACTGACGACAGTTTACCTTTTTTTACGTACTATTGCAGCAATGAATGTAACGCTTTGATTTTTTTATATTATGAATGATACATTACTACAACGGGGCGTAATATCGGGGTATGCTAAGCCATGATTTACGCAATACTTGGTATATTGTTTGTTCTGCTAATATACCTTCCGCAAATATGGGTGCAGTACATTATGCGCCATTATGCGCGAGAAATAAAGACCATGCCCGGAACGGGGGGCGAATTGGCAAAGCATTTGATTGATGTATACCAGCTTAAGGACGTCATTGTTGAAGAAGCCCAGCCCGGTCAGGATCACTTTGATCCACAGGCAAAAGCGGTGCGCTTGAGTCCAAGCAATTTTCATGGTCGTTCATTAACGGCTGTGGCCGTAGCAGCCCACGAAGTGGGGCACGCCATTCAATTTCACCGCCAAGAGCCAGTTAGTCAGTTGCGGGGTAAATATATGCCCACAGCCATTATTATTAAAAAACTAGGTATTGGTGCGCTTATGTTCATGCCCGTGATAACCGGGATCATTCATGTGCCCCAAGTCGCCATTTTATTAACCCTTGCCGGTGTATTGGCCATGATTGTTTCCGCCTTGGTGTATTTAATTATTTTACCCGAAGAGCTGGACGCCAGTTTTAACAAGGCCTTGCCCATGTTGATTAAAGGTGAATATATTGAGGCCCAGCAAGAGAACGCCATCCGCAAGGTTTTACAGGCCGCAGCCTTAACCTACTTTGCCGCGGCATTAGCCGATGTTTTTCGATTATGGCGTTGGATCGGTTATTTGCGCATGATGCGGTAGGGAGCGGCTTGAGTTGGTGGGAGGAGGACTTGGTCTAGACACCTTTAAGCGATGTTTGGTAGGTCTCAAATGAATTAGTGGTCAGGGAAATCTAGACCAAGTCCTCGACGCACATGGATGTGCTAATGCCACGAGAGGGTAGGATGCCCGTAGTGGCCTCCCACCAACTCAAGCCTTGCCATTTATTTCTTGGTTGTTGACTAAAAGTAACCG
>Ga0316187_10001039_pt1 | contig 23363 bp, 20 predicted proteins | sample CroRivburrow1_MG_FD_204927 | JGI IMG/M metagenome (GOLD analysis project Ga0316187, IMG submission 204927) | Coastal sediment microbial communities from Maine, United States - Cross River worm burrow 1 | ecosystem: Environmental > Aquatic > Marine > Coastal > Sediment | place: USA: Maine...
GTGGAGGGTACAAGGAAGCGGCCGGAAGCGATCCGAAATCCACTCCCCCCACGGCGAGCGGCATACCCCGGAAGCGTGATTCGGACACTATGCAGCAGTGGACCGTATCCGAACTCGGCCCCGGGCATGGAGGACTGACGGAACGAACAGACCCGGATCTCCAGGTGCCTGCCAAAATTGACGAGGAAATAGTCATCGAAGCCCCGCTCAATTTGTGGGACGTCGGTGACGAGCGGGAGGACCTCGAATCAGAGCCCGCCGCGCCGGTAGACGACGGGGCAGGCCCGCCGGGGTTGAAGAAACTCGAGCCCCGCATGATCTCCATCGCTCGCCATGCCGATGACGTTAAACTCGTGCATATCCCGGACCCGAAGCCGATTCAGTCCGCCGCGTGGGTGGTTGTGGCATTGATCCTCGTGGCAGCCGTCTTCTGGCAGTTGAAGCAGTACTATATATCCGATCTTGCCGGGATCGTATCGCTACGGGGGCCGCTGGAGACGGTATGCGAGTATGCGTCGTGCACGGTCCCGCCGCGAACCGACATCAAGCGTATCGACCTGGTCAGTACCAGTGTCGATCCTCACCCCGCTACTCCGGGCGCATTGAGGGTCGGTGCGATTCTGATCAATCGCGCCACATTCGTGCAGCCGTTTCCACCGCTAGAGGTAACCCTTACCGACAGGGAAGGAGCGGTCGTCGGTCGTCGCACCTACCTGCCGCACGAATATAGTGCGGGGCCACCCGGTGACATGTCTCCGAATGTGTTGCAAAGAGCGGATCTCGACTTGGCGCAGCCGGCCGAGTCGGCGGTCGGTTACGAAATACAACTGGTCTCGCGATAACCGTCGCAGTCGCGCACGCGGGAGGTTGCCGGCGGGATTTTTAACACGATTTTACTTTGTTGAGCTTTTCCATTCCGCGCGGCAGTAGTATCATGACCGGTCCTTTGCCTCGATCGAAACAAGAGCCCACTTAATGGTTATTGGGCCGCACCGGATTACAAACAACGTCTTTGCAGCACCCATGGCTGGTGTAACCGATAAGCCGTTCCGGCAGCTGTGCCGGTCCTGGGGCGCGGGGCTGGCGGTGTCCGAAATGCTCACAGCCAAGGTCGAGTTGCGGGACAGCATAAAGACTTCGAGACGGATGAACCATGAAGGAGAGCCTGGACCCATTGCGGTGCAAATCGCAGGATCGGATCCTGAAGAGATGGCGGAAGCGGCGCGATTCAACGAGGAGCGCGGCGCTGAAATCATCGATATCAATATGGGATGCCCGGCAAAAAAGGTCTGTCGCCGGCATGCAGGATCTGCACTGCTGGGAGACGAAGGCCGGGTCGACGCGATCCTTCGCGCAGTGGTTAACGCCGTAGCGGTGCCGGTGACGCTCAAGATCCGCACCGGCACGGACCCGGACCACCGCAACGGGGTTGTAATCGCCGGCCTGGCAGAGTCCGCAGGAGTGCGTGCGATCTCGGTACATGGCCGTACGAGAGCGTGCAAATTCGGAGGGGAGGCCGAATACGAAACGATAAGGAGTATTAAACAATCGGTTTCCATACCGGTGATAGCCAACGGGGATATCGTCAGTCCGCAGAAGGCGCTCGAGGTACTGGAAACGACGGGGGCTGACGCGGTAATGGTCGGTCGCGCTGCCCAGGGTCGACCCTGGTTGTTCAGGCAGATCCTCGAATACCTGCGCAACGGGGTGTTGTTTGTCCCGGAAATTGAGCAACAAAGGGATACATTGCTGAAACATCTGGAAAATCTGTACGAGTTTTACGGGGACGTCACGGGGGTGAGGGTGGCTCGCAAGCATATCTCCTGGTATCTGAAGACGCGCAACAACGGCCGTGCCTTGTGGGACTCCGTGAAGCGGGTCGAGGAATCCGGGCGGCAGTACGAGATGGTTGACGGATTCTTTTCGTCAGGGGCGTGTACTGCGTGAGTACCACTAAGCAGAAACCCAGAGACCCGTTGTGCCAGTGCGTGCGGCGTTCCCTCAACCGGTACTTCAAGGACATGAACGGAGAAGAGCCGAACAATCTCTATCAGATGGTCATTGGGGAAATCGAGAAGCCGCTGCTCGAGGTCGTGATGGAGCAATCTGAAAGTAACCAGACACGGGCCGCGAGATATCTGGGAATCAACAGGAACACGCTGCGCAAGAAGCTCAAGCAATACAACATCGAATAACAATCCAGGTCTCCCGCGCGTTCCGCCAATCGCGACACCTTATTCCTACTATGACTCGGGACAAATCATGCATTCCAAAAAACCGAACATTCGCCATGCGCTGATCAGCGTATCGGATAAATCCGGCATCGAGGAACTCGCGCGCGAACTGCGTGGACTCGGGATCGAAATCATTTCCACCGGCGGGACCGCAAAGCTTCTACAGGACGCCGGCCTCGCTGTTACCGAGGTCAGCACACTGACCGGCTTCCCTGAAATCATGGGGGGACGGATCAAGTCGTTGCATCCGCTGATCCACGGCGGAATCCTGGGCCGGCGCGGCACCGATGACGTCATCATGCGAAAACTCGGGATACATCCCATCGATCTCGTCGTCGTGAACCTCTATCCGTTCGAGCAGGCTACCTCGCGGCCCGATTGCACCATGGAGGAAGCCATAGAAAACATCGACATCGGCGGTCCGGCCATGGTCAGATCGTCAGCAAAAAATTTCAAGCACGTCACAGTGGTGGTCGATCCCCTGGACTATGGGGATGTGCTGTCGCAAATCAGGGCCAATGGCACGACGGATCTGGAGACCCGCTACAGGCTGGCATTGGCCGCATTCGAATACACGGCCCGTTACGACGGGTTGATAGCCAACTATTTAGGCGCCAGGAAACCGGGCAGCACCGCGGGAAAATTTCCGCACAGCGTCAACCTGCAGTTCAGGAAGAAACAGGAACTGCGGTATGGTGAGAACCCGCACCAGCAGGCCGCGTTCTACCAGGAACCCCACGCCGGTGCCGACACGATCGCCGGGGCGGTACAGCTTCAGGGAAAGGAACTGTCATACAACAATATTGCGGATACCGATGCAGCCCTGGAGTGCGTCAAGCAGTTCAGCGATCCCACGTGCGTCATCGTAAAACACGCCAATCCCTGTGGGGTCGCGACCGCCGGTTCGGCGCTCGAGGCTTATGAGAAAGCCTACGCCACTGATGCTGAATCGGCATTCGGGGGGATCATAGCCTTCAACACCTGCGTGACCGCGGCGGTGGCAAAGGCGATCACGGACAGGCAGTTCGTCGAGGTCGTCGTTTCACCGGAAGTGACACCCGATGCCCGGGACGTGTTCTCCGTGAAGAAAAATGTCAGGGTGTTGATATGTGGCGAACCCGGCCTGGAGGCCCCGGATCAACTGGATTTCAAGCGGGTAAGCGGCGGGCTCCTGGTACAGGATTGCGACAGGTCCCTGCACTCTGACCTTGCAACGGTGACGGAACGAGCGCCCGACGATGCGGAATCGGCGGATCTTCTGTTTGCGTGGCGTGTTGCAAAATTCGTCAAATCGAATGCGATTGTTTACGCGAAAGAACTCGCGACAGTCGGCGTCGGCGCCGGGCAGATGAGCCGCGTCAACTCCGCCAGGATCGCTGCTATCAAGGCCGAACACGCAGGACTCGAGGTGAGCGGTTCGGTCATGGCTTCCGATGCCTTTTTTCCGTTCCGCGATGCGATTGACACTGCCGCGGAGGCCGGGATCACTGCGGTGATCCAGCCTGGGGGTTCCATGCGGGACGAAGAAGTGATCGCTGCGTGCAACGAACACCGTATCGCCATGGTGTTCACCGGGATGCGGCATTTCCGGCACTAGATCGGGAAGTGCGCATGCGGGTTCTGATAGTTGGTGGTGGCGGACGGGAGCACGCGCTGGCCTGGAAGTCAGCGCAATCCGGAAAGGTCGACGCGGTTTTCGTCGCACCCGGAAATGCAGGAACTGCCGCGGAACCCGGAGTGGAGAATATCGATATCGGTGCCGAGGACGTTGACGCCCTGCTCGCCTTCGCTCTTGACCACAGGATAGATATGACGGTGGTCGGCCCCGAGGCGCCGCTGGTGGCTGGCATTGTCGACGCCTTCCGGGACAACGGACTGCGCTGTTTCGGCCCCGGTAGCGCGGCCGCACAGCTGGAAGGATCCAAATCGTTCGCCAAAGAGTTCATGGTGCGCCACGGTATTCCGACGGCAGGCTACCGCAGCTTCGACAAGTTCTCGGATGCGGAACGCTACATCAGGGCAGTCGGCGCGCCCCTGGTGGTCAAGGCCGACGGTCTCGCGGCCGGCAAGGGCGTGATGATTGCACTGGAAGAAGACGAGGCAGTGGAAGCGGCGAGGCAGTGCCTGGAATCCGGGCATTTCGGTGAGGCCGGAACGTCGGTCGTTATCGAGGAATACCTGACCGGCGAGGAGGCCAGCTTCATCTGTATGGTCGATGGCTCGAACATCCTGCCGCTGGCAAGTTCCCAGGACCACAAGGCGCGAGACGATGGCGACAAGGGTCCCAATACCGGTGGTATGGGCGCATATTCGCCAGCACCGGTTGTCACCGACGCCCTGCATGCCGATATCATCGCGCAGGTGATCGAACCGACGGTCAAGGGGATGACGGAGGATGGTATTCCCTACACAGGTTTTCTGTATGCAGGGCTGATGATCTCGGATGACGGTTCGGTGAAGGTCCTCGAGTACAATTGCAGGTTCGGCGATCCAGAAACTCAGCCGATACTGATGCGAATGCGATCGGACCTCATCGAGTTGTGCCAGCACGCCGTCGATGGGCGTCTCGACGAGATCGGGGTCGAGTGGGACCCCCGGGTTGCGCTGGGCGTCGTAATGGCGGCTGGCGGCTACCCCGGCGGCTACGACAAGGGCCACGAAATAACCGGACTGGTGCCAGGTTCCGACACGGTGAAGATTTTCCATGCCGGCACCAGCACCAGGGATGGGAAAACGGTCACCAGCGGCGGCCGGGTGCTGTGCGTTACCGCGCTGGGCGATACGGTGGCAGATGCGCGAGAGGCCGCGTACCGCGCCGCGGCGGAGATTCATTGGCAGGATGCTTTCTACAGAACCGACATCGGGCACCGGGCCCTGCGCCGGGATTAATACGGCACCCGGCACAACCGATCGGGACAGTTGACGGTCCGCTATGACCGTCGTATTCATAATGTTTAACCTTTAGAAGGAAATGAGATCAATGGCAAAGCAATTCGTCGCCGTGCTGATGGGTTCGGATTCGGACCTCGATGTAATGCAGAACACGCTGGATACCCTGAGCAAGCTGGAGATCCCGTGGGAGGTCAAGATCACCTCTGCGCACCGGACACCGTCCGCTACCCATGAGTACGTCAAAGACGCGGATGCGCGGGGCTGTGCCGTGTTTATTGCGGCCGCCGGACTGGCTGCTCACCTGGCCGGGACGGTGGCCGCGTTGACGTTGAAGCCGGTAATTGGCGTGCCCATGGATGCCGGACCGTTGCGGGGCCAGGATTCCCTGCTTTCCACGGTCCAGATGCCGGGTGGCATCCCCGTTGCCTGTGTCGCCATCGGCAAGGCGGGCGCAAAAAACGCCGCCTACCTCGCCGGTCAGATTATCGGAGTATCCGATGCGCGAATCGCGCAAAACCTGGTGCAGGACAGGGAGGAAAACGCGAATCAGGTCCAGTCGAAGGACCGGGCGCTGCAGCAGAAAATCCAGTCTGCAAACTGAGGGCAGACCTGCACGACACACTGGTGTGGAAATTTCCGACCTTAGAGCTGCCGCTGATGTCATCAGGGCCGGCGGCATCGTAGCCTACCCCACCGAGTCATGCTATGGGTTGGGGTGCGATCCCCGGCAGCACGGTGCCGTGCGCCGTCTACTGCGACTGAAGCGTCGCCGGTGGCAGCACGGGCTCATCCTGATCGCTGCGCGACTCCGGCAATTGGCGCGATACATCGAATGCGACGAACAGCAGTTGCAGCAGGCGGCGGAGACATGGCCCGGACCGGTGACGTGGATCATGCCGTCACGCCCTGGTGTGTCGCGCTGGCTGACTGGTGACAACCACGGAATTGCGGTGCGTATCACTGCCCACAGCGGCGCCGCGGCCCTGTGCAGTCACGCCCGCACCGCACTGGTCTCAACCAGTGCCAACAGACATGGACGGTCTCCGGCCAGATCCGCAGGTGCGGTGTACCGCGAATTTGGTGATAGCGTCGACTTCGTACTGGCGGGCAATCTGGGCGGAGGCGCAAGGCCCAGTGAAATCAGGGACATCGTCACCAGGCGTATCATCCGGAACGGCTGATGTCGGATCGCCCGGACCTTGAGAGCGTAAACCGATATCTGAAATCGTTGCAGGACGATATCTGCGCAGCACTCCAGACAGCGGAGAGTGAAGCCCGTTTCACCGAGGAACGGTGGTCGCATTCGCAGGGCGGCGGTGGCATAACCCGCGTCATCGCTGACGGCGCCGTTATCGAGCGGGGAGGCGTGAACTATTCCAGGATTACCGGCAACAGCCTGCCTGCCGCCGCCACCGCCAGACATCCGGAACTGAGCGGTCAGGGATTCGAGGCACAGGGTGTGTCGCTGGTGATCCACCCCCGGAACCCCTATGTCCCGACGTCGCATATGAACGTCCGCTGTCTCGTCTGTGGTCCGGATTCACCCACGCCGGTGTGGTGGTTCGGTGGCGGGTTCGATCTGACGCCGTGCTACGGTTTCGAGGAAGACGCCGTGCACTGGCATACCGTTGCACGGGCGCTGTGCGAGGAGTTCGGCAATGACGTCTACCCCAGATTCAAGCAGTGGTGCGACGAGTATTTTTTTCTTAAACACCGGAACGAAACCCGGGGCGTGGGCGGGCTGTTCTTCGACGATCTGAACGAGTGGGGATTCCAGCAGTGCTTCCGGTTCGTTCGCAGCGTGGGCGACGGATTTACGAAAGCCTATCTGCCTGTCCTTGAGAAAAGAAAGAACATGGCTTACGGCGACAGGGAAAGGGACTGGCAGCTCTACCGCAGAGGCCGGTATGTGGAATTCAATCTGGTCTACGACCGGGGTACCCTGTTCGGCCTCCAGTCCGGCGGCCGGACAGAGTCGATCCTGATGTCAATGCCGCCCATGGCCGCGTGGCGCTACAACCACCATCCCGATGCCGGCAGCCCGGAAGCGGAACTCTATGAAAAGTATCTGGGCGCCCGCGACTGGGTGGCCTAGATTACTTTTCACATCAGACAACAAGTGAAATTTCTATATATCCTGGTTTTGTACCTGTTTCTTCCGATTATCCTGCTGCGACTCCTGATCAGGGGTTTCAGAAATCCGGATTACTGGAACCGCTGGGGTGAGAGATTCGGCCGGGGCATCTTCGACAAGCGCGCAGATATATGGGTCCATGCCGTATCGGTGGGTGAAGCGAGGGCCGCCGCTCCCCTCATCCAGGCCCTGCTGGCCCGCAACGGCACAAGCATCCTCGTGACCACGATGACGCCTACGGGCTCGGACGAGGTCGGAAGATTGTTCGGCAGCGACGTCAAGCATTGTTACGCGCCTTATGACTACCCTGGATCCGTGGAACGTTTTCTGGACGCGGTACAACCGCGCACCACGATCATCATGGAAACCGAGATCTGGCCCAACATCGTTTCAAGGTGCAGTGCCCGCGGCATCCCGATCCTGTTCGCTAATCTCCGCTTGTCAGAACGGTCGTTCCGGAAGTACAGCAAGGTGAGTGGATTCATCGGGGCGATCCTGCGCCAGGTGTCCAGGTTTGCGGTGCAGAGTGCCCGGGACTCGAGGCACCTTCAGGCCCTGGGGGCGCGACCGGAATCCATCGAGATAACCGGCAGCATCAAGTTCGAGGTCCGTATCCCGGCCAGCCTGAACGAGGTCGCACAGGTCCTGCGGCGTGAGTGGGGGCAGGAACGCCGCGTATGGGTAGCGGGCAGCACCCACGAGAATGAGGAGGAAGTGGTTGTAGAGGTCTACCGGAAGCTGCGGCAGGAGTATCCGGACCTGATCCTCGTGATTGTCCCCAGGCATCCCGAGAGATTCGCGGCCGTAACGCGGCTTGCGAAAAAAAGCGGCTTCAGCGTGGTGTGTAGAAGCGAGTCGAGTCGGGATATTTCAAATACGGAAATTTACATTGGCGATACCATGGGCGAACTCACGCTGCTGTATGCGGCATCGGATGTGGCAATGGTCGGCGGCAGCATGATCCGGCATGGCGGACACAACGTGCTGGAACCCTGTGCCCTCGGCGTGCCCGTTGTGTTCGGACCGCACATGTTCAATTTTCTGGAAATCAGCCGGATGGTCCTGGAGAGAAACGCGGGCACCCAGGTAGCCGATCAGCAGGAACTCCTCGACGCTGTGGACGTCTACCTCGGCGACCCGAACAAACGCTTCAGGACCGGGGAAGCCGGCCGGAAACTGATCGAGGAGAACAAGGGCGCACTGAACAAGACCATGGCGCTGTTCTCCGATTACATCGCGACCTGAAAAGTTCCGGCGACAGGGGACGCCGGTTCCCGGCTAATGTACGGTGACGTCCCCGCCTTGCTCGTCAACGCTTTTCTCGATGATATTCCGGATCGCCTCTGGTGTCGGGGAGGCATGGTGGAGGATCATCCGCCAGCCTTCGGCCGTGCGCTGGAAGATGTTGGTGGCCAGGATGGTGAACTCCGGTTCCACCCTTGAGCCGACAAGGATATGTTCGTTGACGAACCGGATCGCAATCTCTTCGCTGTTGACCGTATTCAGAGTGTCGATCCGCAGGGACATGCTCGGTGAGTTCGTGAGAATCTGGCGCCAGCTGTCCCGGATTTCGGTGAATCCGGTCAATCTGGGACCGTGGGGGTGTATGCATACGATGCTCTCATCGTTTGACCATACTGCCATCATTGCTTCCAGGTCCGCGGTTTCGAATGCGGAATAAAAAGCGGATTCGGCCTGCTCGGGTGTATTGAGAACGGGTTCTTTCATTGCAGCCAGCCGTTTACCTGTACGATGTCGTCTTTTTGGAGATCCCCAACCACCGCTTCCAGTGCCAGCCTGTTGAGGATGTAGTCGTAGCGGCTCCTCAGGTGGTCGCGCTGTGCCCTGAACAGATCACGCTGTGCGTCGAGCACATCGATGTTGGTGTTCAGACCGGCGTTGAATCCCTCCTGCTTGGCCTCGACGGCGCTCTTGTTTGCCAGCACCGCCTTGTCCAGCGCCTCGACCTGCCGGATTCTCGTGATGGTGTTCAGGAACGCCGACCGTGCGATCTGCTCCGCCGAGCGCCGGGCGCTCTCCGTTCTTTCCTGGGCCGCCTGGTAGCGAAATCCCGCTTCCCTGGTTCGGGACACCACAGCCCCGCCCTCCAGGATCGGCAGTGACAGTTGCACCATGGCATCGGTGCCCTCGCGCCGGAATCCAGGTCCTGAGATACTGCCGTCGTCATCGACCACGAGGTAGTTGACGACGAAGTCCAGGACCGGCAGGTGCCCGGCTTTTTCTCTTTCTATGCCCTGCAGGGCGAATTCCTCCGTTTTCTTGCTGGCGGCCAGTTCCAGGTTGTCCGACAGCGCACGCAGTACCCAGCTGTCAATGTCATTCGGCTGCGGAGAGAGCAGCGGCGCATCGGATTTCAGCCTGGCCAGCGGTGACGGGGGCAGCTGCCCGATGAGTTCCGCCATCGCCTGGCGAGCGTTCTCCAGTAGATTGTAGGCCTCGATCTCCTCCGCCTCCGCCAGGCTGAATCTCGCCTGGGCGTCGAAAAGGTCTGTCGTGGTGCCCAGCCCGACCTGAAGACGCTCCTCGGCCAACTCGAGCTGGCGCTGCAGCGCCTTTCGGTTGGCCACCGTAAGGTCGATGTTGTCCCTTGCCGCCAGCACTGCGAAATAACGTTCCACCGTTCGGATGATCAGGTCCTGACGGGCGATGGCGAAACCCACGTCGGCCTCCGCTGCCCTGGTTTTCGACTGTTTGTAGGTCATCATTTTTCGGCGGTCGTAAATCGATTGTCTGAACTCGACGAAGTAGTCGGAGCTGTTGTATGTGGCGGAGCCATCGGTTTGGACATCGCCGCCGGCCTCGAAACCATCGCCGCCGGTTCGATCCTCGCTCGTGCGACCCACGCCGGCGCCGGCCGACAGGGCCGGCAGGAGCAGGCTTCTTGCCGTGACCGGCGCCTGCTGCTCGGCGCGGTAGATCGCGGCATCCGCCCCGAACCTCGCATCGTTGGCCACGGCGAGCTCATAGATGGTGATGATGTCGATTGCCGAAGCCGTGCTTACGAGAGAAAACACCCCCAGCAGCACTAACGGCGTGGCTCTGATTTTCATCGACTCCAAACGGCGGCCTGGGTAGACAGGGAAGCAGGCTCCGGCCTAGAAAACGAATCCGGGCGGGCGGGCGGCATTGACCAGCGGTGGCAGGCTCGTATCGAACAGGGATTCTTTCTTCGTCGAACCGTCGTCGAGGCGGGTTATCAGGACCGCCTCCATGATCGGGTCCGTTCCCACTATGGCGGCCAGCCGCCCGCGCGGATTGAGGTTGTCAACGAACTGCTGCGGCATGTCAGGCACTGAACCGGTCAGGATGATGACGTCGTACGGGCCGTTCCCTTCCCAGCCCTGCGAGGCGTCGCCTTCCGCGAAGTTGATATTGTTGAAGCCACGTTCGCGAAGTTTGTTCCGAGCGGATTCGAGGAAATCGGGGAAAATGTCGACACTGTCGACCTCGAGGGCAAGGCTGGCCAGCAGGCCGGTCATGTACCCGCTGCCCGTCCCGATCTCTAGTACACGATCCTTGCCGGTCACATCCACCTCCTGCAGCAGGCGCGCCTCCTGTTTGGGCTGCATCATCACCTGCCCATGTCCCAGGGAGATATGGGTATCCACGAATGCCAGTGCATTCTGGTCAGCGGGTACGAATTCCTCCCTGGGCATGCGGGACAGCAACTCCAGTACTCTCAGATCCAGAACCTCCCACGGCCTGATCTGCTGCTCGATCATGTTGAAGCGCGCTTGTTCTACGTTCATATCAATCCCTTAAAAAGACTAGAATACAAAGATCAGGAAAGGGTAAGCCCTTTGGTGGCCAGGTGCAACCAAGCGGGAGCCCGGATGAACTTTCAACGGCAGCCGGACGAGTGAAAAGAACGATATTCAGAAATTCTGTGTGGTTGAGTCTCTCGCTGGCGCTGGGCGCCGGGGCACAGGCGCTTGCGCAGACGGACGAGGCATCGATCGTGCGCGTCGATGCGGTCCGGAGTGAACCCCTGGACCAGACCATACCGGTGATCGGCAGGCTGGTCGCGACCCAGGCAGGCAGTATTTCATCCCGAATCGATGGACCCGTAACTGCCGTGTACGTCCAGGTCGGAGATCGCGTGACGGCCGGACAAATCGTGGCTGAACTCGACACCGCGGCGCTCGAGGTCCAGCGTACCATTGCCGACGCAAGGCTTGGAGAAGCACGGGCGCTGCTTGTGACCCGCAGGGCCGAGCTCGATCTGGCAAGACAGGAGGTCAAACGCCTGCAGGCGATCAAGAACACGGCGGTGGCGTCGAGGGCGGTGATCGACGATGCGGTGCAAAAGGCGGTCATAGCGGAGGCCAAGGTGAGCGAGGCACTGGCCGCCGTGGAGTCCTCTGCTGCAGGCAAGCAGCTGGTGGAACTCAATCTGGAGCATACGCGGGTACGGGCGCCCTACCCTGGCGTGATCGTCACGCGCACAACGGAGGCGGGCTCATTCGTCAAGACCGGCGAGACCGTGGCGGAGATCGTGGACAACGGATCTCTGGAAGTGGAGGCGGATATCCCGTTCGACCGCTTGTCCGGTCTGGTGGTCGGGAAGGTGGTGCCCGTCGTTCTTGCCGACGGCAGCAGACACGAGGCCGTGGTGCGGGCGATCGTCCCGCGGGAGGACAAGCTTACCCGGACACGGGCCACGCGGTTCGTGCCCCGCTTCGAGGACGGTACGCAGCACCTGGCGGTGGACCAGAGCGTCACCCTGTACATCCCGGTGGGTGCTCCACGGACCGTATTGTCCGTGCACAAGGATGGGGTCATTCAGCGCGGCGGCAAGGATCTTGTTTATGTTGTTATCGATGACCTCGCAAAAATCCGGCCGGTCTCCCTGGGGGACGCGGTTGGCAGCCGTTTCGAGGTCCTGGGGGGACTCGAGGAGGATGAACTGGTGGTAGTGCGTGGTAACGAGCGACTGCGCCCGGAGGCAAAAGTGATTATCGACGGAAGCGGATCTTGAACCTCATCCACACTGCCATTCATCGCCCCATCGCGGTGATTTCTCTGGTGCTCATGACGATTCTGTTTGGACTGGTGGCGCTCCGCACCATCCCGATCCAGCTGGCCCCGGATGTCAACCGGCCGATCATTACGGTCACCACCTACTGGCCGGGCGCGGCGCCGGCGGAAGTGGAACGCGAAATAGTCAATCTTCAGGAAGAGGAGTTCTCGGGCCTGGAGGGCCTCGAGAATATAACCGGGCGGGCCGAGCCCGGCCGCAGCCAGATCTCACTCGAATTTTCCGTGGGCACCAACATGGACAAGGCGCTGTTGCTGGTCGCCAACCGGCTGGACCGCGTACCGAGCTATCCCGATGAGGTCGATCAGCCCACTCTGGATACCGCGGGCAGCGAGGACAACGCTATAGCGTGGTTCATATTGAACCGTAACGAGGGCAACGAGCGGCCTGTGCACGAGTACGGCGACTTCGTCGAGGACGTGATCAAGGAGCGCATCGAACGGGTGCCCGGCGTCAGCCGGGTGGACGTGTACGGTGGCGGTGAGCGGCAGATAGAAATTATCGTCGAACCGGAGCTGTTGGCCCAGTATCGGTTGACCATCCCGGCAATTGCGGCCGCCCTGCGGGCGGCAAACGCGTCGATGTCCGCGGGCGACGTCGACGAGGGCAAGCGCCGGTACGTGGTGAGAGCGGAGGGGGAGCTGAACTCCTTGCCGGCGGTGCGTGAGGTCGTGGTCCGGTCGAGTGACAGTACCTCCAGCGGCGGGCTCGCCCGGGTGACGTTAGGTGATATCGCGGAGGTGGCCTACGGCTATAAAGACCCGACCGCCAATATCCGGATGATGGGGCTGGCATCGCTGGCCATGAGTGCCAAGCGGCAGACCGGTGCAAACGTCATCGAAACCATGGCGGGAATACGGGAGGTGGTTGCCGATCTCAATGCCACCGTCATTCCCGGTTCCGGGCTGACTTTCCGGCAGGTCTACGATGAAACGGTTTACATCAACTCGGCCATCGATCTGGTGCGGCAGAACATCTGGATCGGTGGTTCCCTGGCAGTGTTTATATTGCTGCTTTTTCTCCGCTCCCTGCGTGCAACGCTGGTCATAGCGGTCGCTATTCCGGTGTCCGTGATCGGTGCTTTCGTGGCGATGGCGGCAATGGGTCGCTCGATCAACGTCATCTCGCTGGCGGGTATCGCGTTCGCGGTGGGGATGGTGGTGGATGCTGCCATCGTGGTGCTCGAAAACATCTACCGCCTCCGGGAGCAGGGCCATTCCGCAGCACAGGCCGCCTACGAGGGTACGCGTCAGGTGTGGGGCGCCGTCCTGGTCTCGGCCCTGACCACGGTGATGGTATTCATACCGATCCTGGTAATGGAACTCGAGGCCGGGCAACTGTTCCGCGACATCGCGGTAGCCATATCGGTGTCCGTGATGCTTTCGCTGCTGGTATCCACCACCGTGATTCCCGCAATCTCGCAGCGCTTGTTCCAGTTTTCCGGCGGTACGGGCGAGGAAGGGAAAATCAGACGCCTGCGCGTCCCCCTTGTGGATCAATTTGGCGCGGTTTTCAGCATGGCTGCCGTGAGCTACGCCCGCGCCGTGGTGGCCAACCGGTTCCTGGCACTGATCCTGGTGTCGCTGGTCACAGTGGTTGCCGTTACGCTCGCCTGGAAATATCTGCCAAAGCTCGAGTACCTGCCGGAGGGGAACCGGAATCTGGTATTCGGAATCATCATTCCGCCTCCGGGATACAACCTGGAGACCACGGGGCAGATCGCGTCGGGTATTGAACAGGCCACGCGGCCGCATTGGGCGACAGAAACCGAACCGGAATCCGCGCCCGGAGAACCTCCCAAAATCGAGCGATTTTTCTACGTTGCAACCCGGGCCACCACTTTCCTCGGTGCCATCGCAACTGACCCACAGCGGGCGGGGGAGCTGATCCCGGTCCTCGAGGGCCCGGTGTTCAGCGAGCCGGGAACCTTCGGCTTCATCAGTCAGCCGTCGATATTCGGGCGCGGTATCGGCGGCGGGCGCAAGATCGAGCTCGATATCTCGGGTCCCGATCTGCAGGAACTCCTTGGTGTGGCCCTGCGGTCGATGGGCAAGTTTGCACGCGAGTTCCCGATGGCCGCCGGCAACCAGCTGCGGCCGAATCCGGGGCTCGAGCTGGGCGCGCCGGAGATACGGGTGGAGCCCGATCGCATACGGCTGGCCGACAACGGCGTGACGGCACGCGAGTTGGGGGAAACCGTGGACGCATTCAACGACGGACTGCGCGTGGCGGAAGTGACGGTGGGGAGCGAACGTCTGGACCTGGTGCTGCGCGGCCGGCAGGACGCAGTCACCGAGACCCAGGGCATCGCAAGCCTGCCGGTCATCACCTCGGCAGGGCGCATCGTCCCGGTCAGCGCCCTCGCTACCGTCCGGATGACTTCCGGTCCGACCGAGCTCAGACATCGGGAGCGGCAGCGCACCATTACCATCGAGATCCGCCCGGCTCCGGGCATCCCTCTGGAGGCCGCGCTGGATACCGTGCGCGATTCAGTGATACAGCCGCTGGTCGACGAGGGTCTGCCTCCGGGCGTAAAGCTGCTGATATCGGGCACGGCGGACCAGCTCAACCAGACCTGGGATGCCATGGTGATCAATCTCGGCCTGGCCATGGTGATCGTCTACCTGGTAATGGCGATACTTTTCGAGAGCTTCATCTATCCGCTGATCATCCTGCTCAGCGTGCCGGTAGCCGCCGCCGGCGGCGTGGGCGGGCTTGCCGTATTGAACCTGTATGCGTTTCAGCCGCTGGACATGCTCACCCTTCTTGGTTTCGTCATCCTGATCGGTATCGTGGTCAACAACGCAATACTCCTGGTCCACCAGGCGCTGCACCACTTCCGCGAAGATCACATGGACGCGGGAGCGGCCATCGTGACCGCGACCCAGAACCGAATCCGGCCCATATTCATGTCCACTTTGACGAGCGTGTTCGGCATGCTGCCGCTGGTGCTGTTCCCCGGCGCAGGCTCGGAACTCTATCGCGGGCTCGGTTCGGTCGTGGTCGGCGGTCTGTCCCTGTCCGCCCTGCTCACGTTGATCCTGGTGCCGCCGTTGATGGCCATGCTGGTGCCGCCGCTGGAACAACGCCGCCGCCGTCGCAATCAGAAAGCCGGTGAAGTCCTGCCCTCCCGGAATTGAAAGAGAAGTCCTTGAACTACGATGTCGCGGTAATCGGCGCCGGAATTGTCGGCGCATCGGCAGCACTGTGGCTGCAACCGGATGCAGGGCGCGTGGTACTGCTGGATCGCGGGCGACCCGGCGCCGGAACTTCCTACGGCAATGCCTGCACGATCGCGGACTACGCCTGTATCCCGATCAATTCTCCGTCGGTGGCCCGGCGACTGCCCGCGCTGCTGTTTTCCAGGGACAGCCCTCTCCGGGTGGACTGGTGGTACGCGCTGCGCAACCCCGGGTGGCAGCTTGCGTTCCTGCGCAATTGCCATAAAAACCGCGTCTCGACAATAAGCGATCACCTCGGTCGTTTGCTGACGCTCACCGATGCCGGCCTCGATCCACTGATCGCAAGGAGCGATGCTCACAGGTGGTTCGCCGAACGGCGCGGTCTTGTGTATATCTATACCAGCGAGCGTGGTTTTGAGGGCGCGAAGGCCGACACCGCAACGCGTCGCCGCCATGGCGCGGAGATCGTCGAACTGAGTGCCGCGGAGTTCAGGGAACTGGAGCCCGGTATCCGGATGCCGGTGCACCGCGCCCTGTCGTTCCACAAGACCCGGGTGGTGCGGGACCCTCAGGGACTGGTGCAGGCCTATGTCGACCGGTTCGTTAAGGACGGCGGGCATTTCAGGCAGGCGGGCGTGACGCGAGTGGACCCGGGCGACGAAGCGGTGACCGTGAATCTGGACGACGGTTCGCGGCTGACCTGCGGGAAGCTCGTCGTTGCGGCCGGGGCCTGGTCCGGATCGATCGCGGGGACAGGGGCCGGGGATCTGCCACTGGATACGGAGCGCGGCTACCACATCCTGTTCAGGGATCATGGCCATCTTGTGCGACACCCCGTGGCCTGGGCGGAGGGCGGGTTCTATGCGGTGCCCATGGCGCAGGGGCTTCGGCTGGCGGGCACGGTAGAGATCGCAGGCCTGGATGCGCCCGCCAAACCGGACCGCATCGACTATCTGCGCCGGCGTGCACTGCAAATGTTCGGTGACATCGGTGAACCCGACGACACCTGGCTGGGGTTCCGTCCGACCTTTCCGGATGCACTGCCCGTCATCGGCCCGTCCCATCGCTCCGACAGGATCATATTCGCATTCGGGCACCAGCATATCGGGCTGACCACCGGCGGGGCGACGGGCAAGCTGGTGGCTGATCTGATTGCATCGAGACAACCTTCGATTGATCTTGCGCCTTACAGCGTCCGGCGATTCATTGACTGATTCGGCACCGGTCTTTTCGCGCCCGCGTAGTTCCCGTCCAGAACACCAACGAACCTCATCGCGGCGAAGGCCGGGATCCGGTACCTGTATGATTTGTATGGATTGCGGTATCCGCTGGAATGACACGGCCGGGAAGAACCACGTGCTCCGGCAGAGAAACTAACGCGGTTTCAACAGATCCTTCAGGCCGGAGAAGGGTTGGTGAGTCGCCACCGGCGGGTTCTTTTCTTTTCGGGTTACCCCGAACCAGGCACCGTCGCCGCGGATGTGCTCGGTGTATTTCTGGTGCTCCCAGTCGTGGCAGTACAGGCACAGGTTTTCCCAGTTGCTGCCGTCTGACGGGTTGTTATCGTGATCATGGTCCTTGTGATGAACTGTCAGTTCGTGCAGGTTTTTACGGTCGAATTCCCGGCCGCAGCGGGCGCAGACCCACGGGAACAGGCGCAATGATTGTTCGCGGTAGCCTCCCATGCGCTGATCTGCCTGACGGCGCGCATCAGCTACCACCTTGTCCAGTTTTTTGGAATCCGCGGATTTTGCCATTCTTGTTATTTGAAGCCAGTCGCGGCAACTGCCGCGCCCACCGGGGGGTGCTGGTAAACGATCACGCTTTCAGGTTCTAACCGACCTCGCGATCGCCCTGGTCATACCAGCCGACGTGCGGATGGGTGCTGTCCTGCTCGAGGCGGATGTCCATTCCCAGTACCTCGAGAATTTTCTCGATGTCGACGCCGGCAAACTCCAGTTTCAGCCGTGCCAGGTGCAGACGATTGAGAAACAGCGTGTTGGGCGGGTATCCATGTTCTTTCTGGAACTCCGATGCAATGTGGTTGATATGGCTCAACATCGTCTTATCCTCGGATTAACGCGGAATTCTGTAAGACTGATAGCACATGTTGCCTTCATATTAAACCCGTATCCGGCCAGTTTGTACAAGCGACCGACTGTGGGCAAGGCTTCCGGGAGTCAACCAGGCTTGACGATCTCCCTGCCCGCAAAGGCCGATTTTTCCTTCAGACAACGCTCGATGCGGAGTAGTTCATTCCACTTGGCCATGCGTTCGCTGCGGGAAAACGAGCCGACCTTGATCTGGCCCGCGCTTGTCGCGACTGCCAGATGCGCGATGAACGTGTCCTCGGTCTCTCCCGAGCGGGCGGAGACCACGGGTCGCCAGTTCGACTCCCGGGTCAGGCGGATCGCGGCCAGGGTCTCGGTCAACGTCCCGATCTGATTTGGTTTTATCAGCACCGCGTTGGCCAGCCCTTTTGCGACGCCTGATTTGATCAGCTCGTAGTTGGTGGTGAACAAATCGTCGCCGATAAGTTGTACGCGGTCATCCAGTTCCGACCGTATGGCAGCCCAGCCTTCCGTGTCCTGATCCGAAAACGGATCTTCGAGAGATACTATCGGGAAGTTGGCGCACCAGTCGCTGAGCAGTCGCAGCAGCGCTTCCCGGCTCAGGGAGCGGTCCTCGAGTCGGAATCGGTATGACGAACCGTCATGGAATTCGCTGGCCGCGACGTCCAGCGCGATTGCCACGTCCTGGCCCGGGGTGTACCCGGCAAGCTCAATGCAACTCATCATTGCACCCAGAATTTCCTCGTGGCTGTCGAACTCCGGCCAGTAGCCGCCCTCATCGGCAACGCCAAAGTACTTGTTCTGGTCCCGCATCCAATCGCCCGCGGCGTGATAAACGTTGTGTGTGATCTCGAGTGACTCGGTGAAATTCATGGCTCCGACGGGGATTACGAGAAAATCCTGGATGTCGGTCCGCCAGGCGCTGTGTGCCCCGCCGCCGAAAAGCTGGATCTGCGGCATCGGCATGAGGCGACCGTCCCCCAGTTGTTCGAAAAGCGGCACCCTCCTGACCGCGGCAGCGGCCCGTGCCGCCGCCATGGAAACCGCCAGGATGGCATTGCCTCCCAACCGTGACTTGTTGTGGGTGCCGTCGAGGCCGCACATCGAATTGTCGATCGACTCCTGGTCGAATACGTCCATACCGATGACCGCCGGTGCGATTTCGCGCTCGATGTTTCGCACCGCGGTCAACACGGCGTCTCCCCTCAGGTACGCCGGGTCCCCGTCGCGCAGTTCGATTGCCTCCGTTCGCCCGGTGGAAGCACCGGAGGGGACCAGGCCCGAACCGGTAGAACCATCCTCTGTCGTGACCGCACATTCAACCGTTGGCTTGCCACGGGAATCGTAGATTTGAAATGCCTCTACCTTATTGATTTTCATCGTCTGCTTCTCCTTCTATCGTTTCGAGCCAGCGTGCCCATCGGCGACAGATATCGGCGAGATCGAAAACCTCCCGGGGCAGCAGTTCGTGAACGAACTCGCGCACGGCGCATTTCCGCCGGTCACTCCTGAGATACTCCGCGGGTGATTTTCCGTCGACACGGGCCAGCATCAGCATGAGCAGCAAGCGGCCCGTCCGCTGCTCCATATCCGGTTCCATGTCCCCCCGGCCCTGACGGTAGCCTCTCCAGGCCGCGTGGACCAGCGAGATGAATTGCATGTGATTGTCGCGTCTGAACAACGCTTTCAACAGAAAATGATTGAACAGAAAAGCGGTATCGAATGCAGGTTCGCCGTACCATGCGACCTCGCAATCCAGCAGGACCATCCGGTCCGGCCCGATCATGATGTTCTTCGGACTGTAGTCTCCGTGGATCAGGCACAGCCGGGTGTTTTCCAGTCGTCTCGCCTCGGCCCGGATCCGGGCTGCGAGATCCGGGTTCCTGGCAGCCGCGGTCAGCAGGTAGGGTTCCGTACGAAGCGCGTGGAAGCTCTTCGTGGTGTCGAATCGATCCAGCAAAGACTGATCGTTCCAGGTCGCCCTGTGGATTGCCCCCAGCATTTCCCCGGCCCGGCGGGCACGGGACGCATCGGCATCACCCGCAAGCAGAATGGATTTCCAGTCGCGGAAACCCGCCAGATAATCCATTGCGAAGTAGTTGAGTTCGTTGTTGCAGTGGACAATTCGCGGCACGCTGTGCGGAAGGAAAGTGGAAACATGGCGCATGAACGCCTGCTCCGTCCGGTTGCGTGAGACGTCCGCCTGCCAGAGATCGTCCACCTTGAGTTGGGCGAGGGCCTGTTTTATCACGAATGTCCGCTCACCGTCCGAGGCCAGTTGGATGTCCGATGACACTCCCCCGGTCAGCGGGGTGAGCGTGATATCCCGCCCGGACAGTAGTCCACAACGCACGAGATCGGCCTTAATCTGCTGAGTGTCAGGCATGCCGGGGCACGCCGGAACCAATCCCTGATAGACTGCGCCAATTTGGAGGAATGAATCCCTTGCCGTCACGCTTCAGGACCCCCGAGTATCTGCTGATATTTCTGGCGATTGCGTCTTCGCTTTCGTTCTCGGTCTGGCATGCGCTGCTGAATAATTTTGCCGTGGAGCAGGCGGCGTTTACCGGACGGGAGATCGGTATCCTGCAGAGCCTGCGCGAGGTGCCCGGATTCCTGGCGTTTACCGCGGTATTCGTTCTGCTGGTGATAAGGGAGCAGGCCTTCGCCATGCTTGCAGTGTGCGTATCAGGCATCGGCGTGGCGCTGACAGGGTTCCTGCCCAGCGAATATGGTCTGTATTTCACCACCGTCCTGATGTCCATCGGATTCCACTACTATTACACGCTGCAACAATCACTGACCCTGCAATGGATAGACAAGGGGCGCGCGCCCGTGGTCATGGGGCGCCAGTCGTCCGCCTCGTCCTTTGCGGCACTGGCGGCGTTTGCCAGCATCTGGCTGGGAACGGAGTATTTCGACATCGGTTTCAAGTGGATGTACCTGGTGGCGGGGGGCATCGCGGTTCTGATCGCCCTGGGGGCATGGCTGTTGTTCCCACATTTTCCCCACAGTGTACCTCAGCGCAAACACCTTTTCCTGCGTCAGCGGTACTGGCTTTTCTACGCTCTTACCTTCATGAGCGGCGCCCGTCGGCAGATCTTCATCGTATTCGCCGGATTCCTGCTGGTGGAAAAATTCGGATACTCGGCGTCGGACATCGCGCTCCTGTTTCTGGTCAACCACCTCATCAACGCGCTGCTGGCACCGAAGATCGGCCGCTTCATCGTCCGCTTCGGGGAACGCCACGCCCTGACGCTGGAGTACCTCGGGCTGATCGTGATCTTCGTGTCCTACGCACTCGTCGAAGTGGCCTGGGTAGCGGCGCTGCTCTACATCCTGGACCACGTCCTGTTCGCCATGGCCATAGGAATCAAGAGCTACTTCCAGAAGATCGCCGATCCCGCGGATATGGCGTCCACGGCCGGCGTGTCCTTTACCATCAACCACATCGCCGCTGTGGTCATACCTGTTACCTTCGGACTCATCTGGCTGCACTCTCCCGGCGTCGTGTTCCTGGCCGGGGCCGGGATGGCGCTGGTGTCCCTGGTGCTTGCCCGACTGGTGCCGGCGGATCCGGGAGAGGGCAACGAGGTCGCCGCCGGCTGGGTTGCAGCGGTCAGGTCGAGAGCGTGAGTCCTATCATTTGCGCGCTTTTCTGTCCAGCGACCTGAGGTAGTCGAGCTTCTCCGCGATCTTCAGTTCCAGGCCCCGCGGTACCGGCCGGTAGTAGCTGGTTTCCGGCATCGCCTCGGGGAAATAATTTTCGCCGGCCGCGTAGGCGTCGGGTTCGTCGTGAGCGTAACGGTAGTTTTTGCCGTGATCGAGCTGCTTCATCAGCCTTGTCGGGGCATTGCGCAGATGTATCGGGACCTCCAGGGAACCCTGTTTCCGCACATCGGCGGAGGCTTCGTTATAGGCCTTGTAGACAGCGTTGCTCTTGGCCGCGCAGGCAAGGAAAATGATCGCCTGTGCAATGGCCAGTTCGCCCTCCGGCGTGCCCAGCCGGTCATAGGTGTTCCAGGCATCGAGGGCGATCGTCAGGGCCCGCGGATCGGCGTTACCGATTTCTTCGGACGCCATGCGCACAACCCTGCGGGCCACGTAGACTGGATCGCAGCCGCCGTCCAGCATACGCACGAACCAGTACAGCGCCGCGTCCGGATTGGAGCCCCGCACTGACTTGTGCAACGCTGAAATCTGATCGTAGAACACGTCGCCGGAATGATCGAATCGTCTCAGTCCCTCGGTGAGGACGCTGGAGATGATTTCCTGATCGATGTGTATCTCCCCGTCCGCGGTTTCGGCAAGTCCGATGGCGATCTCCAGAATGTTGAGCGCACGCCTGGCGTCCCCGTCCGCGGCCGCCGCGATCTGGTCCCGGTACTCACTGGCCAGATTGACCGGTTGATCGCCATAGCCTCGTTCATCCGTCAACGCACGATCCACCACTTGCCGAATGCTGCTTTTATCCAGGCTCTTGAGAACGTAGACCCGGGCCCGGGACAACAGTGCATTGTTGAGCTGGAACGATGGATTCTCCGTGGTGGCGCCAATGAACGTGACCGTACCCTGTTCTACATGGGGCAGGAACGCATCCTGCTGTGACTTGTTGAAGCGATGGACCTCGTCAACGAACAGCACCGCCGGCTGCCCATGCTGCTGCCGATGCAGTCCGGCCCGCTCTACGGCGTTGCGGATATCCTTGACACCGGAAAGTACCGCGGACAAGCTGATGAAAAGGGCGTCAGCGCGCTGCGCAATCAGCCTCGCCAGCGTCGTCTTCCCGGTTCCCGGAGGTCCCCACAGGATCATCGAATGCAGCGCCGCGCCTTCTATCGCACTGCGCAGGGGTTTCCCCGGTGTCAGCAGGTGATCCTGCCCAACGAACTGATCGATGTTTTGCGGCCGCATGCGGTCGGCCAGGGGCGCTGTGGTGCCGAGGGGCATTCCGGATCTAAGTGTCGGTGTGGAAGCACCGGATTCTAAACCCGGTAAGCCCACGGAGGAAATCGCCGCTCGGCATGCGCTGTACCGCGACCCCGATCCGGTCAGGAACGCTCTGGCACCCGGGTATGTCGACATCAAGTGCCCCGGTCGCCGTAGCCGGGATCTTCGCGTCCGGAGTAACCGTTTTCGGCGGTGTTTCCCATGCGCTTCCCTGTCTGGCGCCGCGTGCGAGATAGGCGCACGGATAAGCGCCCGATATACGGTACCAGTGAGACTGAGTGACGCTTCTTTCCCCGTCTCTGGATGGGGTACAATCCACGTGACTAATCCTCACTCAGCAAGAGATGTTTCCCTGATGCGCTTCTCCTTTGTTTTCCAGACAATTCTGGTTGCCGTACTGGCGGGTCTTTCGGCATGTGGCACGACCAACAAGGCCGAATCGAAGTCGGAAATGGAGCTGAGAGCGCAATCCGGAGATGTCGACGCCCGCTACCAGCTGGGAGAAAAGTATGCGGACAGTGCGTTCCCCAACATACCGGAAGCGATTTACTGGCTGTGCCTCGCCGCACGGGAAGGCCACGTTCCTGCCCAGATGAGGCTTGCCAGGCTGTACGAGGACAAGGGGCAGGGCGGCGGCGCCAGCAACGGTAAATTGTCGAACCAGGGAAGCGCCTACTTCTGGTACACCGCCGCTGCATCACAGGGAGACGACCTGGCTTTCTCGCGCCGCGCTTCCCTGGAATCCGAGATGGCTGCGACGGAGGTCGCCGCTGTCAAACGCAGGGCCACGCGCTGGCAACAGGCGGGGTGCCTGAAACCCTCATAGAGCTGAAAAAATGC
>Ga0316187_10001041_pt1 | contig 23307 bp, 22 predicted proteins | sample CroRivburrow1_MG_FD_204927 | JGI IMG/M metagenome (GOLD analysis project Ga0316187, IMG submission 204927) | Coastal sediment microbial communities from Maine, United States - Cross River worm burrow 1 | ecosystem: Environmental > Aquatic > Marine > Coastal > Sediment | place: USA: Maine...
CGGTGAGATCGCTGAGCTCAGCAGAGCAGTAAAACCCCTGGCATCTGCCCATGGTGACACGGGTTCTGCGTTTCAGACCTGCCAGGCTGCAGGGTGGAATCGGCCCTTCCAGCGCCTGCAGGATTTCCCGTCGCGTGACCAGTTCGCAATGGCAGACTATGCCCCCGTTACCAGGCTGCTGCCAGTCGCGCTCGCCCGGATCCGAGATCTGACTCACCCGGGGCCAATGGCAGTCCAGCAACTCGCTGTGCTGGTTGCCGGTCGCTTCGTATTGTCGATACACGAATCGCGCAATGCCCAGCGCAGCACTCAGACCGGTCGAGCGAATGCCACCGACACAACAATAGTTTCGATCACGGTACCATTTGATCTGGTAGTCCTTATGCTCGGTGGCGGGTCGAAGTCCGGCATAGGTCGCAGTCACCGCATGCTCGCGTAACGCCGGCAGTATGCTGCCGCCCCTGTCGATAAGCGCCTGTAACTGTTCGCTATCGACGGCAGCGTCATTTCGACTGCGCTGTTCTTCAGCCGTCGGTCCGACCAGCAGATTACCAAACATGGTCGGGCAGACGACTATGCCCTTGGTAGTGTCCGTCGGCACAGGTAACAGAATCGAACTCGTCAAACCGCGCGCCGATTTATCAAACACGACGAACTGGCCCTTGCGCGGACGGATCTCAAAATTTGATTCGCCGACCAGTTTCTGATTGAGCCGGTCACCGTAAAGCCCTGCGCAATTAATCAGTTGCCTGCCTTTAACCGATCCCCTGGAGGTCTTGAGAGTCCACACGCCATTATCAAAATTACCATCCAGCAATTCACAGCTACGCGCCAGGCAAGCTCCGTTTTCAAGCGCCTGCAGTAAGTAGGCGTACGGAGCGCTCCAGGGATCAATGACGAACTCCCCGGGAACTTCAACTGCAGCGACAACCGTTTGCGCAAGCTGCGGTTCTCTGGCACGCGCCTTCTTTGCATTGATGATGCGTGCCCGGGTTACGCCATTGTCGTGCGCAGACCTCTGAATTGCTGCAAGCCTGTCAGCCTCTGCTTCATTCCAGGCGAGCACCAGTGCACCACATTCGAGCAGTGGCAGGTTCAGGCGCGCATGAATTTCAAGGTATTCGTTGTAACCGTCGACAATGCATTCCAGTTCCTGTGAGCCGGGTGATGGTGCATCGAAACCGGTATGCAAAATCGCACTGTTTGCTTTACTCGCGCCATCGAGAATATCGACCGCCTTTTCGATTACCAGCACTTTCGCTCCTTCGAGGGTAAAGCGGCGCGCCATGGCGCAACCCACCACGCCGGTACCGACAACAATGATGTCGAATAGCGTTGCGGGTAAGCGGGTGCTGGTTGAATAGTCTGACATTTAGTGCTGACACCGACAGCAAGAGCAGATTGATGAGACTGGAAAAGGCAAATAAGAGTATATTTTTTGATGACCGAATAGTCAAATTACGTGACCGAACTATGATTTTATAATCACTATCTGGGCGATTTTAGCGCTATTAAAATACATTTTATGCCCATTTAGTCATTGTTCGGCAATAAATCCTCGTGCTAGTATTCCCCCATGCGCCCCCGCGACAGACAATCGCGAATCACCGATATGGTGCGTTCGCAGGGCAAGGTTAGCGTCGACCAACTGATGGAAGCTTTCCATACTTCGGCCGAAACCATCCGACGTGATTTGACGTTTTTAGCCGCTAACGGCAAGATACAAAAAATTCATGGTGGTGCCATCGCGCTGCGCAATTTCGGTGAAGGGCCGTTTGCACAGAGAATGCTGTTGAATAGTCAGGCTAAACTCCTGATTGCGCAGCAGGTCCGGCGACTGGTTTCGCCAGGCGACAGCTTGTTCATCGATACCGGGTCGACTACATTAGCAATCGCCGAAGAGCTAACAACGATTGATGACCTTACCGTCATAACCAATTCGGCTGAAATTGCGAGGATAATCACCTCCGCCAACAAGACGGTGCAGATGTTTTTACTCGGCGGTAATTATATCGGGGATAACAGGCAAACCTGCGGTACCATGGCAGTAAAACAGCTTGAGGGTTTCCATTGTAATATCGCCCTGCTGACCGCGGGCGCCATTGCAGCCGGGGGTGGAGTAATGGATTTCAGTCATGACGAGGCGCAGATTGCGAGTGCCATGATCGAGCACAGCGACAAGGTATTGTTAATGGTCGATTCTTCCAAGTTTGACCAGGTTGCACCCTTCGTAGTGGCTCCGTTTGACAGGATCCATACCCTGGTCAGCGACCAGGCACCGGGCGGCGCTTTGGCCCGCGCCCTTGATGGCGCACAGGTCGAGGTAATCTGCTGATGTTGGATCAGTAATCGAGTAAGGGCAATTTAAAAAACCAGATCAGCTTTATCTGAGAAAAACAACAAAACCGGGGGAGAGCGAAGACAGTGCCCAAGTTTATCGTCAACTACGTCAAGGTGATCGACTACCTGTCGACCAGGTGCGGGCGCGCGGCGATGTACCTGATCTTTGTCATGATCGCTACCTTGCTGGTCAACGCTTTCACCCGCAATATAATCAACCTGCCGCTTTCGTGGTGCATCGAAATGGCCCAGTTCACAATGACAGCCTACTACATTGTCGGCGGCCCCTACTCGATGCAAATGGACAGCCATGTACGCATGGACCTCATTTATTCAAAGTTTTCGACGCGGACGAAAGCCCGAGTGGATAGTTTTACCGCTATTTTCCTGGTGGTGTACCTGGTCTGCCTGTTGATCGGTGCGATTTCGAGCACCATGTACGCCATCGAGTACGACCAGCGCAAGTTTTCGCAATGGAATCCGTCAATGATTCCAATCAAGCTAATTATGGTTTTTGGAATATTCCTCATGCTGTTGCAGGCCATATCAACCTTTTTCAAGGATGTGGCAAAATCCAGAGGGATTGAACTCTCATGAGTTACGAAGCCATCGCCATCATAATGTTCGTGTCGATGCTGCTGATGATGTTGACCGGGCAGAGGGTTTTCGCGGCTATTGGCATCGTATCAGCGATGGCGGCGCTGTTGCTGTGGGGTGACGGTGCAGTCGAAATGCCGTTCAACGCCGCCTTCAAACTATTCAACTGGTACCCGCTGCTAACACTGCCACTGTTTATTTACATGGGCTATATCCTGTCCGAATCGGGAATCGCCGATGACCTGTATGCCATGTTCCATGTCTGGTTCGGCGGTCTCAAAGGTGGCCTTGCGGTCGGCACCATACTGCTGATGGTGGTTATCTCGGCAATGAATGGACTCAGCGTGGCAGGCATGGCGATCGGCGCTACGATCGCACTACCGGAAATGCTCAAGCGAGGTTATGACAAGATCATGATCACCGGGGTAGTCCAGGCAGGCAGTTCACTCGGCATCCTGGTGCCGCCGAGCGTAGTGCTGGTGCTGTATGGCATGATCGCACGTCAACCGGTAGGGAAACTATGGCTGGCGGGCGCGGTTCCCGGTCTGATGATGGCCTCGCTGCTAATCATATATATTGTCGTCAGGTGCCACTTCCAGCCGCATCTTGGGCCTACCGTCGCCAAAGCCGAACGCGATATGCCGATGACCGAAAAGCTAAAGCTGTTGCGCGCCGGTATCACGCCATTCCTGATATTCTTTTTCATGACCGGCCTGTTTATTATGGGCATTACCAGTCTCGTGGAAAGTTCCGCGGTCGGCGCTACCGCCGCCACCATAGCTGCCTGGGCGCGTAAACGGCTGAACCGTAAAGTCATTGAAGAAACCATCCGCAAGACCCTGGGAATATCTTGCATGTTCATGTGGGTAATCCTTGCGGCGCTCTGTTTTGGCGCAGTCTTTGACGGCATCGGCGCCGCGCGAGCGATCGAATCGCTGTTTATTACCAACTGGAATTTAACCCCCTGGGAGGTGCTCATCATGATGCAGCTATCCTACCTTGTTATGGGTATGTTCCTTGACGATACCGCGATGCTGGTCATCGTCGCACCGCTTTATGTGCCGCTGGTAAAACTGCTCGGGTTTGACCCGATCTGGTACGGTGTGCTTTACACCATCACCTGCCAGATTGCGTACATGACCCCGCCGTTTGGATACAATCTGTTCCTGATGCGGGCAATGGCGCCACCTGAAATCACATTGATGGATATTTATCGATCAATTATTCCTTTTGTCATGGTTATGACCTTCGCACTGGTCCTGGTCATGGTTTTTCCACAAATCGCCCTCTGGTTACCTGATTATGTTTATTCAAAGTAACCGACGAGAGATTTTCAACGGGGGTCTTGCGGAAAATTAACTGAAGCCTAAACCTTAGGAGCCTTAAAAAATGAAAGAAGATAAAAAAGTATCCAAACCCGACGCAACCGAACCAACGGACAACAGCAGACGAAGTTTCGTCAAGAAAGTCGGTGCAGGAACTGCGGGTATACTCGCAGCGGGCACTGCACCCTATGCCTATTCGGCGACCAATCCGATCAAGTGGCGTTTGCAGACCTACTCCGGTGCGCCACTCGGCGCCCACGTCATCCTGCCTCAAATCGAGGAATTCAATAAAGCCGCGCATGGACGGATGGAGATCGAACTCTATTATGCCGATCAGCTGGTGCCAACCGACGAACTGTTTCGCGCGATGCAAAACGGTACCATCGATGCGGTGCAAAGCGACGATGCCACCATGGCATCACCTGTCGATATCGCCGTTTTCGGCGGTTACTTTCCCTTCTCTACGCGCTACAGTCTCGATCTTCCCGTATTGTTCAAGTACTACGGTCTCGACGAAATCTGGGCCGAAGCCTACGGCGAAATCAAGAATGTCGAATGGATCAGCGCCGGTGCCTGGGATCCATTGCATATTTTCACCAAGGATCCAATTCGTTCGCTGGCAGACATGAAGGGCAAACGTGTCTTCGGTGTTCCCACGGCCGGCAAATTCCTGTCACGCTATGGCCTGGTGCCAGTCACCCTGCCCTGGGATGATATCGAAGTCGCAATCCAGACCGGCGAACTCGACGGCGTGGCCTGGTGTGGTTTCACCGAGGCCTACGAAGTGGGCTGGGCGGACGTCTGTAACTATGCGTTGCTGAACAACGTCACCGGTGCCTGGTGTGGTTCCTACTTCGCCAACTCGAAAAGCTGGGCCAAGCTGACGCCGGATCTGCAGGCACTGTTTCGCATGTCCTGTAACGATTCGCACTACTATCGCCAGGTCTGGTACTGGGGTGGTGAAGCGGACCTGCGCGTCAACGGCAAGAAGATGGAACTGACCACGATCCCCGCCGAGGAATGGAACCAGGTCGTCGCCGATTCAGCCGAATTCTGGGACGAACTGGCTTCGATCAGCCCGCGCACCAAGAAAGTCGTCAATGCGTTCAAGAAGTACTCGACGCTGATGGAAAAAGTAGGCGTACCCTATCGTTACAGTTAAACCGGGATAGTTCGCTACAAGGATAAACGGTGATGCCCCTGGCATCACCGTTTTTTTATTGCGCGAACGCTCCCTACGCTCGTCACCGAACTAAAAAGCGGAGCAGAGCCACTCGATCACTCGATCACTCGATCAGGGCCACCGCCAGGTTGGCCAACGGCGCCGCCAGCGCACCATATTTAAAGGCTTTCCGGCTGGACGCATTGCCATCGACAGCGCGTTTGAGCACCCCCTGTAAAATCGCCGCGAAGCGAAAAAAACCGAACACCAGGTAAAAGTTCCAGTCGGGAATGCCCCCCAGGCCGCGGCGCTCGCAGTACTGCGCAACATATTGCGCTTCATTGGGAATGCCCAGCGATTCCCGGTCGATATCACCGAGGCCGGGAATCACTCCATCCCTGGCCATGCGCCATTGCATGCACTGATAAGCAAGATCCGCGTAGGGATGACCCAGCGTCGATAACTCCCAGTCGAGCAATGCCCTGGCCCTGTTGCCGTCTGTCTCGAAGATGATATTGTCCATGCGATAGTCACCATGGATAAGACTGACCTTGCCGTCGTCCGCCGGCATGTTTTGCGGCAGCCACTCGATCAGTTTATCCATCGCCGGAATCGGCTCGATCTCCGTGGCGCGGTACTGACCGCTCCAACGACTGATCTGTCGCTCGAAGTAGCTACCCGATCGACCAAAATCGTCGAGCCCGACCGCGGCCACATCAACGTCGTGCAGGGCAGCGAGCACGCGGTTCATTTCACCATAGATAGCCCCGCGTTGGTCAGCGTCGAGTTCGGGCAGAGTCGGGTCCCAGTAAATACGCCCCGGTTCAAAACTCATGATGTAAAACAGGCTGCCGATGATACCGCGATCCGCACACAGGTGAATGGCCCTTGCGACCGGCACCTCGCTGTGCTGCAAGGCCTTGATGACACGGAACTCGCGGTCAACCGCATGCGCGGATTTGAGCAATTCTCCCGGCGGTTGCCGTCTTAGCACGAATTGCCCTGACTCGGTATCCAGCAAATAAGTCGGATTCGACTGGCCGTCACTGAATTTTTCGGCGCCTTTCAGGTTGCCCATTGCGTGAACATGAGTCTGCAGATATCTGCCAAGCCTGCCGAGATCGAGCGGTTCGTCTGCCATCACAATACTACTGCTTATAACGTTCGATGATCTGTTTACCCAGCGCCATCTGATGGACCTGGTCGGGTCCGTCTGCCTGACGGCACCAGCGTGCGTAGTTAAACGCTTCTGCGAGGAAATAATCCCGGCTCAGCCCTCCCGCACCGTGCATTTGCATACAGCGATCAATAATGTTCTGCACCATTAGCGGGACGCTGGTCTTGCAGGCGGCAATCAGATCCCGCGCTTGCTGGGCGCCGACCTGGTCCATACGTTGGCAGGTTTTCTGCACCAGCAAACGCCCCATCTCGATTTCGGCAAAGCTTTGCGCAATATCTTCACGCACCGACTGGTGCTGGCTCAGTTTACGGCCGAATGTGCTGCGTGTTTCAACGCGTTGGCAGGAAATTTCCAGTGCCCGCTGCGCGGCGCCAATCAGGCGCATACAGTGATGCATGCGTCCCGGCCCTAGCCTGCCCTGGGCAATTTCAAAGCCGCGCCCGGCGCCGAGCAAAACATTATTCGCAGGGACCCTGACATGGTTGAAGCTAATCTCGGCATGGCCGCTGGGTGCGTCGTCGTAACCCAGCGTGGTCAAGGCACGCAGGACTTCGACCCCGGGCGTGTCTTTCGGCACCAGTAACTGGGTTTGCTGCCTGTGGCGGTCCGGGTTGTCGGCATCGGACTTACCCATCACGATTATAATTCTGGTCAGTTCGTTCATCGCTCCGGTGATGAACCACTTGCGACCATTCAATACCCATTGATCGCCATCGAGTAGCATTTTCAGTTCGATGTTGGTCGCATCGCTCGACGCAACCTGCGGTTCGGTCATCGCGTACGAGGAGCGAATCTCTCCGGCGAGCAATGGCTGTAACCACTGCTGCTGTTGTTCCGGAGTGGCGTACTTCATCAACACTTCCATGTTGCCTGTATCCGGTGCGTTGCAATTGAAAACCTCGGCCGACCACAACACCCGACCCATCATTTCCGCCAGCGGGAAATAATCGAGATTGCTGAGCCCGCCATGATCACTGAAACCGGCATGGGCTTCAGGTATAAACAGGTTCCACAGGCCGGCAGCCTTTGCCTTTTGCTTCAGTGTTTCCATCAAAGGCAGCGGCGCAAAGCGGTTTTCCGCTTTTTGTAGCTGTTCGCAGTAGCTGGTTTCGTTAGGATAAATATCCTGTTGCATAAATGTCTGCAGCTGTTGCTGAAACTTTTTGGATTTTTCAGAATAGTCAAACATCCCAGGGAGAACTCGAAACACACATCAGAGCGTGAATTATATGCCGGTTGCATGATTCTTGACATGAGTATTAGCCCGGAGACTGTAACTTCCAATCGTAATCCCTGGCTTTAACGGGCACTGTTACCTGACCTGGTTTGCCGTGGTAGCGAAAAAATCGAGTGTTTATACTGTATTTGAACACGCAGATAGAACCTTATTAAACTTAACAAAGGAGAAAAATATGTCTTTGCAACGACTGCAAGACAGGGTTTGCATTGTAACCGGGGCCGCCTCGGGTATTGGACGGGCCATTGCTATCCTGTTTGCTTGCGAGGGAGCCCAGGTAGTTATCCTCGATCCTCGAACCGATCCCGTCGAAGGCGGTGAAACTACGCTGGACCGTATCCACCAGGCCGGTGACAAGGCAGTAGCTTACCCGGTAGATGTGTCGATCTGGGATGAGCTCGATCGGGCGGTAAGTGCAACTATCCAGGAATTTGGCGCATTGCATGTCATGGTGAACAACGCCGCCATCTATACCGGTACCAATTTACTCGAAACCACGCAGCAAGACTGGGACAAGGTAATGGCGGTCAATCTACGCGGCGTTTTCAATGGCTGCAAACGCGCTGTACAGCAAATGCTGACCCAGCAACCAATAGCAGAAGCTCGCGGGCGAATCGTAAATATATCCTCCCAGCACGGCATGATTGCCTGCCCCGGGGATATCGCCTACGGGGTTAGCAAGGCCGGTTCGGTATACATTACCCGACAGATCGCGGCAGACTATGCCGCGCAGGGTATTGTCTGCAATGCGGTGGCCCCGGGCAAAATTCTGACCGGACGAAGCGATGCGATCGATGAAGACGCGATGCATTATTCACGCTCGCGCACGCCCATGGCGGGTCCCCCTCTGGGTCGACTGGGCAAGCCTGCGGATGTTGCCAATGCTGCCCTGTTCCTGGCCAGTGATGAGTGTACCTATGTCAATGGCGCTAACCTGATGGTAGACGGTGGCTGGACCGCGGCCTGAATATTTATCGATTACCTGATAAAAAATTTTGTTCGAGGAAATAGGCGGCGGACTTGGATATAATCTCACTGTCAGCCATCATGGCCCCTGGCAGAAAACCTGAACTATTTTTGGAAAGCATTCTTGACACTGAATCAAATTAAAACGGCTTTGTACGCACTTATTTTAACGAATAAGTACGGTCTTAAATTGAAAAAAGTGAGCAATCCCGAAGAACTCACCAGGCTTCGACTCGAATATTCCGAAGTTTTGTTATCGAAGTTAAATATTGGCGTCGAGGTTATCGGCAAGGAGAAGATTGGGCAGGGCGGCCAGTATCTGATCCTCTCCAATCATCGCAGCATTATCGATCCCCTGATCGTCGAAATCGCGTTCAAGAATAAAGGCATTTACAGTCTTTGGATCGCCAAGAAAGAACTGTTCAATTCGTTTTTCTTTGGTGTATTCACACGTAATTCGGGCAGCATATTACTGGATAGAGAATCCAGTCAGATGAGCTCATTTTTCAATGACATCAAGGCTTCAGTTTTGCAGGGGTACTCGATTAGTGTATTTCCCGAAGGCTCACGTAATAAGGAAAATACGCCATTGGCTGAATTTAAAAAAGGCTCTCAAATTATAGCCGTAAAAAACAAGTTGCAGATATTACCGGTGTTTATTAAAACCAATACCAATGAAGTGTTAATGGAATCAATCAAGCACAACACCAGGGATCTCAAAGTGACGATTGAAATCGGTGATTTGATCGACTACAAAGACCGCTCCAGAACACTGGAAGAAGCTTACCGGCACCAATTTAATCTTTAAGTCAGCGCGGCGCTGCGCTTAGCGCATAACAGCCCGAAGATTTTAGCCTGGCTCCCCCGGCCACCCAAGCGCTATTGCCGCGATCGCTTTTTGTTCAATCGCTCGACGTGAATGATGAGTGCATCGACGGTTTCCCTGAGCAAATCGAGTTCATCGATAGTCAAATCATTGAGCTGTTCGAGATTGTATTCAATGGTATCGATTATCCTTTTATGCGGGCGCTGCATCGGACGCATGAAGTAGGTGGTTACGGTGGCAACAATCGCCCCGAAAAACAGAACCGAACCTATGATAATCCAGATACCACCGATCAACTGGGCGCTACCCGAGACTGGCGCGTCGGCGATACCGGCGGTCGAAAACGCGGCTATCCCCCAATACAGCGCATTGCCGTAGGATTCGATCGAAGTTCCTGTAACACCCTGCTCGGCCAGATAGAAAGCGGCGGAAAATCCGAGCCATAGCACAATCAACAAGATCACCATTTTGATAAACGGCGTGTGTGCAATGATATCCGTGATAAATCTGCGCAAGCGCCCGTTTCGCCCTGTTTTTCTCATCATCAACCTGCCTCTGCCCAATAATTTAACCAGATCTCCAGCCCCACTCCAGTCCCTGCCGGAGTACGGATTCCGGATTGCCTAGAAGGCGATGTCGTCTTCGATCGCTGCTATCCCTGCGGCAGCACACAAATCGTCAGATTCACCGCCGGGGGCGCCGGAAACACCGATCGCACCGACCAGGGAACCGCCCGCTTCGATAACCATACCACCACCTATCATCAGTGCATCGGTTACCTGGCGCACGCCTGCCTGGGGTTGTCCCGGGCCGGTTATTTCCAGCATATTAGTGGTATTGGTACGAAAACTGGTCGCAGTCCAGGCCTTGCGTCTCGCAGTTTCAGGTGTGTGTGCTCCGGCATACCGGTCACGCAGCATGACCTGCAGGATACCCATGCGGTCGACCACGGCCACGGCCACCTGGAATCCCTCCGCCCTGCATTTCTCCAGCGCCGCCGTTGCCGCCTGCAGCGCGGTTTCCGGGGTTAGTAACTGGATGCTGAAAAGCGCGTGTTCCTCAGCTCGAGCCGCGCCCAGGGTTAGCGCCATACTCAAAGCAGTCATCATCAGCCATCTCATCGATATCTCCTCACAGTCTGGTATCAGGGTAAAAAAGGATACATCTTGTCATAGCGGAATATCACCAGGCAAACACGATTGCTTGATCCATATCAAAATACGGTTGCAATCAGTTAACCTCTGCCACGGTGATGTCAAACCGGAGATTCAGTGGGTTAGCGCAACGGCACCCTCAGCTGGACACCGGAATCAGCCAGCGTATCGGCTTGTCCGGTCAGAGACTTCCAGTGACCACCAGCAAGCAATGTGCCGATCACGCGTAACCTCTCAGCAGGTACTCGACCAGGGTCTGGGCAATTTGATTATCCGGATTATCGGCACCGTATAACACGATTGAATATTCCGGTAGTTCAGGCAGTTGCCCCCCATGGTCTATAGCTTCGCGACTGGAACTTTTATCGCTTTCAAGTCCAGCGTATACGCAAAGATCAGCTGAAGTCATCGCTTCACTGGCGACCGCGTCCAGCGAGGCAACAATATCAATCCATTTTAGACCCGCTTCATCCAGGGTTTTAGTGACGCCGCTGCGAAACGCACAATGTTTTGCGAAGCCCAGTGGCAAGGGTCGTTTTTTCCAGGCGCTACCATCTTTTGCACCAACCCATACCAATGGCTGCGTACTAATCACCCTGCCACCTCGACCAGGCGTTTTTTCAGTGGTCAGTACGATATCCTGCAAACCCTGTTCGAATTCACTTCTCAGGGTAACGGTCTGCGACGAGGAAAACCTGATTTGTACACGCGGATAATCGCGGTTGAATTCTTTCAGAATACCGGGGATATGAGGGTAAATCACATCACCCGGCGCCCCGAGCCGGATTTGCCCCTCGTAGTCAGCCGAGGTCAGGCGCCCCATGGCTTCGTCATTTAAAGCCAGCATTTGATTGGCGAAGCTCAATAGCTGCTCACCCTCGCTGGTCGGAGACATGCCGTGTGCGGAGCGTTCGAACACGCTCAGGCCGAGGCTGTTCTCCAGACGCTTGATCTGCATGCTGATGGCAGACTGGGTCATGAACAGGCGGCTCGCGGCTCGCGTCATGCTGCCAGCTTCGGCAATTGTGACAAAGCTGCGCAAGGTACCGAGATCGAGGTTACGAAGGCGATTTTGAGTCATCATTTATTGTGAAGTATCTTATCAATAATATTCGTTTTACTTATACCCTCAAGTTCACCTATAGTCAATATTCGTTAAGTAAATGAATTATTTATTCACAATTATTGATAGGAGCTATTATGACTACTTATTCTGAAAATTGCTCCCGGAATCTCACCGCAGATTCCGTTGGAGTCCTCGATACCGTGCTTGAGAAATTCTGTGTCTGGATGAAGAATCAACTGCTTAAAGTCAGAATCCAGCAAGAACGTCGCCAACTGTTATCGATGTCCGAGTCCATGCTGAAAGACCTTGGCATAAGTCGAGCCGCTGCAGATAGCGAAGCGCAACGCACCGATCTGCCCGTAACACGGTTGGCCAACCGGTATCAGGGGTAACATTCTTTAAAATCTGAACCCACCGGTTCCTGCGGAGCCGGTGGGTGATCAGGTTTCAGTTCAAACACGGTATTTTGTGCGTTTTGATTCTCCAGCCTGATGCAAACAATCAGGCTTGTCAGTCGCAGTCCAGAAAGATTTCCCACCTCCCTTCATCTGTGGTCAAATACTTGTCCCGGGTATATGGACAAATCTCGATACCCGGTAACCACACAATAATGACAACCAATCCTGAGGAGGAGCAGAATGAAGATCATTCGAAACCTCGCCGTTGTTGTAATGGCGACTATGCTGAGCATTGGCAACATAAATGCCGCAGACATTGAATCAATTCATTTTTTAATTCCTGGCGGCGCGGGTGGTGGCTGGGATGGCACAGCTCGCGGTACTGGCGAGGCCTTGACCAAATCGGGTATTGTCGACAAAGCGTCTTACGAAAACATGTCTGGCGGAGGTGGCGGCAAAGCCATCGGCTTCTTAATAGAGAACGCCAATTCAAATCACGACACCCTGATGGTCAACTCCACGCCCATCGTGATTCGATCGCTGGTCGGGCGTTTTCCGTATAATTTCAGGGACCTGACGATGATCGCCGGCACCATCGGCGACTACGCTGCATTTGTCGTCGAAAAAGATAGTCCATTCAATTCCTTCAAGGACCTCGCCAAGGCTTTTCGCAGCAACCCGAGACAAATCGCGATCGGTGGTGGCTCGGTTCCCGGCGGTATGGATCACCTGGTCGCCGCACTGGCCATAGAGGCCGCCGGTCAGGACCCGACCAAGGTCAAGTACATTCCTTATGACGCCGGCGGCAAAGCCATGGCAGCACTGTTATCGGGCGAAATCAAGGCCTTATCGACAGGTTTCTCGGAAGCGGTCACGATGGCCAACGCCGGAGAAGTCAAAATTATCGGTGTCACCTCGGCGGAACGGGTCAATGCCTTCAAGGACGCCCCCACGCTCAAGGAACAGGGCTACGACGCCGTGTTTGTTAACTGGCGCGGTTTTTTCGCGGCCCCGGGCCTGCCGGCAGAAAAGGCCGATGCATTTCGTAGCGCGCTTGCCAAAATGTACGACACGCCGGAATGGGAAGCGGTGCGTGCGCGAAACGGCTGGGTCAACATTTTCAATCCGGGCAGCGAATTCGTTTCCTTCCTCGAAAACCAGGAAAGAGAGATCAAGAACATGATGATCAAACTCGGGTTCCTGTAACCATCTGTCGACTGATCGGGGCGTTGCTGCGCCCCGATATTCCTGCTTCAACCTGAAGAGATTTTTCGATGGCACTGGACAAGTGGATTGCAATTTTTTTTCTAGTCATTTGCTGCGTTTACGGTTACGCAGCCTACACCTATCCGTTACTGCCATTCGAGCGCAACATGGTATTTTTACCCAATACGATGCCGATGGTCCTAAGCGGTCTGGGTGTGTTGTTCGCCCTGCTTATTCTGCTGGCACCCAGCCCGAAGGCAGATGCCGAGGGCGATGCGCTGGGAGATATCAATCTTAAAAGATGGCGCGAGTACAAGGTCGGGCAGGCCTTCGGCCTCATTGCGCTGATGATTGTTTACGCGCTCACTTTGCGACCCGTGGGATTTATTACCGCGACTACCCTGTTTCTGGTAGGCGCAGGCTGGACTCTCGGCGAACGCAAGCTGGTGACAATGATCGGCGTGGCGCTGATTGGCGCCCTGTGCATCTGGTACCTGGTGCAGGAAGCCCTGGGGATTTTCCTGCGTCCCCTGCCGTGGTTTCTAAGCTAAGGAGATTCTGACATGCTTGAAGGAGTTCTGCTTGGCCTGGAAACAGCGCTTTCTTTTAAGAACCTGCTGCTGGTCGTTGCAGGGTGCCTGATTGGCACCCTGATCGGTATGCTGCCCGGTCTCGGTCCGATGTCGATCATCGCGATCATGATTCCGGTGGCAATAACCCTGGGTGATCCCTCGGCAGCACTAATACTGCTGGCCGGTGTTTACTACGGTGCTATTTTCGGCGGTTCGACCTCATCAATTCTGATCAATGCTCCGGGGGTAGCCGGCACCGTTGCAACCTCCTTCGATGGCTACCCGATGGCACGCCAGGGTAAGGCCGGCAAGGCGCTTACTATCGCCGCAGTCAGTTCGTTCGCCGGTGGCACCGTGGGCGCGATCCTGTTAATGGGATTCGCACCGATCCTGTCATCGGTAGCATTGCTGTTTCACTCGGCTGAATACTTTGCCATGATGATCGTCGGTCTCTCCGCAATCGCTGCGTTCGCGGGTACCGGCAAGGTCACCAAAGCGCTGATGATGACCGTCATCGGCCTGATACTGGCTACCGTGGGCGAATCGGCACTGTTCAACGCGCCACGCTTTACCATGGGATTAACCGATTTACAGTCCGGTTTCAGTTTCATCACCCTGGCAATGGCCCTGTTCGCCCTGCCGGAGGCGCTCTACCTGGTGCTCGATCCCAGGCGGGCGGAATCGGATGGCAAGAATGAAGCCATCAAGGACTTGCGCATAACCCGCGCAGAAGCCCGCGCCATCGCTCCCGTGATAGCGCGCCAGTCGGTGCAGGGATTTCTGATCGGCGTAATGCCGGGAGCTGGCGCGACACTGGCGTCGTTTCTCGGTTACGCGGTGGAACGTAATATTGCCAAAGGCGAGGAACAGGAAGAATTTGGCAAGGGGTCGATCAAGGGACTGGCTGCGCCGGAAACCGCCAACAATGCAGCCTGCACAGGATCATTCGTACCGCTGTTAACACTGGGTATACCCGGATCCGGCACCACCGCGATTTTACTCGGCGCCCTGATAGCACTGAACGTAAACCCGGGACCGCGGTTGATGATCGATAATCCCTCGGTGTTCTGGTCGGTGATCATTTCAATGTACATCGGCAACGCCGTGTTGTTGATCCTTAACCTGCCGCTTATCCCTTACATCGCAAAATTACTCACAGTGCCGCGCAACTACCTGATCCCGTTCATCCTGTTCTTTACCATGGTTGGCGCCTACATCGGCCAGAACAATGCTACCGAGCTGCTGTTGCTGGTCGGACTCGGGGTTTGTGCAACCATACTGCGTTTTGCGGATTATCCCCTGCCACCTTTACTCATCGGTTTCATTCTCGGCGGCATGATGGAGAACAATTTTGCCCGCTCGGTGAATCTGACCGACGGGATCGCCTTTATGTACGAACGACCAATGACATTATGCCTGCTGATTTTCGGGTTGCTACTGATCTTCGTGCCCGCCTATCGCCGCCGTCGAGCCAGGGCATTACAACAAGGCGTCGCGCTCGGAGATTAGGATTTTTTCGGGCTTGGGGTGCAGATTCTTTGGCCAAACCGTCCGCTTAACCGTTAACCCGTTCATGTTGACGTTGCCGTTTATTGGCAACACCGGCACTGCTCACGATTTCAAGCTTCGGGCTGTTGAAATCGATAGCGCCTTTCTGCCCTGACAGTTTGAAATCTGCGTCGAGCGCCTGACGAACCTGATCAGGGCGCAGTTTTAGTTGCTCGGTCAAGGCAACGAATAGCAGAGCGAATAATCTGCGCAACGAAATCTTCCAGCTACTACCGGCAATTTCATAAAGGCTGTCGCTTAGTTCGAGGAAGTTGTGGAAAGGTCGTTGCGCCAGCAGCAACGGTAGCGTGTTTTTAAAGCGGCCCGAGTTACCGATCATATCCCAGAATCGGGCGAAACGATTGACGCGCTGCATGGTGGCAAAATCGATGTCACGAGTGCTCAGAATGTTATACGGCGCCGCCGGATTATAACGCAACTGGAATGCCTCGTTGTGCCGGTTGATCGGGGCACCGCGCAGCCGCTTCAGAATTCCGAGCTGGACTTCCTGCGGATTCAAAGCCACCAGCTGATCGAAACTCCGGGCAAAGTTATCCAGCGTATCCCCCGGCAGACCGAAGATCAGGTCAGCGTGAATATGCGCGCCGGTGTTGTCGCGCAACCACTTCAGGTTAGCGCAGGTCTTTTCGTTACTCTGCTTGCGACTGATGGTTTGCTGGATCTCGGGATCAAAGGTTTGCACACCAATTTCGAACTGCAGCGACCCGGGTGGAAACCGTGCCAGAACCTGTTTGAGCTTTTCCGGAAGGTGGTCAGGAATAACTTCGAAGTGCAGGTACAGATCATCGCCCATCCGCTCGAGGAAAAACTCCAGGATCGCAATGCTGGTACTGACCTTCAGGTTGAAGGTACGGTCAATGAATTTAAAGTTGCGCGCGCCACGTTGGTACAAATCATCCATCGCATCGAGAAAGCGCTGCAATTCGAATGGCCGTGCGGTTTTATCCAGCGATGACAGGCAGAATTCGCACTTGAACGGACAGCCACGCGAAGCCTCGACATATATCAACCGGTTGCGAATGTCCTCAGCGTCGTACCAGGCATACGGCAGTTCGAGCTCATCGAGATTGGCCGCCCTGCCGGCGATGATATTTGACGCCATCGGCTTACCGTCGAGCAGGTCGTTACAAAGTTGACGGAAGCTTATTTCACCGGGACCCGTGATGATGTAATCCACCTGATCGGCGAGCGTCGGTAAATCATCGGCAAAGCTGACTTCAGGACCGCCAACGACAACCATGACTTCGGGCGCCACCTGCTTCAACAATTCGATCACCCGGCTGGTTTCGCTAACATTCCAGATATAAACACTGAAGCCAATTATTTTCGGCTTTTGCTCAAGCAACTGTTCGACGATGTCGATAGGCCGCTGCTGAATGGTGAATTCCCGAATCTGCGCCTGCGCCTGCAGTTCACCGAGGTTGGCAAACAAGTATCGCAACGCGAACGCACAGTGCATGTAGCGGGCGTTCAGGGTACTCAAAAGAATTTTAGTACTCATGCAGGATTATCCTGGTCTCGGTTCTCTTCAGGCTGGCGGAACAAGAACCAGTTTACCGGTAAATTTCTTGGCTAGAAACAGCTCCTGCGCCGCGCCGATCTCTTTTAACGGGAACGTCTGCGCGACCAGGGGTTTGATTTCATCGGCTTCGATATAACCGACAAGATTTTCAAACACGATATCATCCTGGAAGGTGCAGCCGATGAGGGTCAGGTCCTTGAGGTACAGGGTCCTGACGTCGAGTTCAACCAGCGGCCCTGCAATAGCGCCCGCGGTCACATAACGCCCGCCCCGCCTGAGCACATCGAGCAGCGACGACCAGGCTTCCCCGGCGACGAGATCGATAACGACATCAACCCTGTCACCACCTGTGGCTGCGACCAGGTCGGCATTCCTGTCGATCACTTCATCCGCGCCGATAGCATATAGATCGCCGGCCTTGGTTGCACTGGCCACAGCAATAACATACGCACCGCGTCGTTTCGCGAGCTGAACGGCGGCCGACCCGACACCGCCGGAAGCGCCGGTCACGAGAACCCGTTCGGCAGCCACCGCGGCGCGATGCAGCATATTTTCAGCAGTCGAGTAAGCACAGGGGATCGAGGCGAGTTCCGCGTCTGACCAGTCGCATACGACTTTACAGGTTTCTCGTGCCGGCGCTTTGACGTACTGTGCGAAAGCGCCATCGCATTCCGAGCCGAGCGTCCAGCACTCGAAAGGCCGGTAATCGACGTAACTGCGCAACATGTTGCGCACGATTACCCGTTCCCCGATACGTGAATTATCGACTTCGCCACCCACCGCCACGATAAAACCACAGCAGTCTGCGCCCTGTATACGCGGGAACGCCATCGGCACGCCGGACCAACTGGCATCATCAACATCTACCTCGTCGAAGCCGTCTGCACCACCATTACTGGTCGCGCCGCTAACTTTTTTCGAGTACCAGCCAATACGCGTATTAATGTCGGTATTATTGACCCCGGCCGCGGCGACACGAATCAGTACCTCGTTAGCCGTGATTTCTGGCAGCGGTACGTCTTCGCGATACTGCAAGACCTCAATTCCGCCATGCCCGGTTAGATATACCGCGCTCATTAGTGATGGCAGTGCTTCGTTCATGTGTCTCCTGATATGTTCGTACCCGGCAGGGCGGACTTCGAACCGGTGCTGGCTCGACTGTGCCGAGTATATCCCATGCTATTTGCAGCTCAACAATTGTTATTAGCCCAAATTCGCCGCATACCCATGCCCCCGGTATCAATCCAATCCCATCTGCCGGGAGATCCAGGCAAAACAATTTGACTGTAATCGTGACAATCGTCAGTCAGGTATGCCTCAAACTGGCCGCTCATCTGGTGCCACCTAACCGGGTTGTCCCATTGGGGTAGTCGACATACACTGCATCCGGAATACGCAGGTGGAAGTAACTATGAAAAAAAATTTAATCTGGATCGCCAGCTACCCTAAAAGTGGCAACACCTGGGTGCGGACGATCATTCAAAGTGCCGTCACCGGCAGCGTCGATTTGAGCCAGCTTGGCAGTTTCATACCTAATTTTGCTGCTCGCGTTTCAAACTTGAATCGGGACAAGACTATCGTTCATCCCAGCCAGGCAGCCCAATACTGGCCACCTACCCAGACCACCATTTCAATGAATGCGGGTAATTCCTCTGCGATCCTGAAAACCCATAACATTTGCGCCTCTTTTGGCGGAGCAAAATTTCCCCACCCGACTGTCACCCAGTCGGCGATTTATATTGTTCGTGACCCGAGAGATGTGGCAATTTCTTACAGTCATCATTTTAACCACGATCTACCTGCCGCAATTGAGCTGCTAATGAACGACAAAAATTTTAATTTCAAGTTGCAGGACTATTTGCGAAGCGAGTTTATTGCATCCTGGAATGCGAATGTTCGCTCGTGGATGGCGGCTTCATTTCCAGTGTTGCTGATTCGCTATGAGGACTTGTTAAGCCAACCTGAAGCAATCATCGACGAGATCATCACATTTTTGGAAATAGACCCTAAAATACCGATCGACAAGATCTCCGCCGCAACAAGCTTCAAGACTTTGTCACAGCAGGAACGGCAAAAAGGCTTTTCAGAAAAAGCTCATTCTGTGGATTTTTTCCGGGTTGGGAAAGCACGCCAGTGGGTGCAAGACGATGCAAGATTCAAACCGCTGGTCGACGCATACTCGGAGACGATGGCGGAACTGGGATATGAAGTAACTTAAGAGACTTGAAGTATCCGTTCAACCGGGGAGGCACAGCCTGTCACGACCTTTCACGACGTAATACCTATTGCAACAAAGCTTCACTTAATTCGGATTGGGGATCCTCCAGTCCATCGATGACATCAAAATGGTGTTGACCTGGCGCACGATGAAACTCGGTCTTGATGCCGAAACCGGTCCAGATGTTGGCAAGCAACTCCGACTGACGCACAAATTCAGGTCGTTCATCGGCACCGACCCAGCAAACCAGTTCGACATTTTCGACAGGCTGGTTAAGTGCGGCACTTTCAGCGATAGCTTCGGCTTCCTGCATGCGGAAATCGTGGTTCATTTCTGTCTTTAACAGTGGGCGCATATCGTGCAGGCCGGAAATCGAAACCACGCGATCGATTCGTTGCCTGAGGGCCGGTAACAGCGGGCTGTCCCGGCAAATCATTCGCGTTACAAGATGACCCCCGGCGGAATGGCCTGTTAACCTGATCGAGCCATTAATCATGGATGCCGCCTTGCCAATTGCAGCCCCTGTCTGCCGGGTAATTTCGCTGATAGAAACAGTCGGCACCAGATCATAAGAAGGCACAGCGACGGCCCAGCCCCGACGAGTCGCCGCCGTCGCCAGATGAGACCAGTAGGACTTGTCAAAAGCGCGCCAGTAGCCGCCATGCATAAAAACCACGAGACCGCTGATATCCTTTTCCGGCCTGAAAATATCGAGTCTTTGGCGCTCGCTTTCACCATACACAATATCAAGATCAGCCAGCCGCATTGCTGTCATCTGCTGACGGTACCGGGCCGCCATGCGCGCCCATTTCTCCGGATAATCGGCAGCAGCTTCGATATAGGCCCCATTGGCATACGCGTCGTCCCAGTCCTCGATCAATGCATTCCTCGATTGTTGTCTTCGATTAAGTTGTTAGACTAGCCATATCCGTCGTAATCCTCAAGCAAGCATCGTCATGACTGACTTCGCCAGGACTAAATCGTTGTTCCAATTGCCAGCAGGCCTGTTTTATCTTGACGGTAACTCGCTTGGTCCTTTACCCAAAGCCGCTGTCGCCAGAGTCAGTACAATGATGCGGGATGAATGGGGTGACATGTTGATCACCGGCTGGAACAGGGCGGGATGGATGAACCAGCCCTCCCGGACTGGCGATCGTATCGGCAAGCTTATCGGTGCACCGACCGGCACGGTTATGGTGGGTGACACGCTGTCCATAAAGGTCTACCAGGCCCTGGCTTCCGCGCTCGAAATCAACGCTGAGCGCAAGATAATACTATCTGATACAGGCAATTTTCCGAGCGACCTCTACATGACGGAAGGGCTCATCAAGTCTCTCGACAAGGGCCACAGGCTCAAATTATGCGAGCCGGAAACCGTTGCAGACTGCCTGACAGAAGATGTCGCCGTTTTGTTGCTCACCGAAGTCGATTATAAAACGGGTCGGCTTCATGACATGAATGACCTGACCAGAAAAGCTCATGAAAAGGGGATTTTAACAATCTGGGACCTGGCTCATTCTGCCGGAGCGCTGCCAGTGGATGTCAGTGCTGCCGATGCTGATTTTGCAGTTGGTTGCACTTACAAGTATTTGAATTCGGGACCAGGTGGCCCGGCTTTTGTTTATCTGGCCCCCAGGCTAGCCAATAGCGCAAGACCAGCGCTTGCAGGCTGGCTCGGTCATGAACAGCCTTTTGCCTTTGATCCTGAGTACCGACCAGGATCGGGCATCGAGCGGATGAGGGTTGGTACACCACCCATTATTCAATTGGCAGCGCTCGAAGCCTCGCTGGATATCTGGGATCTGGTTGATATGAATGATGTCCGTACCAAATCCATTGAATTATCCGATCTTTTTATCGAGCTCGTTGAAAACGGTTGTCCCGACCTCAAACTGGCAAGCCCTCGTGACAGCAGGCAACGGGGTAGCCAGGTATCTTTCCATTTCGAGCATGGCTACGCGGCGATGAAGGCACTGATCGACAGAGGGCTTATAGGCGATTTTCGTGCGCCCGATATTATGCGTTTTGGCTTTACCCCGCTCTACATTGATACTGAAGATGTGCACCAGGCCGCTTCGATTATCGAAGAAGTCATGACCAAACGGCTGTGGGATAATGCCGAATATTTTATTCAGTCGACTATGACCTGATCTCGGCAAAACGTGTTTTCGTGCTACCGAAGAATATTATCAAAATTTCCCAAAAAATTGCCTGCCGGCTACGACTACCAGCCCGGGACCGGGGTTACCGCCAGGCCTGAAACCCCGCTGTAGAGCCATTCCTCGCCATGAGGCACTTTGCAAAACCACCTCGTTTTAGTTATTACCCGATATGGGTTAAAATCGGTCTAATGTGATTTGGAGCACACTAATAACCATTCCAAAAAACTATTTTGTACGTGTTAGACCTTAGACCTGGATGTTTACCATGACCGATTACTCCACAAATACAGGAGTGGAAGGACACAAAGTTACAGATAATAACAACCGCAGGCGCAGCACAGATTTAGCCCAGCCATTGGATTATGTGACTCAAGAACTGGTGAGTGAATTCATCGAAAACCAGCAGCAGATGACACCACCGCTAAAATCCTTCATTCAAAAACTGCTTCAGGAAGACTAGATACACCCTGGAGTTTCATTCTGTATGGGTAAAGGGGAAACCTGCCCTTTATCGATAAATACCTGTGCGCTCACCAGGCGTCGCTAACGGAAGCCGAGAAAAAAATCACCGGCCTTAAGGTGAGCTTCGCGACTCTAGACCCGCCCCCCCCGTTCTCGCTCCAAATCAATCGACGCTGATTCCTCTAATTTCTATCGGTCAGTCGAATCCGACACCCAGTCCCGACTCCCGATTATCATTTCGCAAGTTTTTTAGAGATTCGATTAAGATTTTCTATTTATTTACCCTGTATAGGGGATGTGGCGTCCGGTCTTAAATGTTATTTTTTACCGGCAAAACCCTGGACCTCCACCCTGTTAATTCGGATATGAATTTTTAGCGCTGAGGGCTACACGGCACAATCAGTCGATTCAGGTTTATCCCTTGTTTAAACCCTGATCGAATGGAAATAATACTGACATAGCAGATGTAACCGATAAAAACTGGTTAGCGAATTTACCCGGATTGTAGGTGAGCTTTTGGAAAGAACCGTATCGATCCGCTAAACGACGACTACGGTCCGCATTGATAAAACTAACTCATAGAGAGTACATGAACAGTAAAACTAACGAGATGATCAAGCAGCTCAACCGTCTTGTAAATGATCGCAGCCTGCCCATGCAGGCGCGAAACAGAATAACCGAAGCAGTGCGGCATATCAGGGAATTACAGCTCAAGCTGACGGAAGCCAAGAATATGAGCGAAGCATAAAATAGTTGAGAAACCCGCTCAGAGCGCAATTGCTCTCTGAGCGGGTTTCACCATGCACGAAAAAAACCTGTTTAACCAGAAGGCCTTAAGAATTCCTTAAGTTTCGCCGGTTATTCTGGGTGCACTTAATATTCCGATCCCTGCACCCATCCCCTTGAATCAGATTAAGCAATCAATTACCTCACCCAGCCGTTTCAGACTCGCTGGATACATGCTGTTGCTCTCCCTGGGCTATTTCACCCTGACGAGAGCCGGACTGGGTATCTGGTCATGGCTTGCGGCGGATCCCAGTTTGCTCGACGTATTACATCTGCTGCTCGTCGGCTGGGTTTATGATCTCTCGTTTTATGCCTATGCCGCCATACTGCCGGTCTTATACCTGCTCTTCATTCCGGACAGATGGTGGCGCAGCCGTTTCAATTCCATTCTTACCCAGGGTGCTGTTTTAATCAGCCTTTTCGGCCTTGGCTTTATCGCCATAGCGGAATTTCTGTTTTGGGAGGAATTTTCAGTACGCTTCAACTTCATTTCCGTGGACTATCTGGTTTACAGCCGTGAAGTCACCGACAACATCAACGAATCCTATCCCCTGCCCCT
>Ga0316187_10001042_pt1 | contig 23301 bp, 21 predicted proteins | sample CroRivburrow1_MG_FD_204927 | JGI IMG/M metagenome (GOLD analysis project Ga0316187, IMG submission 204927) | Coastal sediment microbial communities from Maine, United States - Cross River worm burrow 1 | ecosystem: Environmental > Aquatic > Marine > Coastal > Sediment | place: USA: Maine...
GATCCCGGTGGCTACGGTGTCCAGGGTGGAAGATCGCTTCCAAGACGCTCTAGAGCAAAGCCTATGCGCGATAATGAACTACACGGTTATCGTCTCGCGACACGGCCGCAATCGTTTGGCTCTCTATGAGCTAGAGTATGTCCAGTCTACGGATGGACTAGGACCTAGCTGCTCCACGACCCTGCTGGAGCTTATTTCTCAGCGATATCGCTCGTTGGGCGATCTTGATCGCGCCCATCGCTACGCCGACGACGCCGTCAAGAAGGCCAACGCTCTCGCGTCGCCTTTGCATCAGGCCTTCACGTACAGTGACAAAGCCCTTATCGAGAGTGAGCGCGCGAATTACACGGAAGCGATCGAGCTATACAAGACAGCGTTCTCACTATTTCAGAAGGTTGAGTTCTGTTCCGGATCTTCAAGAGTGCTTCTCAACCTTGCCCAAACCTACTTCGACGTCGGCCGGATTAAATCTGCAAAACGAGCACTCATGGCCGTAGAGCGTCTTGGCGCAGAGCATGACTTCTTGCGTGATCGTGCGTTGGCCCGCATCCTTTCGGGCGAGATTGCAGTCAAGGAGGATGCGCCGAATCGAGCTGCTCAATTGTGGCGTGAAGCGATCGACATTGCAAAGCAACTGCACGATCCCGTGCTACGGTTCAAGGCTGAGTTTCAACTGTACAAACACGCGTTGGCTAGCGGAGACCAGACTTCGGCTTCGTCCCTCAAGAGACTCCTGAGGAGACGGGCTTCCTGGGTCCCTGATCATCTAGACGAACTACTCGAGTTCAAGAGCCTCACTGCGTGATTGGACGCATCCTGAGAAACTGCGTTTCCATCCTGCAACAGCTCTGATCTTTGGTTCGCAACCCGATTCCTCTCCATTCATTGATCTCAGCGCGGCGCGACAGTACCAAGAGAGACAGGTCACTTCGTTTCTCTTGGAGGTCGCCATGGTGCAAGGTTGTTGGTACGTCGCCGGTATGCTGGCCGTTGTCATGCATGTAGGTGGAGCCGGGATTCGAGCGGAGACGGTGTCGTCGGTTGATCTGGATGAGCTCTGCGCCACGCACTCAACGTACGCGACTAAGAGTCAACGCACGGTTGTGTGCCAGATCCAGGACGAGCAGGGTCCATTAGGACTGGTGGCGCCCAAACCACCGCAAGACGCTTCGAGATTGGTAGCAGAAAACGCTGCGGCACTGATGAGTACTGTCGACGTGCGCGGATCCCAAACGATCGTGGAACATTTCGTGTTCCAGCGGTGCGATCAGCGTTGTTGCGAGACACTCGAACTGGTGAGAATCTATCGTACGCGGGTCTTTTTCCAACCAAAGGAAGAGTATGGCTACCACCCGAATTGATAACCGCCGTCCGGACCGAGGATAATCCCCTCGTTCCGGACGGCGGCTTCCAATCGAGTCTCTAGGAGTTGAGGCTGGAAAGCGGGGACAGCCCCCTATCCTCCCGCGCCGGCGTCGGTTTCCACAAACGACAGCTCTTCGTCGATCACGGCCTTGAATTCCTCGAAGGGTTTGGCGCCTACCAGCATGCGACCGTTGATGAAGAAGGTCGGGGTGCCCGTGACGCCGAGTGCCGAGGCGTCCTTCATCGAGGCCTGAACCACCGCCTCGACCTCATTGCTGTCGTAGCAGGCGGTGAATGCCTCCATATCCAGCTGGAGGTCCTGGGCGCGCTTCCTGAGATCCTCGTCGCTGAGGTTGCCGTTGATCTTGGTGAGATTGTCGTGGTACTCCCAGTACTTGTCCTGCTTGCCGGCGCAGCGTGCGGCGACGGCCGCCGGCACCCCGCGGTCGTGGAAGGCCAGCGGGTAATCGCGAAAGACGAGACGGATCTTGTCGCCGTATTCCTCCAGCACCTGGGTCACCGTGACCTCGGCCCGCTTGCAGTACGGGCACTGGTAGTCGGAGAACTCCACCATCACGATGGGGGCGTCCTCGGGGCCTTTCGCGGGCTCACCCTCGGGGACGGACACGTTGGCTCGCGGCGGCTGGAGCATCACCTTGACGTCGCTTTGGGCCCGGAGCTCCGAGACGTACGCCCGGCGGCGCGAGGCGACCTTCTGCTGCTCGAGCGTCTGCCGGATCATCGGAGTGACCTGCTCGAGGGTTTTGCCCTGGATCGAACGGTTTCGGCTCTTGTTGGCGTCGTAGAACCGCTGGATCTCCTGGTCGGTGATCTCTCCGGCCTTCGCGTCGATCTCGGTCTTGATCAGCTCGTCGACCGCGACGCCGCGGGTCTTGGCCTCGCTCTCCAGCAGCATCTCGTCGATGAGCCGGTTGAGGGAGGTTCGACGAAGGTTGTATTCCTCCGTGCGGACCTTGGACAGCTGGCCCTGGATCGACTCGTCGACCTGCGTCAGCGAGACCTGGGCGCCCTCGACGTAGGCCACGACGTCCGCGGTCGGAGCCGCGACGCTCTCGTCGCCCTTGTCCTTCTTTTTCTTCTTGCCCGCCGCGATCGGCAGGACGGCCATCAGCACCACGATGGCCACGACGATGATTCGACTTCCTCTCATCAGACAGATCTCCCTTTGCCCCTTGAAGCGATTTGGCTCTTGAAACCCTGCTCCCACCGCGCTGAATCGAAGAATGATACCCCGAGGGTCGGGCCCCGTCCACGTAGACCGGGTTATCATCTGAACGACGAGGTAATCTCGTTTCTGGATGGGCGACGTGAAGAGCTCCGGAACGGTGACGGTGGTCGGCGGGGGCCTGGCGGGCAGCGAGGCCGCATGGCAGATCGCGCGACGAGGGGTCGCGGTCTGCCTGCGCGAAATGCGACCGGTGCACCCCACGCCCGTCCACCGTACCGACCGTCTGGCCGAGCTGGTCTGCTCCAACTCTCTCAAGTCGGTCGAGCTCACCACGCCGCACGGACTCCTCAAGGAGGAGATGACCCGCCTCGGCTCCCTCGTGCTCGAGCAGGCTCGCGCGACTCGCGTTCCCGCTGGCGGTGCCCTCGCCGTCGATCGCGATCGGTTCGCGGACGGCGTAACGCGGGCCATCGAATCCGAGCCTCTCATCGAGGTCGTCCGGGAAGAGGTGGTGGAGATCCCCGAGGTCGATCCGGTCGTCCTGGCAGTCGGCCCGCTGGTGTCCGAGGCGCTGGCGCCGTCGATCGCCCGCTTCACCGGTCGAGACTACCTGTACTTCTTCGACGCGATCTCGCCGGTCATCGAGGCGGACAGCATCGATCGCGGGATCGTCTTTCCCGCATCACGCTACGGTAAGGGAGGGGGCGAGGATTACCTCAACTGCCCGATGAACCGCGAGGAGTACGAGCGCTTCATCGCCGAAACCCTCGCCGGCGAGCTGGCGCCCGTGCACGACATCGACAACACGCCGTTCTTCGAAGGTTGTCTGCCCGTCGAGGAGATGGCGCGACGTGGACTCGACACGTTGAGGTTCGGTCCCCTCAAGCCCGTGGGGCTCGTCGATCCGCGCACGGGCAGGCGCCCGTGGGCGGTCGTTCAGCTTCGCCAGGACAACCTTGCCGCGGAGCACTATTCGATGGTCGGCTTCCAGACGCGGCTCAGGTGGCCCGAGCAAAAACGGATCCTGCGCATGATTCCCGGTCTGGCCGACGCGCGCTTCGTGCGGCTGGGCCAGATCCACCGCAACTGCTACATCAACGCGCCGACCGTGTTGCAGCCGAACCTCTCGGCACGCCAAAGGTCGGGGCTGTTCTTCGCCGGGCAGATCTCCGGGGTCGAGGGCTACACCGAGTCCGCCGCCACCGGCTTGCTTGCGGGCATCAACGCATCGAGACTGGTCCGCGGGCTCGAGCCGCTGGTCTTGCCGGTCGAGACCATGCTCGGTGCGCTCTGCCGGTACATTGCCGAGGCCGACCCGGAGGGCTATCAGCCCACCAATGCTTCGTTCGGTCTGCTTCCACCGCCACCGCCCGGTGTCCGCAAGCGCAGGGATCGTCGCCTGGCGCGCTCGAAGCGCGCGCTCGAGGCCCTCGACGCGTGGATCGCCTCCTGCCAGGATGAAACCATCGTGGAGTCGGCGTCGTGAAACGCGCATCCGCCTACTACGAGGCCGTCGACCGCTTTCTCGACTTCCTCCGTGACCAGCGGCACGCCTCGCCGCAGACGGTGCGGGCCTACGAGAGCGATCTCGCGCAGTTCGGCGCGTGGCTTTCCGACGAGCACGTCTCGGGGCCTCCGCCGGGGCCCGACGGCATCGACGCGCTGGCCGTGCGCGGCTGGGTGGCCCACCTCAGCCACGGGGGAACCGGCAAGTCCTCCATAGCACGGAAGCTGTCGGCCGTTCGGTCCTTCCTCAATCACGCCGTCCGCGAGGGAGTGATCGACTCGAATCCCGCCGCCGCCGTGCCAACCCCGAAGGGGCCGAAGAAGCTCCCGAGGGAGCTCACCGTCGACGAGGTCTTCGGGATGCTCGAGCACATCCAGGGTGACGACGCCGCGTCCGTGCGGGACCGCGCCATCCTCGAGTTTCTCTACGCCACCGGGCTCCGGGTCGGTGAGATGGTCAGCCTCGACCTCGACGACGTCGATCTTCGCAGTCGAACGGTTCGCGTCGTGGGAAAGGGCGGCAAGGAACGGATGGTCCCGTTCGGAACCCAGAGCGAAAAGACCCTGAGGCGTTGGCTCGCCGTCGCTCGCCCGTCTCGCCTGAAGGCGGGCACCGCCGCCATCTTTCTCAATCTGCGCGGCGGACGTCTGACCGACCGGAGCGTGCGACGGATTCTCGACCGCCGCCTGCGAGAGGCGGCGATTCACGCTCGAGTCTCGCCGCACGCGCTTCGTCATTCCTTCGCCACCCACCTGCTGGGAGCCGGCGCCGACCTTCGTGCGATCCAGGAGCTACTGGGTCACTCGTCCCTCTCGACGACGCAGCGCTACACCCACGTCAGCACCGACGCCCTGATGCAGGTCTTCGACAAGGCCCATCCGCGCGCCCGCAAGAACCGCACGCCGTGAGAGACCCCAACGCGCCGGAAGCCACCCTCCCCTTGCCCACTCGCTTCGAGGAGGTCGCTCGGGAAGCCGCCCGTCGCCCCGGCGAGTTGCTACGGCACCGTTTTCGCGACACGTCGCGACTCCAGATCGAGACCAAGGGCCTCCGAGACTTCGTCACCGAGGTCGATCGCGATGCGGAGAACCTGGTGGTCGGCTACCTCCGCGACCGCTTTCCGGACCACCGCATCCTCGCCGAGGAAAGCTATTCGAAGACCGGCGATGAGATGCAAGGCGGAGGGAGCAACTACCGCTGGATCGTCGATCCCCTGGACGGCACCACCAATTTCATTCACGGGGTACCGACCTTCGCCGTCTCGGTCGCCCTCGAGGACGAATCGGGTCTGCTGGCGGCGGCCATTTACGATCCGATCCACGACGAGACCTTTCACGCCTGCCGCGGCGGTGGAGCCCACCTCAACGGGAAGCCGATCCGGTGCAGCAAGGTGGCGGATCCGAATGACGCGCTGATCGCCACGGGCTTTCCGTTTCGCGACTTCACGAGGGCAGAGGGGTACCTGCGATCCTTCGAGGGGTTCATGCGGACCACCGCGGGGGTTCGACGCGCGGGCGCCGCCTCGCTCGACCTGGCGTTCACGGCGTGCGGTCGTTACGACGGCTTCTGGGAAGTCGGGCTGCACTCGTGGGACCTGGCGGCCGGCGCGCTGTTGATTCTGGAGGCAGGCGGCCGGGTCACGGACGTGGTCGGTGGCGACGGCTACCTGGAATCCGGCGACATCCTGGCTGCAGGGACACCCTTGCACGGAGTGATGCTGGAGGTAACCGGCCCGGCCTTCGGCCTTTGAGCGGTCGAGGGCGAGCCGGGCTGGCGCGGCCAGGGATCAGTCGACGTCGCTGACGGGCTCGGGGCCTACCGCTTGTTCTTCTTCTTGCTTGTACAGGTACTTGATGCAGTGCTTGAAGATGAGCAAGTTCGGCTCGTCTTCGCGGTGGACCTTGATGCACCCGCGGTCGTACCACTCGATGTGTCCACGGAACTGCTTGCCGTCGTCCAGGACCACCACCATCGGGGTCCTGTTGTTCATCTGCTTAAGGTAATAGAAGGCCTCGGCGCTTGTCTGCTCCGGGGGCACGGGGCGGCGACGAGGACCAGACGACGGACCGGATGACGGTCCGGAAGATTCCCGACCCGGACCCGGCCGCCTCGAGGTCATCTTTTCTTTTATCTCGGCAAGGTTGGGACGAACGAGCTTTCGATTCGCCATCTCTTGGCTCCCGAATACTGCGGTCGGGCTAACGAGCCCGAGCCTGCAATCGCCTCATGCCGTGGTCGACAGCGTCATACCATCGCTTGAAACACTGGCGTTCTACCTGGGAATCGCGCTCCGTGGGTCGTGACCACCCGTGGAGCCGGCGCGCTTCTCGTGGGCGCGCCAACTATCGAATCAAGGAGAATGTAGCACCCCCAAAGCGAGCGACGCAACCCGAGGGTCGCTTTCTTCCTGTACCGTTTGGAGCTTTTTAGTCCGAGGAAAGTGCGACGCTGTACTTGGCCGCGTACTCGGGAGAGATCCAGATGCTCGCTTCGTCCCGCGCTTTCTTCAGAAACTCTTCGAGAGCCTTTGAATACTTCTCGTCCTCTAACCGGATTCGAAGGTCTTCCTTGACGTCGTCGAATGGTATCATCCCGTCATCTGTCCTGGACTCGACCTCGATGATATGCAGTCCGTTGTCGGTCACCAGGACATCGCTGATCACGCCCGGCGGCATCGTGAAGGCGGGATCCTCCAGCGCCTTCGCAAGGTCTCCCTTCTGGAAAGGGCCGATCAGCCCGCCCTGGGTCGACGAGCCGGCTTCCGAAACCTCTGCCGCAACATCGGCGAACTCGACGTCGGTGTCGAGGAGTCGCGCGTGGATCTGCTCGGCTTCCGGCATTCGCTTTTCCTGCTCTTCGCCTCGCGCGATCAACACGATTTCCCGGAGCATCACCTCGCCGGCGACCTCGAACTCCTCGGTGTGCGCGTCGTAGTAGGCCTGGACTTCCTTGTCGCCGACGCTCAGGCGGCCCGAGACCTCGAAACGAATCACCTCGGCGGGGGCGGCCATCGACACGAGCCTGCGCAAGAGCTCGTCCACGGTCTGTCCCTCCCCGGTCAGCAGGCGCTCGAGTTCCTCGCGGTCGGTGATCCCTTGCTGCTGCATGAAGTTATCCAGGAGCACTTCCTCCATCTTGCTCATGTCGTAGAGCCGCTCCGCGCGGTGTACCAGGAGCTTGCTGTCGATCATCGACTGGAGAAGCATGGATCGGGCTTCCTGAACCTGAGCATCGAGCGCCTCGCCGGTGAACTGCCGGTAGATCTCCGCCATGAGACTCTGCTCCTCACGCTCGAGCTCCGACATGGTGATGATGTCGTCGTTGACCTTCGCGACGATCTCTTCGAGCACCTCCGACCTGGCAGGCATGGCCGCCATGAGCCCGACGAGCACCGCGATCCCGATCAGCCTCACCGTCATGGGAGTCCTCCGTCCACCCATTCTAGGCCTCGAATCTCCGGGCTCGCCAACCCCTTACTCGGGGAGGTAGTCAAAGGGGAGGTTCTCGGGGTGGATCTCGACGACGGTCTGGGCGCGGAGGCTACTCATGAAGCTGTCGGAGGCTTCCTGGGACTTGAGGCGGAGCAGCTCGCTGACCGCCAGCGCGCGGAGGCGCTCTTCCCTGACCTTGGCGGGGCCGACGTCCACCAGGAAGAGATAGACGTTGCCCTGAAACTCGACGGGCTCGCTGATCTCGCCGGAGCCGAGCCCTGCCAGGGGGTCGCGGATCTCCTGCGGCAGGTCGCCGAGGCTGACCTCCATCGGCTGCCCCTGGTCCGGCGTCAGGCCGAAGACCTCCACCGCCTCGGTGAACGCCATCTCTCCCCGTAGGATCTCCCGCCGGACGCGCTTCGCGTTGGCCTGGGTACCGACCATCAGCGAGCGCAGGACGATGTGCTGGTCGGCCTCCAGGGACTCGCGGTGCTCCTCGAGGTAGGCCTCGACCTCTTCCGGGCCGGCCTCGGCATCCACCCCCACGACCGCCCCCCTCAGCTTCTGGATCGTGAGGTTCCTGCGGGCGGTCTCGCGGGCGCGCTCGGTGTCGGCGGCCGATTGCGCCTCGTCGGGATCCGGCCCCACCAGATACGCGTCGATCTCGGCATCGGCGATCTCGACCCCGCGGCGAACGGCCTCCCTCAGGAGGATTTCTTCCTCGAGGAACGCATCGAAGAGTCGGCTCTTGACGCGGTCGAGCTCCGTTCCTTCGAGAGGTTCGGTGTCGTCCTCGAAGCTCAGGATCGCGTCGAGGTAACGCTCGAGCTCGGCCACCGCGACAGGGTCGCCGTCGAGGGTCGCCACCGCCCCTCCTCTCCGAGTCCCGCCCTCGTCATTGCCGCAACCGGCCGCGCCCAGGGCCGCCACGAGAAGCGCCATGAGCACCGAGTTTTGCAGCAGCGCCTTCATCGGGGGACCCGGTCGGGCTCGCTGAGGAGCTGGTGGAGCGCACCGCGGATGGCCTGGATGCGCTCGGATGCGCGCTCGGGCGCCGGGAGCAGCATCATGCCCGAGGGCGTCAGCGTGCCTCCCTCGCGGCCGACCATCTCGACGATCCGCGCCGGCTCGACCGGCGGTTGGTCGTGGAAGCGGATCTGGAGCCTGCCGTCCGCTACGTCCACACTGCGCACCCCCGCACGCTCGGCGACCAGCCGCAGGCGCGCCATGTCGAACAGGCGGCGTGCCGCGGGCGGTAGGTGGCCGTAGCGATCCTCGGTCTCCGACTGCAGGCGATCGACGTGGGCCTCGTCGCGGGCGACGGCCAGGCGCTTGTACTGCGCGAGCCGTTCTCCGGTGTCCACGATGTAACTCTCGGGAATCTTGATGTCGACCCCCAGGTGAAGGGCGGCCGCCGGATGTTCTTCGACCGGCTCGCCGCGAAGCTCCTGGACGGCCCGCTCGAGCATCTGGCAGTAGAGGTCGAAACCGAGCGCCGCGATCTGGCCGTGTTGCTTCGATCCGAGCAGCTCCCCGGCTCCCCGGATCTCGAGGTCCGCCGCCGCCAGGCGAAAGCCGGCCCCGAGATCGCTGAATTCCTGCAAGGCCCGCAAGCGGCGTCGCGCGTCGTCGTTGATGGCGTCGCGGCCCGGAACGATGAAGAAAGCATAGGCGCGATGCTGGCTACGGCCAACCCGTCCCCGGAGCTGGTAGAGCTGGGCCAGACCGAAGCGGTCGGCGCGATTGACCACGATCGTGTTGGCCCGGGGAATGTCGAGACCGTTTTCGATGATCGTGGTGGTCACCAGAACGTCCGCCTCGTAGTTCACGAACTGCAGCATCACCGACTCGAGCTGCCGCTCCCCCATCTGCCCGTGGGCCATGACCACCCGGGCCTCGGGGACCAGCTCCTTCACGGTATTCGCCAGGGAGGGCAACGTCTCGACACGATCGTGGACCACGAAGACCTGGCCCTCACGCCGGATCTCCTGGCGGATCGCCTGGGTAAGGACGTTTTTTCGAAACGGGACGAGGTAGGTCTGGATGGCCATCCGGCCCGGGGGCGGGGTCTCGATGATCGAGAGATCGCGCACGCCGGCCATCGACATCTGCAGGGTCCGCGGGATCGGCGTGGCCGTCATGGCGAGCACGTCGATTCCCACCGAGAGCTTCTTGAGTCGCTCCTTGTGGGCCACACCGAAACGTTGCTCTTCGTCGACCACGAGAAGCCCCAGTCTCCGGAAGTGGACGTCCCGCGAGAGCAACCGGTGGGTGCCGATCAGCACGTCCACCTCGCCGGTCTCGACGGCCTGCAGCACCTTGCGGACCTCCGAGGGAGAGCGAAAGCGCGAGACCATCTCGACGCGGACCGGGAAGGGCGCGTAGCGTTCGCGGAAGGTCCCGTGGTGCTGGTAGGCGAGGACGGTGGTCGGGGCGAGCACCGCGGCCTGGAATCCGTCCATCACAGCTTTGAAGGCCGCCCGCACCGCCACCTCGGTCTTGCCGAAGCCCACGTCGCCGACCAGCAGGCGGTCCATGGGCCGCGACGACTCCATGTCTTCCTTGACCTCGTGAAGCGCCCTCCCCTGGTCGGGGGTCAATTCGAAGGGAAACGCCGCCTCGAGCTCTCGCTGCCACGGCGCGTCGGGAGAAAAGGCGTGTCCGCGGGCGGCGCCGCGGCGGGCGTAGAGGTCGAGCAGCTCGCGGGCCATGCTCCGGACCGATTTCCGGACTTTCGCCTTGACTCGCTCCCAGCCGGGCCCCCCGAGCCGGTCTAGGGTCACCTTTCGGTCGGCGACGCCGCTGTACTTCTGCACGAGATCGAGGCGGTCGACGGGAACGAACAGCCGGTCCCCTCCCGAGAACTCCAAAACCATGAAGTCGCGGTTCAGGCTCCCGCCCTTCGGCCGGCCGAGGCCGGCGTACTTCGCGATGCCGTGATCGACGTGGACGACCGCGTCGCCCTCTTTCAGATCACGGAAGTCGGAGATGAACGCTGCCCGGGCGCGGCTCTTGGGTTCGCTGGCCTGCTTTTCCTCGCCGAAGACCTCGCGCTCGGTCAGCACCACCAGCGCCTGGTCCGGGAACTCGAAGCCGGCGCGCAGGCCACCGGTGAGAACGAACAGGCCGCCGTGATCGCCGGTTTCGACGCCGTCGTGTCTGCGGGTGGCGAGGGCCGTCTCGATCTCGTACTCCCGCAGGATCTCGCTCAATCGCTCGGCGCTGCCCGCGGTCCGCATGACGCAGACCACCCGCGTACCCTGGGCCCGCGCCTTACGAAGATCGGCCACCAGGTTTGCCACCTGACCCGAGTAGGAGCGCGCGGAGCGGGTGAGAATGCCGGGCTCACCCGCGCCGTCGACGGCGTCGGCCACCTCGACGAGCTCGGTCAGGTGCAAACCGGCCTCGCGCAGGGCGGGAAGGACCTCCGCGGGGTTCACCAGCAGCTCGTCGGGAGGCGGGAGGATGCGGTCCTCGCTTTCTCCCCAGGCCTGCTCGGCATCGTTGAATGCGCGGCCGAGCTCGGCCTCGACACGCTCGGGCTCGTCGACGACGGTCGTCATCTCTCCGGCGTGCTCGAAAAGGGTCACAGGACGATCGGCGGTGATGGCGGCCAGGGCTTCCAGTCCCGGGAGGTAGCCCTGGGTCTGGAGTTGCTCGAGCCGTTCCCGCATCTCGCGCACGGGACCATGATCTTCCCGCGCCCGTTCCACCCCTCCCTCCAGGTAACGCGAAAGGCGCGCGACGGCGGCGTCGCTGGGAGGGCTCTCGACCGCAGGACCTATGACCGCGCGGTCCACAAGCCCCGTGGAGCGCTGGTGGTCGGTGTCGAAGGCGCGCATCGAGTCGATCGTGTCGCCGAACAGCTCGAGGCGAACCGGCTCCTCGGAGTCGGGCGGAAAGACGTCGATGATGCCGCCGCGACGGGAGAACTCCCCGGGAGCGCTGACGATCTCCACGCGCCGGTATCCGGATCGCATCGCCTCCAGGACGAAGCGGTCCGGTGGCAGGGTGTCGCCCTCGCGCACGATCCGGATCCGCTCGGCCAGCTCTTGCGGGGATGGCAACCAGCCCAACAACGCGCGGGCCGGGGTGAGCAAGAAATCGACCTCACCTCGAGAAAGCTTCCCGAGGGCGACCACACGTTCCTTGGTGACCTCGGGGTGCGGCGGGATACCGGCCCACGGGTCGGCGTCCATGGCGGGCAGCGCCACGATGCGGTCCTGGTCGCGACCCAGAAGCGACGCGAATGCGGCAAGGTCGCGCTGCCAGGCCTCGAGGGCAACATCGTCCGGGACGATCACCAGCAAGCGGCGCTCGGTGCGTTGCGCGAGCAGGGTCAGGACGAGTGCCCGGGCGCCCTCGACCAGGCCGGTCAGGGGCACTCCCTTCTTTCCGGACGCCACCCCCCGTACCGCACCCTGAAAGGCGTCGGCCTGCAACAGGGGATCGAACAAGGAACCGCCGCTCATGACGGTGACAGGATACTCATCGAACCCCGACTCAGGTGGCGCGGATTTTTTCTACGAGGTTGGTGGTGGACTGGCCGGCGACAAGCTGGACGGTCACCACCCGGCCTCCCGCCGCTTCGACCGTCTCACGGCCCACGATCTCGTCGAGCGCCCAGTCGCCGCCCTTCACCAGGATGTCGGGGACGATGGCGTCGATCAGGGCCGCGGGAGTGTCCTCCCCGAAGCCGACCACGTAGTCGACCGCTTCGAGTCCGGCCAGGAGCTCGGCCCGCTCGTCGAACGGCTGGAACGGTCGGTCCGGACCCTTGAGCCTGCGGATCGAGTCGTCGTGGTTGAGGCCGACCACCAGGAGCTCGCCCAGGGCGGCGGCCGCCTCGAGCAGGCGCAGGTGGCCGGTGTGAAGCAGGTCGAAGCAACCGTTGGTGAAAACCACCTTGCGGCCGAGGTGGCGCTCTACCCGCAAGACCTCCTGGAGGTCGGCGGTTCCGAGAACCCTGGCCGCCGCGGGACGTTCGGGGCGGCTCATGGTCCGTCGCCCCCGGAGACCGGCACGTCGGGATTGTAGGCACCGCGACGGAAGCGCCACCGCACCCGCGCCACGTCCCACAGCATGTTGAGCGGATCGGCGACCAAGCTGACCTTCGAGCCGGGGGCATTGCGCCAGACCACAGGAACCTCGCCGACCTGCAGCTTGAACCGCTGGCACAGGAACAGGAGCTCGACGTCGAAGGCAAAGCGGTCGACCACCATGCGCTCGAACAGCGGCAGCGTGCGCCGGCGGTCGAGGAGCTTGAATCCGCACTGGGTGTCGCGGAAGGGCAGGTCGGTCATGCGGCGGATGCACCAGTTGAAGGTCTTGCCCATGGTCTGGCGGACCGGGTGCTGTCGGATCTCGACCTTCGACTCGTCGACCCCTCGGGAGCCGATGGCGACGTCCAGGTCGTGGTCCCGGACAGCGGCGGCCAGGGCGGCGTGTTCTTCGATCGGAGCCGAGAGGTCGGCGTCGGTGAGCAACACCCAGCGGCCCTCGGCGGCGAGGACGCCGCGCCGCACCGAGTAGCCCTTCCCGCGATTCTCGTCGTTGCTGAGGACCCTGCCGGAACGGCGGCGCAGGAAATCCCCCGCGATCTTGGCGGTGGCGTCGGCCGAGCCGTCGTCGACGACGAGGACCTCCGCGTCCATCGATCCGGCGTCCAGATAGGAGCCGATCTTCTCGAGGGACTCGCCGAGACGCTGTTCCTCGTTATAAGCCGGTATGACTATGGAGAGGTGGAAGCGGCCCATCGGCCCTCTTACTGCCCGGGCACGGGAAGGGAGCCGCCTTCCTCCTTGAAGCGATCGTAGGGGATGGCGCGCCCCTGTCTAATAACGAACAGACGTGGGTACTGGATGATGTCGCCGTGCTCGTCGAACGCCACCCGCCCCGAGGGACCGTCGTAATCGCTGACCGCCAGCAGCCCGACCTTGATGTTGTCGGGATGGGTCGACTTGCCCTTCTGCATGCCCTCGAGCAAGACCTTGATCGCATCGTAGCCATGGGCGGCGAAATCGTCGGGGTCCTCACCGTACCTCTTGCGGTAGGCCTGGACAAACTGCCGGACCTCGGACTTCTCGGAGTCGAACTCGAAGCTCGACGCCCGCGGGAAAACGATGTTCTCGGCGGCGCCACCCACGAGGTCGACCAGATCGGCGTTGGAGACCGACGAGGTGGTCAGGATGACCGAGTCGAGCCCCGCGTCCCGGGCCTGCTGGACGATGGCGGCCACGTCCTCGACGTACGCGACGATGTAGATGCCGTCGGGCTTCTCTTCCTTCAGCGCCTCGAACTCGGCCGACAGCCCGGCCGCCTCACCTTCCGTGAAGCTGACGCTTTTCACGATCTTCCGGAAGCGGCTCTCGAACTCTCCCGCGAACACGTCTTTCAATCCGGCGCCGAACGCGTTGTCGACGGCGAAAATCGCCATCCGCTCGACCCCGAGGTCGCGGGCGAAGTTCGCCATGGCCGTACCCTCGAGAATATCCGAGGGATAGGTGCGGAAGATGTAGTAGCCGGCCTGCGTGATTTCGGGAGTCGACGCGGTCGGCGAGAGCAGGATGACCTTCTCGGCCTCGCAGATCGGAGCGATGGCGAGCGTCACCGACGATGACACGGCGCCGATGATCGCTCCGACACCCACGTCGTCGATCAGCTCCTGGGTGACCTGTCGGCCCACGTCCTGGTTGGTGGCATCGTCGCGATAAACCAGCTCCAGCGACTTGCCGTTCAAACCGCCGGCCGCGTTAATTTCCTCGACAGCGAGATCAAGACCCTTCTTGACCTTCCCGCCGTAGGACGCGGCAGCACCGGTCGCGGAGACGACGGCACCGACCTGGACCGTCTTGGAGCAGCCGGCCAAGGCGATTCCGAGAACGGCGATAGTGAGAATGGCACACCGGCGGAAGACACTCATCGCTCCTCCTTCCGAAGCCTGACTCCAGGCTCCCACCAGGATACTACCGGATGAGCTTCCGTACCTGGATCCTGGCGATCGCGCGCCGGAGCCTCGCCTCAGCTTCCAGCATGTCTGTTTCGGGGTCCTGACGGGAGAGGGCCTTCTCGGCCAGGTCCTTGGAGCGTTCCGCGCGCTCGACGTCGATCTCCTCGGCTCGCTCGGCGGTGTCGGCCAGGATGCTGACCCGGTTGCGCAGGACTTCGACGAATCCCGCTGACACCGCGATGTAGTGAGTCCGCTTGCCGATCCGGAACTCGACCGCGCCGGCGTTGAGGCCGGTCAGCAGCGGGGCGTGGCCCGGCAAGACGCCCAGGTAGCCGTCGGTGCCGGGGAGGATGACCTCGTCTACCGTCTCGGCGAGCACGCGCCGCTCCGGTGTGGTGATCTCGAGATCGATCTTGTCGACATCCATCACGCGCCCCGTGTCGTGCGGCCTCAGGCGGCTTCGTTCTTGATGCGCTCGGCGTTCTCCAGCACTTCTTCGATGGTGCCCTGGAGGTAAAACGCCTGCTCCGGAATGTCGTCGTGCTTGCCCTCGACGACCTCCTTGAAGCCCTTGATCGTGTCATCGATCTTGACGTACTTGCCGGGAATGCCCGTGAACTGCTCCGCGACGTGGAAGGGCTGGGAGAGGAATCGCTGCAGCTTGCGGGCGCGTTGGACACTGAGCTTGTCGTCCTCGGACAGCTCGTCCATGCCCAGGATCGCGATGATGTCCTGGAGCTCTCGGTAGCGCTGCAGCACCCCCTGCACGGCGCGGGCGGTGTCGTAATGCTCGTCGCCGAGCAGTCGCGGGTCGAGGATCCTGGAGGTCGAGGAGAGCGGATCGACGGCCGGGTAGATGCCGAGCTCCGCGATCTGCCTCGAGAGGTTCGTGGATGCGTCCAGGTGGGCGAAGGTCGTGGCCGGCGCCGGGTCGGTGTAGTCGTCGGCGGGGACGTAGATCGCCTGCACCGAGGTGATCGAGCCCTTCTTGGTCGAGGTGATGCGTTCCTGCATCTCGCCCATCTCGGTGGCGAGGGTTGGCTGGTAGCCCACGGCGGAGGGCATGCGGCCGAGCAGCGCCGAGACCTCGGAGCCCGCCTGGGTAAAACGGAAGATGTTGTCGATGAACAGCAGCACGTCCTGGTGCTGAACGTCGCGGAAGTACTCGGCTACCGTCAGACCGCTCAGCGCGACGCGCAGGCGCGCACCTGGCGGCTCGGTCATCTGTCCGTAGATCAGGGAGGCCTTCGACTTCTTGTAATCGTGGGGATCGATCACGCCCGCTTCCTGGAACTCGAGCCACAGGTCGTTGCCCTCACGGGTGCGCTCTCCGACCCCGGCGAAAACCGAATAGCCGCCGTGCTTCAGGGCGACGTTGTTGATCAGCTCCATGATGAGCACGGTCTTGCCGACCCCGGCGCCGCCGAACAGCCCGGTCTTGCCGCCCTTCATGTAGGGCTCGAGAAGGTCGATGACCTTGATGCCGGTCTCGAACATCTCGATCTCGGTGGACTGCTCGTCGAAGGCGGGCGGCTCGCGGTGGATCGGCCACCGCTCGTTCGCGTCCACGGGGCCGAGCTTGTCGGCGGGCTTGCCGATCACGTTGATGACCCGGCCGAGGGTCTTCTCGCCGACGGGAACCGTGATGGGCTGCCCGGTGTCTTCGGCCTTCATGCCGCGGACCAGGCCGTCGGTGGGCTCCATGGCGACGCAGCGGACCCGATTCTCTCCCAGGTGCTGCTCGACCTCGGCGATGATGTCCACCGGAATGCCGGTGTCGGTGCCGGGATCGGCGATGTGCACGGCATTGTAGATCGCCGGAAGGTGGTCTTCGTCGAACTCGACGTCGACGACGGGACCGATGATTCGCACGATCTTTCCGAACTTACCCATGTATCGCTCCCAGGGGATCCGCTATCCCAAGGCTTCGGCGCCGGAGACGACCTCGATGATCTCCGTCGTGATGGATGCTTGCCGCACCCGATTCATGTGCAGGGTCAGCTTGTCGATCAGCTCGCCGGCGTTCCGGGTGGCCGCGTCCATCGCCGTCATGCGGGCGGCGTGCTCCGCTGCCACCGACTCGCGCAGGGCGCGGTAGATCTGGAACTCGACGTGCTTCGGCAGCAACGCATTGAACAACGACGCCGCGTCCGGCTCGTAGATGTAGTCTTCGCTCTCGCCGGCCTCGAGGTCGAGGCGCTCGATGGGGAGCAGCTGCTCCACCACCGGCTGCTGCTGCATGGCGGACTTGAATTCGTTGTAAACAATGAAGACGGTGTCTACGTCGTCCTTGACGTAGGCCTCGATCAGGAACTGGGCGATATCGACCGCGGTGGTGTAACCCACGGTCCGTAAGACGTCTTCCCAGTCCCTTCCCATGGTGTAGTTGCGACGCCTGAAGTAGTCGCGACCTTTGCGACCCACGGTCAACAGCTCGAGGTCCCTCCCGCGATACTCCTCGAAGTACCCGGTGGCGGCCCGACAGATGTTGACGTTGAAAGAACCGCACAGGCCGCGGTCGGAGGTAATCACCAGCGCGCGCACTCGCTGGTCACCGTGCCGGGCCAGCAGCGGGTGGGCCTCGGGGTTGGCGCGGGACGCCAGTGACTTGAGGACCTTCTGCATCTGATCGGCGTAGGGCCGGGCGGCCAGCATCGCGTCCTGGGCACGGCGCAGCTTGGCGGCGCTGACCGTCTTCATCGCCTTGGTGAGCTGCCTCGTGTTCCGGATGGAAGCGATGCGGCGTCGGAGGTCCTGAGTTTTAGCCATCGGTCAGATACCCGGGTCCGGCTAGCTGATGGTCGTGGCGCTGGCCGCCACGAACTCGCCTTTGAACTTGTCGATCGCCTTCTTGAGCTGCCCCTTTAGCTCGTCGTCGAGGCTTCCCTTGTCGACGATGGACTGCAGCAGGTCCTTGTGGTGGAGGTCAATGAACTTGTAGAGATCGCGCTCGAAGCGACCGACGTCTTCCAGGGCGACGTCGTCGAGATAACCGTTGGCGCCGGCGTAGATAATGACGATCTGCTTGGCCACCGGCAGCGGGACGTACTGTCCCTGCTTGAGCAGCTCGGTCAGCCGCTGCCCGCGGTTGAGCTGCGCCTGGGTCGCCTTGTCGAGGTCGGAGCCGAACTGGGCGAAGGCCGCGACGTCGCGGTACTGGGCAAGATCGAGGCGCAACGTGCCCGCGATCTGCTTCATCGCCTTGATCTGGGCGTTGCCGCCTACGCGGGAGACGGACAGACCGACGTTCACCGCCGGTCGGATACCCGAGTAGAACAGGTCGGCCTCGAGATAGATCTGGCCGTCGGTGATGGAGATGACATTCGTCGGGATGTAGGCCGAGATGTCCCCTGCCTGAGTCTCGATCACCGGCAGTGCGGTCAACGAGCCGCCGCCGTTCTGGTCGTTGAGCTTGGAGGCCCGCTCGAGCAGCCGGGAGTGCAGGTAGAAGACATCCCCGGGGAACGCCTCGCGCCCCGGCGGGCGGCGAAGCAGTAGCGAGATCTCGCGGTACGACGCGGCGTGCTTCGAGAGGTCGTCGTAGATGCACAGCACCGCGCGGCCGGGATTGTCGGCGCCCGCCTTCTTGCCGTCCTTGCCGTGGTACATGAAGTACTCGCCCATGGCACAGCCGGCGTAGGGTGCGAGGTACTGCAGTGGGGCCGGGGTCGAGGCAGCGGCGGCCACCACGATGGTGTGGTCCATCGCGCCGTATTCTTCGAGGGTCTTGACGATCTGGGCGATGGTCGACTGCTTCTGGCCGATGGCGACGTAGATGCAGGTGACGCCCGTGCCCTTCTGGTTGATGATCGTGTCGATGGCGATGGCGGTCTTGCCGGTCTGGCGGTCGCCGATGATCAGCTCGCGCTGTCCCCTGCCGATCGGGATCATGCTGTCGATGGCCTTGATGCCGGTCTGGAGGGGCTCTTTCACAGGCGTCCGATCGACCACGCCCGGAGCGATCAGCTCGATGCCCATGACGTGGGACGTGGCCAGGGGACCCTTGCCGTCGATCGGTTCGCCCAGCGGATTGACGACGCGGCCGACCAGGGCGTCGCCTGCGGGAACCTGCATGATGCGGCCTGTGCGCCGAACCTGATCGCCTTCCTTGATGAGGGGCGTCTCGCCGAGGAGCACGGCGCCGACGCTGTCCTCCTCGAGGTTGAGCGCCATGCCCATGACCCCGTGGGGCAACTCGAGGAGCTCTCCGGCCATGCACTTCTCGAGGCCGTAGATGCGCGCGATGCCGTCGCCGACGGACAGGACCGTGCCGACCTCGGCCAGGCTGGTGTGGCGGTCGTAGCCCTCGATCTGCTGCCGGATGATCTTGCTGATCTCGTCGACCTTGATCTCCATGTCCACCTACTCCGCGGCCATCCTTCGACGAAGGAGGTCGAGCTGAGTTCTGAGACTCCCGTCGTAGACCTTCGAGCCGATCTGCGCGATGGCGCCACCGACGTGAGCCGGGTCGACACCGAATCGCATCTGCACCTTGTGACCGGTGAGCTTCTCGAGGGTTGCCTGCGCCTTTTCCTTCAAGGTGTCCGACAACGGCGATGCCGTCTCGATCGTCACCGCCACGATGCCGGCCTGTTCGACGCGGGCCTCGGCGAACGCCTCGGCGATCTCCGGAAGGTTACCGGCCCGTCCGTGTTCGACAACGACTCGCAGGAAACTGGCGACGAGCTCGGGAGCACCGTGTGACTCGGCCAGTCCGACCAGCACCGCCTTGCGTGCCGATCGCGGCACCGACGGGTTGAGGAGCACGTCGCGCAGGTCACGCGACCCATCGATGGCCGTGCTCAACGCGGCGAGGAATTCCTCGGCGCGCTCTGCTTGCTTTGTGTCGGAGAGGGTCGAGAGGAGTGCCCGCGCGTATCGGCTCGCGAGCTTCCGGTCCTTCATGAAATCCTCTTCTTCGCGCCGGTGCCGATTCGTCTCGGAAGGGGACGGGCAGCAGCTTCTCCCGCGTTGCCGCGGGGCGGTACAACCCTTTTCCCTTCTTGAAGATGGCGGAAAGTAGCATAGCGGCTTCTTTACTGTCAAGAAAAGCGCGTACCTGCGCGGTCTCTTGCTCTCTCATTCGATTCCCATGACGAATGTCTAGATGCTCGGCGCCCGCGGGGTCTCCGGCCCGCTGCGAACGTTCTTGGGGCGATCGACTTTGTTGGAAAGAGCTTGCCCTGTGGGTGGTGGCCGAAGTGCGTCGGTCCTGGCGGTTAGCTCTCTTCGGTTTGGGTGTCTTCGGGTGGATTCATGTATATCGTGCCTTCGAAGATGGCGCCTTTTTCCATCACGAAGCCTGGGCCGCCGAGGGCTACGTTGGCGTAGACCTCTCCGCCGGATGAGATCTCGAGGCGATCCTGGAGTCTCAGATTGCCTCGGACCTCGCCGGCGACCACGAGGCTGCCGGCGTGGAGCTCTTCGGTGTCGAGGTATCCAGGGGGGCCCACGATGAGCGTCGCGGTGCAGGTGACGCGGCCTGCGATTCGACCATCGACCCGGTAGCCGCCCTCCAGATGGAGCTCGCCGGAGAGAGCGGCGCCCTCGCCGATGACGCCCTGCATCTCCTGTTGCAGGGGGTCCACTTCTTTTGGGTGGTTCTTTCTAGGCATCTGTGTTTTCCTCCCGCCGACATTTTTGTCGGCTGAGGGGGTATTGCCGACAGTATTGTCGGCGGTCCTGTGGGGCCGGAGGATCGCCTTCGGACGCTCCGGTCTCGGACCGGCGGTTTTTCTTGCCGACATTAATGTCGGCGGCGCACACTTCGCCGACGAGATGGTCGGCGGACAGTGATGCGTCCTCGGGGCGGGTTGCAGCGTGTGGGCGGTGGGCCGATCGGCCCCGGGCAAGCAACGAGACGCAAAGTTGAGGTGACCGGTCTGGGCTGGTGGCGGCCCGCGTGTCGCCGACAATATTGTCGGCATCGACACTTCCGCCGACTTTTTTGTCGGCGAAACCTGAAAAGGTCAATGTACAGGCCTTTTAGTTGCGTCCAGGACCAGGTCGTAGACCCGGCTCATTTCCTCCTGGCTGAAGAAGTGGAGCTCGATCCGTCCGCCGCCCTTTCGGCCCTGGACGATCCGGACCTTGGTGCCTAGCGACTTCTGGAGGTTTTCTTCGGCGGCGACGACGTTCGGGTCGCGCTGCGGCGCCGGGCGCTGCTTCTCCGGAGGCTTCTGTGAGGTGAACCACGCCACCACGCGCTCGGCCTGGCGGACCGACATGCCTTCCTTGGCGATTCGCTTTGCGGCCTCCTCCTGGTTCTCTTTGCCCTCGAGGGCGGCGAGGGCCTTGGCGTGGCCCATCGTGATCTCGCCGTTGCGGACCATGTCCTGGACGGGCTCGGAGAGTGTCAGGAGGCGGAGGGTGTTGGTGATCGTCGCACGCTGCTTGCCGACGCGCAGTGCGACTTCCTGCTGCGTCAGGCCGAGGTCGTGGATCAACATGCGGTAGGCCAGCGCCTCGTCGATCGGGTTGAGATCTTCGCGCTGGACGTTTTCGATGAGCGCGATCTCGAGAAGGTGCTCGTCGGCGATGTCCCGAACGATCGCCGGGATCTTCAGCAGTCCGGCCCGCTGGGCAGCACGCCAGCGCCGCTCGCCGACTACCAGCTCGAATTTGCCGTCGTCGCCCGGCCGGACGATGATGGGCTGGATGACTCCCTTGCTCTTGAGTGAGTTTGCCAGCTCCTCGAGCGTGGCCTCGTCGAACTCACGCCGCGGCTGCTTGCGATTCGGGGCGATGAGGTCGATGTCGATCAGCTCGAGGACACGCGCGGAAGCCGCCTGGCGGGGATCACCCTCGGGAATCGGGACTGGCGCTCTCGGCGGAGCCTCCGGTATCAGGCTGCGCAACCCCTTGCCCAACGCTCTTCTCTTCATGTTCCAGGAACTCCTTTGCCAGGTTCAGGTAGGCGTCTGCCCCCTTGGAGCGGATGTCGTAGCAGAAGATCGGCTGGCCGAAGCTCGGGGCTTCCCCCAGCCGCACGTTTCGCGGGATGACCGTTCGGTAGACCTGGTTGCCGAACACGTTCCGAACCTCCTCGACGACCTGGCGTGACAGGTTGGTGCGCTCGTCATACATCGTCATCAGGATCCCATCGATCTCCAGGCCCGGGTTCAGGGCGGCTCGAACGCGCTCGATGGTGTCGACGAGCTGGGAAATGCCCTCGAGGGCAAGGTACTCGCATTGCACCGGGATCATGAGGCTGTCGGCCGCGGTCAGCGCGTTGACGGTCAGCAGCCCCAGCGACGGTGGGCAATCGAGGATGATGTGCTCGAAGTCATCCCGGAGCGGGTCCAGGAAACGCTTCAGGCGGTACTCGCGCTCCTCGGCGGCGACCAGCTCGACCTCCAGTCCGATCAGGTGACGGTCCGAGGGGATGAAGGTCAGCGACGGGAGATCCTCGACCGCGAGGCGGACGTCGTCGAGGGCCGTGCCCTCCGAGACGATGTCGTACAGCGATGGCCTCTCCGCGTCCTCGGGGAAGCCCAGGGCCCGGGTGCAGCTGGCCTGAGGGTCCGCGTCGACGAGCAGGACGGGCTTCTCGGCGATCGCCAGTGCGGATGCCAGGCTCACGGCCGTAGTGGTCTTGGCGACCCCGCCTTTCTGGTTGACAATCGCGAGGACCCTGGCCACGTGAGCTCCTGATCGGCCTCCGCGGGCCGATCCGACGGGCGCGGGGAGCGCCCGAGAGGACCGGGACCGGCCGCGATCCCGGCCGGATCGCTACTCTACCACAACCGGTTCGAAGGAGTTCAACTCGGTTCGCAGGTTCCACGGGGAACCACCCAAACCCCCTCGTGGCGTTCCACGAGGAACCACCCAAACACCCCGAGAGATCTCTGACACAGGGGAGCGGCGAGATTCCGGACCGTCAGTTTCTGTTAGACTGTTTTCATGAAAACAGTAGCACGTTCGACGATGTCACCCGGGTACGTCACCGGCCTCATCGAGGCGGCCGGGTCGTTCACCTACAGTCGGAGCCGGGGCCAGCTCTCGCTGTACTTCGCGATTCGACTCGGAGCCGCGGACATCGACTTGCTCCGGGACGTCCGCCGCTTCTTCGGCGGTCACGGCCGGATCTACTCCGTGCGCCCGACCTCCGAACGGTCGAAGCCCGCGAGCTACTACCGCGTCAATCGGCTAGCCGAGCTGCGCCGCATCGTCGCCCACTTCGACCATCACCCCTTGAGAGGGTCGAAGCGCCGCGCCTACGAGGTCTGGAAAGAAATGGTCGTGCTGAAGGTAGCAACCTTCGGCGACCCCCCGCGCACAAGGCTCAACTCTCTGGCAAAAAAACTGTCGGCGTCATCCCGCCCCGCAGGTTGATCCCAACGCCGACCACGACCTCGAGCGCGCGGTACGCGTGAGAGCACACCCCTGCGAAGCTGCCTTTGAAACCGACGGTCCGAAGTGACCGGCACGCAAGTGCTCGATTGTCGGGCCCAGCCCCGGCGCCGACGACACCGCCCGGCGGTTTCAGCGGTAGCAGCGCAGGGGTGTGCTCTCGCGCGTTCCGCGCGCGTCCCCAACCGTACTCACAGCTCTTCCGACCACCCGCAGCGTTGAAACCAATAGCAACTCATTCCACAGGCGGTCCGAACCGCTCGTCCTCGACCCAAAGCTGCTTGCGACCAAACGTCGGTTTCGGCGTCTGCAACGCAAGGGCGAGCCAGGCCACGGCCTCGAGCGCGCGGAACGCGCGAGAGCACACCCCTGCGAAGCTGCCTTTGAAACCGACGGTCCGAAGTAACCGGCACGCAAGTGCTCGAATACCTGGCCCAGCCCCGGCGCCGACGACACCGCCCGGCGGTTTCAGCGGTAGCAGCGCAGGGGTGTGCTCTCGCGCGTTCCG
>Ga0316187_10001043_pt1 | contig 23285 bp, 21 predicted proteins | sample CroRivburrow1_MG_FD_204927 | JGI IMG/M metagenome (GOLD analysis project Ga0316187, IMG submission 204927) | Coastal sediment microbial communities from Maine, United States - Cross River worm burrow 1 | ecosystem: Environmental > Aquatic > Marine > Coastal > Sediment | place: USA: Maine...
CCAAGTATTTCATGTAATAACGCCGAACCCAGTTTGCCTGTTCATTAAAACGGTCGCTTTCATATTTCTGCCCGCCAAAAAGCTTGACTACTTTGTGTGCGGCGATGCTTTCCTCGATAACCTGGGTGACATTACCCATTACGCGTTGGGTATCTCGGCTCGCATTTCGCAGCCGATAGTTCAGAGTGCGGATGATGAGAGCAATGATGGGTAGCATCACAAGAGAGAGCAGCGTCAGCTTCCAATTGAGGTAGAACAACCAGCCGAGTAACCCGATGATGATGATGGAATCCCGGACCGTAATGGTTACCACATTAGTCGCAGCTTCGGTGACTTGAGTCACATCGAAAGTCAATTTCGAGATCAGATTGCCGGTTGCATGATCGTCGTAAAAACGCGTGGGGAGTGACAACAATTTGCTGAACATTTCCTGGCGCAGATCAGTGACCAACTTGGTTCCGACCCAGCCTATGGCATAGGTACCTATGAAAGATGCGACTCCGCGCACAAAAAATAGTGCCAGTATGAATACCGGCGCCCAGCGCATGATACTGTCATCTTTGTTTACAAAAGTACCGTCAAGTAGTGGTTTCAGTAGCGCAGGCAATAATGGCTCTGTCGAAGCTGTCACTGCCATGGCAAGGATGGATATCGCAAACGTACGCCAATAAGGTTTGATGTAGCCGAGTAAACGCAGGTAAAGCTGGGTGCTGGTCATGTTCATTGCGCTCACTTTAGCAGAAAATGAAGTCTCGAATCTCCATCCCTTGCAGCTGAAAACTTGTGCTTCGATAGATTTGAAACCATACAGGTCTATTTATACAAGCCGACGCAATATGCGTCGTTTGAAGGAGCGAAATAATTTGGACAAAAGACTTTTTCTGCCTTTCCCGTAATCTAACACCCTATCCCAATTCGATTGAGTGCAAATCCCTAGATAGATTTGGCCTAGCATAACATTTGTTTCACCAGATTTTACGGCAGCCTGAAATTGCGCTTCGTAGTGATAGCAACGGAACAGCGTTTCAACAGGCCACAATTCAATAGATTTGAATTTCAGCAATGCCTCTCCATACCAACGCATCTCTGAAGGAAAAAGCTTAATAGCATCTAGAAAATTCATTTTGCGAGGCTCAAGGTGTTTTTCGGCAAGATCAGACCAGACGCGCCTGTTCCATACCACCGGTAATGGGCCGAAGTCATATTGCCTTCCGGTGCGACCGAAAATATCCATAATGGCTTTGCATTCTGCGTCCCGATTGCACTCAATTTTGGTGTGTTTGTGTAAGACCCCGAACAAACGTAGTTCTAGACTTTCATTCATTACCGTATAGGGAGCACCGCTTGGTGCCAAAAAATCTGACTTCATGAATTCACGGATGAAATAGGCATCTGAGTCAATGCAAAGATAGTTTTCACATAATCCCAATCGCCAGAATTCTGATTTCACAATTTGTTGTGATAACCCGCCAGGTAAAGCATCCAAATCATTTTGATGGATAGAATTATTGGCAGCAATGATATCTTCGTCAGCAATGAACATCACACCATCTTTACCGATGACGTCAACGAATAATGGAATATCTCCAGATGGACAGGAAATATAAAAAGGTAAATTATCAGAATTAAATTGACGAATGCTGTCTGCCATGCGCTTGGCACGCCGTACGTCACTATGGTAGGACTTGCAGTATAGAACTAAATCAGTCATTTGTTGTTGTGAGCGTAAGATTGTGTGTGACGTTCAATGCAATCGTGGGTAAGCGTAACAATCTGGCGAGTCGCAGCCTCGGAGGAGTATGGCGAAGACTTGGCAGAATCAGCAAGCTCGCCCTGCTTCCACCTTGTATGTAACTCCTCTAGTATTTGAGCAATGGATGCCACGTCATCTGCCTTGATTGCCCAGTGTCCTAACTCGCGCAGCATTTTCTCCATCTGCGGGTTATTCCAAACCAAAGCAAGAATTGGACGTTGTGTCCAAAGATATTCATACGTTTTTGACGGAATATACTCTTCGCAGACCGGGATTGTGCCATGCAGCAGCAGCAAACAATCAACCGCATTCATTCGTTTGAGAACTTGATCCCTGCCACTTTGTCCAGTTAGTGGGTCAGTTTCGAGACGGCCAAATCGTTCAATCATCCACGTATGGGGAAATTCACGCAGTGCTTGTGCGGTAATTGGATCGACATTGCTACCATAAACTTGAATACGAAAATCTTCTTTCCATTGAGGATGTCTGTCTAAAACCTGTTTCAGAGCTGACAAAATCATTTTCAGGTTGCGTGTTTCAGCCAGTGAACCAAAGTGGCCTATCACCAGATGCTTGCCAGGCCGATAGGGTGTCCGAGTGAATTCAGGGGGATTTGAGCCGGGAATGATGCAATGTCCACGATTTCCAAGTTCGGGATGTCGTGCTCGCGCTCTTGCCAAAGCTTCCTCGGTAAACCACCAAACGACATCGGCATGCCGACAAATTATTCCTTCAAGCCAAGTGGAAAACTTTACACGAGATGTTTTGGGCTGAGTGTCAAGAATGATGGGATCATGGATTTCTGCAATCCATGGCAAGTTATATCGTCGAGCCAGCCAATAGCCCGCCAAATGAGCAGAATAAGCTCCACCCGTGGAATAAATAACTGAGGGTTTGCGCTTGCGGATAATCCGGGCACCGGAGAAATATGCAGTAATTGCCCAGGACCAATGGGTTTCAATGCGTATGAAAATTTTTTCTATCAGATAGAATGGCAGCAACAGCAGTGTAATCAGTGTCATTGCAATCCGGTAAATAAACCGTGAAGAGACGCGCTGTTTCAGGTAGTGGCGTATATCAAAGCGTAAAGCTACCGGAAACGCGGGGAGAACCTGATGATGTTCAATCACCGAGTCCTTTTTTCCAGTAATAGCGCTGACAACAATGGGTTCAATACCAAAGTTAAGTAGGTGCGGTATCTTGTCAGTGATGGTTTGACTGGCAGCTCGCCCATCCATATTAAAACCGTGAGACAGCACCAGCCAGACTTCCTTCTCGCCACTTTTCATACTTATTTAATCTCTATTCTTATCAATTGTGTGCTGAGAGTTTATACCACTCTGAAATACCAGTAAGCGGGTAAGTAAATACATGATGATCGTATAAGTCACTGCAGCCAGCAATTGTGCTAAGACCGGTTTCCAATTAAGAGCACTCAAGGCAAATTCCAATACGAACAAATTTATAACAAAACATACAAGGAATGCACCAAGATATCGAAGTCCTTCTGTGGTGATATGACCTTTACTGCGAAATACGATTTTTCTTGATAAGAAGAATCCTAAAACAAACCCTAAAAAATAACCGCTAATATTTGCAAGTATTGGAGATACACCGAGTGCCATCAATAAAAAGATAGCTGAGAATCCGGCCAACGTGTTTAGAGCGCCGCTACCTGCGTAGCGGCCGATATAGGCAGATTCAATTTGCCAGTTGGACATAATATTGTGCACCAAGCGGCAGGTGTTTTAGCCAAGGCTCGATTCCGCGTAGAAACGCAAGTGGTCGTGGAAAGAATAACGTGTACCCATGGTGTTCAGAACCGAATCCGGCTTTACGGGTTAAATCCAGTGTGGTTTTAAGCTTGAGCATCTCGGCATTTGTATCGAACGGACAGCGCTCAAATATCCAGCGTGTTGCCGGATTTAAAGGATTATGTTCAAAGAGAAACATTTGTCCGCCTTCAGCAAGAACCTGCCGACATTGAATAAGCGCTTCCAAATGTTGTTTAACCGGGATGTGATGAAATACATTTGCTGCAATGATGACATCAAAACGCATTGTCGAAATATTGCCCCAATCAGAGTAAAGCTTTGCTTTTGGTGTACGCGCCGCTGCAATTTCAAGCGAGGCTGATGATAAGTCATAACCAAACAACTCAGCATCTGGGAAATATTGCTCAAGATAAGGCAAGCTGCGACCAGCACCGCAGCCAAAATCAAGTATGCACATAGGTTTTGGGTTTCCTAGGCGCGCGGCCATCAAGGCGACTTTGTATTCGGCAAAATACCCATCTTCGTTCAGGCCTTCCGGCATTGATTCACCCAATACCTGGTCATACTGCCTAGCATGCTGATCGAACTCTGGTTTATTCATTAATTTTGGGTGGCATCCAGGTGGTTGTACCTATAATGAATTGCGGCTTGTGATTCAGCTTCAGGTAAGTGCGCCCCAAATATTCACCTATCATTCCTATACATAGCGTTTGAATGCCACCGATTAATAAAATTGTTGCAATAAGCGAGGTCCATCCAGCCGGGAGTTCCGGATGAAGTAGTTTTTGTGTAACTACATAAACGATCATTACCAAACTTAGAACTGCCAACACAAAACCTGCGTAAGTTGCCAAGCGCAGCGGCAAAACCGAGAAACTGGTTGCCATTTTCAACCACAGTGAAAGTGAGCGGCGCAAGTTATAGTTACCGTTACCCTCGAGACGAGACTGATGTTCAATGCCTATAGTTGTGATGGAGCGAGTGATATCAAGGATAAGACCATCAACATATGCATAGGGGCCGTCATACTTGATAATTTCGTTTACTATCTCTTTACGTATCGCCTTGAAAGATGAAAGGTAAAGGTCTTTGGGCTTGCCTAGTAAATGGGTTGCCACCAAATTATTAAATTGACTGCCAAACTTTTTCCATAGCGCATGCTGACGATTCAAATATGTGGTGTAGCAAACGTCATAACCTTCTTCAAGTGCGCGTAACATGCCACCGATAGCATCCGGTGGGTGCTGCAGATCATCGTCCATGAGTACGATGAACTCGCCGCTCACGTGATGAAGTCCAGCCATGATTGCATTATGCTGGCCGAAGTTTCGTCGTAGCGAAATACCTTTAATAAAGGAATACTTGCTGGCGAGCGTCCGAATAACCTGCCAGCTTTTATCCGGGCTGGCATCGTTAACAAGAATCAACTCAAAATTCTCGGACAACCCTTCATCGCTCAACTCTACAAGAATCTGCTCAACCAATTCGGGTAATATTTGCGCACTGCGGTAGACTGGCACCACAATAGACAGTTTGCAGTCCATGTCAGCGAGATTTTCCATAATATTTTCCAATAACCCGCTCAAGATAATCACTGCCGAATTTTACGCCAGCCTTATCAGCCACAGGCATCATTGCACTGGTATCTATTGAATAGGCAGATCCGCGCTCAGCAACCTCATATATTGCTTTTTTTCCTATAGCGTTTTCCATCGTTTGCACGATAACGCTGATGGAATAATTAAAAGGGTTGGCAACGTTGAGAGTGATATTTCGTGAGGAATCGTTAGCTATCAATTGTTTAAAAATGGCGGCGATATCATCCACGTCAATAATGTTGCGTTTTGCAAGTTTCCACAAGATGAAAGCTTCACTACGCGCTATCTTTGCATACAGGTAATTTAACAGTGTGTGAGGGTTGGGCGTGATTCCTGCCACTTGCGGTAGGCGCAATATCAAGTGCCGCGGATGTGATGAAGCCAGCTTTTCCATTGTCAATTTATGCTGAACATAAGGCGTGTTCAGTGCTTCAGGATCGCCAACACTGCAAGTTCCGAAATACACAAAGGTATCGGCACTTTTGGCTTGACGGAGGGCGTTTTCAACTCGCAATCGTTCACGATCAAATTCACTCTTGTCGGTACAGCTTGAATTGGAAACACCTGCAGCATAGATGCAAACCTCATCTCCCTGTGAAAACGAGGCAGCGAATGCACGTGCCAACAATCCTGAACCGATAATCATCGTGTCTGGGCCACAGCAATTAATGCTGGATATGCATAGCAAGGTACTGCTTTATTTTTCAGGCATATAGGCATAAATTTTATCTTGATAACCTGGATATGGTAATTGCGCTTCATCTAAACATCACAATTTTCTGTTACGCTATTTTACAGACAAACCAGGCAGGAATACGCAATGGCGATTTATGCGGTGGGTGACATACAGGGCTGTTATACCGAACTGATGCAAATGCTGGAAAAGATACGCTTTGATTCGGCGACTGATCAGCTTTGGCTGGTGGGTGACCTGGTCAATCGTGGGCCGGATTCGCTGGAGGTGTTGCGCCTGGTCAAATCGTTGGGTGATAGCGTTATTACCGTGCTTGGTAATCACGATTTACACCTGCTAGCAGTTGCAGCAGGGGTAGCGGGACTGCGTCGCGGCGATACACTGGATGATATTCTCAACGCGCCTGACCGTGATGAGCTAATAAATTGGCTACGCAATCAGCGACTGTTGCATGTTAAAGACAGCTATGTGCTGGTTCATGCCGGACTGATGCCGCAGTGGAGTGTTACACAGGCTCAAAGCTACGCACTGGAAGTTGAAGCAGCGCTACGTTCCGACGACTATGCAACCTTCCTTTCACGCATGTACGGCAACTCACCGATCAACTGGGATGACAGCCTGTCTGGTTATAAACGCCTGCGAGTCATCGTCAACGCCTTCACCCGAATGCGCATCTGCACTAATGAAGGAGAGATGGAATTCAATTTCAAGGGTGAAGTTAACAGAATTCCTGATGGATACCTGCCGTGGTTCAATGTGCCCAAGCGTGCAAGCAGTGACGCCACTGTACTTTTTGGCCACTGGTCTGCATTGGGATTAAAAGTCACACCCAATGCTATAGCACTCGACACTGGTTGCCTGTGGGGCGGCCCGATGACCGCGATAAGGCTGGAGGGCCGGCAGCTCTTTCAGGTGAACTGTAATAATCCTGTGGCGAAGCACTGGTGATCAATTAACAGGATATGAGAGGGCGATCATCAAAACCGCACACTCCCATATTAGCTATGAATTTCCATCAATAACTTGTGCATCATCCCTTCCGCCTGCCTTTCATAACCGCCACCGAACAGGTTGGCATGATTGAGAATGTGATAAAGGTTATACAAGGCGCGGCGGTTGGCATAGCCTGTATCCAGTGGATACGCAGCGCGATAGGCGGAATAAAAATCAGTGCTGTATCCACCAAATAGCTCTGTCATCGCCAAATCACATTCCCGGTCACCGTAGTAGGTTGCTGGGTCGAAGATGGCCGGCGTGCCGTCTGCAAGAAATCCATGGTTGCCGCTCCACAGGTCGCCGTGCAGCAAGGAGGGTTGCGGGGTGTAGCCTTCGAAGAATGCAGGCAAGGCACCCAGTATTTTTTCACCCAGAGTTTGTAGCTTTCCGCCATAGCCATTTTTTTCCGCCAAGCCCAGTTGAAATCCAAGACGATGTTCATGCCAGAATGCTATCCAGTCAGTTTTCCAAACATTCGGTTGTGGTGTGGTGCCGATGAAGGTATCTTGGGCAAAGCCGAAGCAAGGTAATGTTTCAGTACTCTCTTTTTCTCCCCTCATCCTGATGAAACTACTAGCCATTCGACTTGGCTGGGAAACTGCTCCAGACAAGTCGTTGGTTATATCCTTCACCCTTGCAGAGGAAAGGGATAGTGGAGTGCAACGATGTAGTGCGGCGAGTTGTTCGCCAAGTAATCGTGTATCGCCGCGTCCACTCAGTTCCAGATGTTCCAACACCAGATAGCTTTGTTTGCCGGCAGTTCCATGAGTGATTGGTTTAGGGACACGGATTGCATTAGTTGCGGCGATTGCAGCTAGCCCTGCTGCTTCAGCAACAAACATCGGAAGATGTTGTGCGTCGTTAATCTTGAGGAAGTAGCGCGAGCCATCTGTACCTTCTAGGCGAAAGGACTGGTTGATGCTGCCGCCCCTGACAGGTATTTTGGAGCGTAAGGTAAAGCTACAGTTCGTTGCGGAACTGATCGCGGCAGGGATCGCATCCCAGTTGGTCACAGCGTCAGGTTACCCGAACATAGTCGCTGTCTCGGATATGAACGATCTCTACAGGGAAACTTCATACCCGAAGTATTGCTGGAACTGTGCTTTTATTTCGTCGTGCGTTGGAGCGTGGTTTTGCCCGCCGCGACAGGCAATTTTGAGTGTACCCATCAGCGATGCCAGTCGCCCGGTGGTTTCCCAGTCCCAGCCTTGCTGGATGCCATGCAGCAAACCCGCACGATAGGCATCACCACATCCTGTCGGATCAAGCAAGGCTGCAGGTTTGGCGCAGGGGATAGAGATTTCCTTACCGTCCGTATAGATGGTCGAGCCTTCTCCACCTAGCGTGATGATAAAGGCACGTTTGCCCTTGGCGAGCTCGGCTATCTTTTTACCAGTCTTGTCCTGCAGCATCTGTGCTTCGTAGTCGTTGACGGTCACATAGTCGGCCTGTGTAACAAAGCTCAGTAATTCTTCACCTGAAAACATGGGCATCCCCTGACCGGGATCGAATATCCAGGGTATGCCAGACTCATGGAATTCACGTGCATGTTGTAGCATACCTTCTCTACCGTCGGGTGAGACGATGCCGAGGGTGGCGGTTTTCGCATCTTTCACATGGTTTTGCTCGGAAAAGCCCATCGCACCGGGATGGAAAGCGGTTATCTGATTGTCGTCGAGGTCGGTAGTGATGAAGGCCTGTCCGGTAAAGCTACCGGAGATGTGGCGGATATGCGCCCGGGTCAGACCGAGCTTGTCTAAACGCAAGGCGTAAGTAGAAAAATCATCACCCACCGTTGCCATGATCAGCGGGTTGCCACCGAGCAATTTCAAATTGTAGGCAATATTTCCTGCACAGCCACCGAATTCGCGGCGCATCTCCGGAACCAAAAAAGCTACGTTGAGGATATGAATTTGTTCAGGCAGGATGTGTTTTTTGAATTGGTCTTGAAACACCATGATGGTGTCATAGGCCATCGAACCGCAAATAAGCGTGTGCATTGGTTGACCTTAGCTTGGGTAGTAAAAGCGGAATTGTATCATCTGGTAGCTTTCGGATTAATTGCACTTTTCGTATATATTGCAGGCTATCACTGATGGAATCAACGTGTCGGGCAAGCGTATGGCCCAGGGCACATCTGGTCATGTACAATTGCGTTCAGTTGTCATATTTGCCGGAAAAGTAGTGCTATTCCGGTTCGAGGGTCTATCAGGGGATAAGCATGTCCAAATATTCAAGTTTAATGGTTGCCGTACTGGTATTGATGTTGTCCGGTTGTGCAAATAAGGTGTGGATTGCAGATTGGAAGGAAACGACTCCTTTCAGCGCACCGCGCGCTGGAACTGCATCAGTAGTGGTGAAGAATAAGTTGTATTTGATTGGAGGTGTGGATGGCAAGAATTTTGTCAATATTACCGAGTACGCACAGATCAACAAGGACGGTACGCTAAGTGAATGGCAACAAGGCTACCCGCTAAATGAAGAGCGTGGTTTCATGGAAGCAGTAGTGCATGGCGATTATGTCTATGTAGTGGGCGGAGGCAAAGGCGAGAATGGGCATACGCTGCTGCGTACCGCAGAGCGTGCGCTCATTCGGGAGGATGGCACCCTCGGTCCATGGAAGACGGAAAAAAATGAAATGGTGGTGACACGCCGCTGCAGCAAGATCATCGCTGCAAATAATCGGCTCTACTCATTTGGCGGCTACGGAGGTGTGCTACTTGATACTGTCGAATATGCGGAAATTCTTCCAGATGGTAGCTTGGGCGAATGGCAGCTGGATCCGGAGTTGATGACGATACCTCGCTACGTCAACAGCGTGAAAAAGGAAGACGACAGATTCTTCATTATTGGAGGACATGACCAAACCAAGGGCGTAGGAATCACTGATGTCGAATGGACGCGATACACTCCTGAAGGTAATACCAAAATATGGCAGGCCACTACGCCTATGCAGCAAGGACGATATGGTTTGTCCAGTTCTGCTTACAGCGATTATATGTACGCGATAGGTGGAATTTCAGGTGCGGAATACCTGGACAGTATTGAGGTTACCGAAGTGGGTAAGGATGGTTCACTGAAACCGTGGAGATATACAACGTCGCTTGACCAAGCGCGAGCCAATTTCAGTACAATCGATCATAAGGGTCGGCTGTATATTATCGGTGGAACAAACCGTAGTGGTTATCTTTCCAGTGTGATTTATGCCGATCACAATAGAGCAGGAGATCTTGGTTTCTGGGGGACAAAGGAAGATGCCAAGGCGCTGGAAGTCAAGTTGGCTGAGCGTGCCGCATTCAAATCCCAATTGCCACACGTAGGGCAGGTTGTTGAATTTATTCAAGCTGCAGCCTACACCTACATCCATGTCAAGAATGATATTGGTCAGCATGTGTGGATCGCCGGACAAAAGATTGATGACATTAAAGTGGGCGATACCGTCGGTTTTAGCACCGGAGTGACGATGACCAACTGGTACAGCAAGGAGCTTCAACGTGGCTTTGATATGGTGCTTTTTGTCGGGACAGTTAGAAAACAGTAATTGTTTGAATCACGCTAGCTTTGAGCATATCTGAAGCCCATATTCTTGTCTGCGCGAGAGTGGGGAATAAATATTCTTAAAGGTACCTTATTCCCAGCTGACGGATTTGTGGTGGAGCACAGGTTAATAGTAAGGAAGATCCTCACGTGATATCCATAAAGATATGAACATAAAATTTCAGCGTGCTGTTGACCGTTACCTGGGCGTACCGATTTGTGCATTGCTTTCGTTGATTGATTTTTTTGCAGGCAAAAAAAGTGTCAACATACCGCCCCGTAGAATACTGATCATCCTGTTATCAGAAATGGGTAGTTTGGTACTTGCTCATCCAATGTTTGCAAGGTTGAAGCAGCAATATCCTGAAGCGACAATCCATGTTTTGCTATTTGCCAAAAATCGTGAAGTGCTGGATTTGCTTGAAGTGGTTCCTGAAGATCATGTTTTGACGCTGAACGACAGCTCATTGGACGGTTTGATAAAGGATAGCTACAACGTTATTCGCACGCTGCGTGAGCTTAAGATAGACGCAGTGATAGACTGTGAGTTATTCGCCCGGATAAGTAGTATTTTCTCGTATCTTTCTGGTGCGACACTACGCGTTGGTTTTCATCGCCATACTCAGGAAGGCCTGTATCGAGGCTCGTTCATCAATCGTCCGGTGCTATACAACACCTATCGACATCTATCGCTCCAATTCCTGACTATGGTTGCAGCCATGGAATCCGTCACAGTGCCTGTCGCAAAATTATTACCAGATTACGATGCCCATACTCCACCATTGCTGGATTTTGAGGAAGAGGAATTGAAGCTGGTAGCCGAACATTTGCATATAGACTATCCGCAGGTCAAGGATAAACCCTTGGTGTTGGTCTACCCTAGCGGTGGTATCCTGCCGATACGTGCCTGGCCTATTGAAAACTACAATACTCTTTGTAGTAAGCTGCTCGAAGAAGGTTATGCTGTGGGAATCATTGGCCTCAAGGACGATCATCGAGTTGCGCAGCGTATCGTGGATCATTGCAAGAGTCCGTTATGTGTCAATTTGGCGGGTTATACCAAAACTGTTCGGCAATTATTGGCACTGTTTCATCGCGGTTCACTTTTAGTGACTAATGATGGAGGGCCGGGGCAGTTCGCAGCCCTTACTCCTTTACCCACAATTACTTTCTTTGGTCCTGAGACACCGCAACTCTATCAACCTTTGGGTAGCAATGGATATAGTTTCTTCCTCTCATTGCCCTGTTCACCCTGCCTAACGGCATACAACCATCGTAACTCGCCATGCGATGGTGACAATCAGTGCCTGAAATTGATCACCCCCAAGCAGGTGCTGGACAAAGCACACGAGATGTTGGCCAATGATGATGATCAGAACAGGCGAAGCGCATGAGGTTGATCACACGGCTTGCACATCAGCCCTTATTGGCATGGTTTTTTAAAAAGCGCTTCATAAAATTTGGTACCGTCGGTGCTTCCGGAGTACTGGTTAACCTAGGCGTACTATATGTTAGTCAGGAATTTTTATTTACTGCGATAGAGTCTCACGATATGCGACTCAATGTGTCGCTGGGGCTGGCGATATTTTGCGCGACTGCAAACAATTTTTACTGGAATCGATTCTGGACATGGAGTGATCGAACTCATCATCCAGACAAACACCTGATCCTGCACTTTGGTCAATATGCTCTGGCGTGCTGGGTCGGGATAGTGGTGCAAGTCGTACTGACGAAGTTGTTCGTGGTATATCTGTACTACCTGATTGCTAATGGACTGGCTATCGTGCTGGCCAGTGTGTTTAATTTTCTGGTAAATAATTTCTGGACATTCCGTAGTCATAAGGCAGTGGATGAGATTGCGCTACCCATTATTCCCGAGCAAGAATCTGAGAGTGAACTCAACAAGACCAAATCTGTACATGAGGCAGAGTGAATCCAAAGTAGAAATTTTGTGGTATGTCTTGGCCTGCCTGCTGGCAGTTTTCACTTACTTCTATGGTTTGGATAGTCAGCATATTCCGAAAAATGGTGATGAATATCCGTATGAGCATATCGTACGTTTGACGGCCGCCAGCGGTGAGTTGCTGCCGCTACAGTCACAGATGGAAAACATGCGTAACACCAAACCGCCGCTGTTGTTCTGGCAAGGGATTGCATCCACTGATTGGAGTAAAAACTGGACGCTGTGGAATTTGCGTTACCCGAGTGTGATTTATACATTACTGACTGCAGCATTGCTTTTTTTGCTTGGTCGTAAGCTGTCTGGACGGTATGAAACCGGCTTTGTCGCTGCTTTGACGTTTCTGGCATTTTTTACAACCTATCGCTTTGGACGCCCTTTCTTGACCAATCCACCCGAGGTGTTCTGGCTATTCCTGCCGTTCTTCATGTTGCTATATTGGCGTCAGATGTTCGAATCCAGATTTACGGTTCCGTTGCTGATGGGAATGAGTATCGGGATAGGTTTCCTTTATAAATCGTTTGCTCTGGCATTACCAGTCACCCTGGGATTGTTTGGCTGGTATCTGCATCAGCGTGATTATCGTGTGCTTGCGTTTTTCAAACGGGATGGACTAAAGATAATAATCACTATGTCGACCGCCGTGGCGATGTTCGCTATGTGGTTCCTGATCGACCCCGACCCGCAAGCAGTATGGAAGGAGTTCGTGGTCGGTGAGAACATCGGAAAATTTGATCCGCATGGGCCAAGTTATCTTAAAAAATTGCTCTGGGGTAGCTCCAGCATGTGGAGTTACACCCTGGCCTTCCTTAGTAATGCTGGCTTGCTTACTTTAGTCGTGATAGCAATATTTTTTGTTGCAAACAAAAACCGCAATCAGCTTAGCCAGGAGCAAAAACTGTTGTGGCTATTAGTAGCCGCTTTCTTCTTCAGTTTCATGTTGCCAAGCCAACGTTCAGGCAGGTATTTGCTGGATATTATGCCTGCCGTGGCATTATTGTGCGCACTGAGTTGGCAACAAATCAGCCGCTGGATATTCGTTACAAGCCTGTTTCTTGCGGGCGTAGTCCTGGCTTTCCTGACCTATCTGGCGATGCGATTGCAGGCCGAATTACCCGATGTTCCGATGTTTTCATTGGAATTCTGGATGTTGTTGTCTGGTGTCGGTATGTTGATATTGTTGGCTATTGTGCTGCCAAATTTCACTCGTTTGGGTGTTAATGTCGCAGCGCTACTGGTGCTGTTATGCTTTGCCGCATTTCTGAAGCCGTTGGATGGTGCGTTGGGAAATTTTGCTGTGGATGCTCAGCGCTATGCAAATGGCAAAGACGTGTGGGTGCCATGCAACTTCAGAGCATTGGACGAAGGGTATCGATTCCTGTTACCTGGCGCAGAGATACAGGGTTATAGTGAAGACCAAAATCTCACGATGAATGAGCTAGCTGTTCGTTACCCTTTATTTGTATCCAGGATTGGCTTGGGAGTTAATGCACCTGGATGCGAAGGTTGCAAGATTATCGGTGAGCGGCTTGATATTCGTGGCCGTCATAGTTCGGCCGAGTTGAAAGAAATGTTTTTTGAAGGCAAGGTCTTTCAGCATCTGTTCATCAAGGAGTTTTTGCTAGCATCAACAGCCAGTAGCAAAGATTTGCCAACACAGTCTTTAGCGCAAAGATGCCGTTGATGTTACGTAAAGGGATTATTCGTCGAGCCCTGGTTTTTTGCACAATTCTCACAGCAACGATTGCTGCAGTTATCAAGGTTTCGGATCGAGTATCACCAGCATTATTTGAATTGCCTGTTGTTGAGGCGCAAACCAATCATTATTTCCAAGGGATGCAAAGCCAATTTGTGTCCCATATCCAGAATATTCATACCCATGCTGCTTCCCTAGTTGAGTTGGGTGATGGTCGTATCCGGGCTTTTTGGTTTGCAGGTAGTCGGGAAGGTGCATCGGATGTTGAGATACGCAGTGCGGTACTAGACCCAGTCAGTAATCGCTGGGGTGCAGAGCAAAGCATAGTTAATCGTGTGAAGACTCAGCAGTTACTGCTGCGCTATGTAAAAAAAATTGGAAATCCGGTAGCACACCGCGCGAAAAATGGCACACTTTGGTTATTCTATGTGACAGTGTCGATAGGTGGCTGGGCGGGCAGCTCAATCACGGCTATTACTTCAGACGATGATGGTGCAAGCTGGAGTGCGGCGCGGCGGTTAATTACTTCACCATTTCTCAATATAAGTACATTGGTCAAGGGCACCCCATTCAACTATAGCGATGGGAGTATAGGGCTACCCGTTTATCATGAATTTATTGGAAAGTTTGGTGAGTTGCTGCGGATAAGTGAGGCCGGTGAGATTATTGATAAATCCAGACTCAGTTACGGCAAATATGGCTTGCAACCAGTAATGTTGATTTCAAGCCAGTATCGGGCAATAGCGCTGATGCGTCATTCTGGCGCAAGCCCTAAACGAGTTGTCGCTACTACCACTGAAGATGCTGGTCAACGCTGGAGCCCTGCTATCAAAACGGTGCTGGCTAATCCTGATGCTGCAATCTCGGGGGTGGTATTGCCAGACGGGCGTTTCTTGATTGCACTCAATAATACAGAACATGGACGAGAGGTCATGTCGTTGGCTATTTCATCAGACAATGGCGTTACCTGGACAAACAAGTATCAATTGGAGGATCAGCGAGGTGATCTATTGGAGCCAGCGGGCTACTCGAGGGTTGCAGCCGAGTTGGCCAAGGCCGCTGATAAGAGCATTGCGAATCCAGTTAACTATGGATTATCTGCACAGCGAAATAAGTGCGAAGCGCAAAAGTGCGGGTTTGAGTTTTCCTACCCCTACTTGATTCAGACACGTAGTGGTGATTTCCATCTGGTGTATACATGGAACAGAAGTTTCATTAAGCACCTCCGCTTCACTCGTGTCTGGCTGGAAAGTCAACTGAGAAAGACAGCAGATGCCCAATTTCACTGATTTGACTGGATTGGGAGGTGTGGCAGTTGCAACATCTGCAGCATGTTTGCTTATTCCAGGAATTGTGAGGTTCAATAGGCCACAATTGATTGTTTTGCTGGCAGCAGTTTTTGTGCTGATGCTGGCCCCACTAGCAGGAATGCCACTTGCTGCTTATGTGCGTGGAGTAAGTGGTGATTTTAGCATTACTATGCTGGTGTTACTCTGCTGGGCTTTATTGAGGCTTGGGTCTGGATGCGGTAAGGAGGATATCAATGCGCGAAATGAATTACTAGCGCTGATCGCATTGCTAGCGCTGTTGCTATACCCTCTGGCCTTGGGGCTTTCATCGTTTGATCCTTATCACCTTGGTTACGGATACTCATGGTTTGTTGCTTGTTTATTGTTTATTGCATTGTCAGCGTGGGCCAGGAAGTCTTATTTGATCTCAATATGTATCTCCTTGGCAGTTGTGGCATGGGCGTTGGGATGGTACGAATCCAATAACCTTTGGGATTATTTGCTGGATCCATGGTTGGGAATATACGCGTTGTTTAGTATTACGCGACGTGCGACTGGGGCGTTATTAAAAAGTGAAAGATAGGGAGATGAGGAGGCAGTTCAGTTATACCGCGGCTCTTGAATGGGAAAATCATTGGTGCCTAGAAACTTAGATAGTAATATTAGTTTGATTAGTTTAAATCCTGGGGAGGATAAAGTATGTTCGACAAGCTAGATCGCGAGATATTTACGAGCGGCCAGACTGTTTTTGAAGTCGGAAATATGGGCGATTGCGCTTACTTTGTAGAAGAAGGTGAAGTAGAAATAATAGTGATGGATCAGGACAGAGAGTGTTGCATCGGGCTGATAGGTAAAGGGGAGATATTCGGTGAAGTGTCGCTAATCGATCAACAACCACGCACTGCAACTGCAAGAGCGACAGAAAGAACAGTTCTGATTCCGTTTACCCGTGTTCTGATGGATGACTTATTAAGTGATAGTAATCCAATATTACGCGACTTTTTGAAGATAATTCTGGAGCGATTCAGGCTCAATGGCGGAAATATGCCCGCTGCCACAGTTAATGCAGAAGGAACAAGCCTTCATGCCAATCATCGTAGCGCATTGAAGGGCGCAGTTACCCAAAAAATATCACTTATGCACGGAATATCTCGGGCTTTGATGCGCGATGAGTTTCAACTGCATTATCAACCGATTTGCAATCTTTCAGATGGGCAGATTGCAGGATTTGAAGCCTTAATCCGGTGGAATCACCCAATAGATGGATTGATGGCACCAATTGATTTTTTATGGATTGCAGAACAGACAGGACAGATTCGGGAAATTGGGCTTTGGACTTTGGAACGTGCATGCAAAGATTGGCCAAAGTTGAAAGGACTTACCGAATATGAAGAGCCTTTCATTAGCGTTCATTTGTCTGCTGCACAGTTGAGCAATGAGATGCTGGCAGAAGATGTGGTTTCCATATTGGCAAATAATGACATGGCTCCGTCTGAATTGAAGTTGGAGCTTACCGAAACGGTTATTGTTTCTCACCCAGAAATTGCGAAAAAGATTTTTAAACGATTGATAGAAGTTGGCAGTAGCCTTGCACTGGATAATTACGGTAATGATTTATCTGGATTGAAACAACTGCAAAAATTTCCTATTGCTACAATGAAAATTGATCGTGAGTTTGTTTCACATATCCTGCAGTCCCCACAAAACCTGGAGATAGTCCGTTCTTCAATTGCGCTTGCTCATTCGCTGGATATGGATGTAGTTGCTGAAGGTGTTGAAAATGCAGCAGTAAAGGAGAAGCTTCATGAATTGGGCTGCAGCCTTGGGCAGGGCTGGTATTTTGGGAGACCTTCAACCTTACAAGACTTGGTTATTCGTTACACAAAGTCTGATTTGCTTGAAGATATACAGTAAGCTTGTTTAAAGCTTTTCGCATTTTCATCCTATTATTCATTTTTGTTGCTGTTGCATTGAGTGCCTGGCGTACTAGTACTCGATCAGTAGAATGGAAATACACCTTGCCAGTTAATATCTATCTAATAAATGGTGATAATAGTGATATTTCTGAAGAGTATCTGAAGAAGATACAACTGGCAGAATTCAAGCCCATAGAAACTTTTCTGCGTGAAGAAGCATTTCGCTACGGGCGAGAAGACTATGCGTCTATACAAGTTCAGTTAGTGGGAGAGATTGATACATTACCTCCCTCACCACCACATAGTGGAACTGCGCTAGAAGTGATTGTATGGAGTTTAAAGATGCGCTGGTGGGTGTGGCGTAATGCCGAGACTATTGGTCCTGACCCACAAATTAAAATGTTTTTATTGTATTTTGATCCTGTACAAAATAATCGGTTGGAACATTCCACGGGTTTACGGAAAGGCCTGATTGGCAGAATTAATGTTTTTGCCACGAAGACGATGGATAAACAGAATAATGTAATCATTGCCCATGAGCTTTTACATACCTTGGGTGCAACTGACAAGTATGATCCTGTTACCAATATGCCACTTTTCCCCGAGGGCTATGCCGATCCGGATCATAAGCCGCTACTTCCGCAAAGCTTTGCCGAAATCATGGCAGGGCGAACTCCACTGTCATCAACCAAGGCAAAAACGCCAGCAGCACTTGAGGACACGCTGATAGGCGAAAAGACAGCTCATGAGATTAACTGGCTATAATGCTAATTCGAATAAAGATGCTAGCCATGACCGAACAATACTAAACCCCAAACCACCAGTGCATTTACGATACTCAATAATACCGCGGCACTGGCGATGTCCTTGGCACGCTTTGCGAGAGGATGTAGCTCTAGTGAAATACGATCTACCGCTGATTCGATCGCGGAATTGAGTAGCTCAACGATCAATACCAATAGAATGCTGGCAATCATCAAGGCTTTTCCCAGCAGGCTTGATGGCAAAAGCAGTGCGGTGAGTATGGCGATTGCCGCAACAACAGTTTCCTGACGAAACGCTTCTTCATGGTTAAACGCAGCACGCAAACCTTGCAGTGCGATGCCGGTGGCTCGCCAGGCATGAGTTAAATCTAAGCGGCGTTTGCCTTTCCTTCCCACTCTATTTGCTGGTGAAGTATCGGTTCATTCTTCAGAATATGATTCAATAGGAGGGCAAGCGCAAATCAGATTTTTGTCTCCGTAAACGCTATCTATGCGACTTACGCTAGGCCAGAATTTGTGGTCTCTAACCCATGGTAATGGAAACGCAGCCTGCTCTCGACTATAGCTATGTTGCCATTTATCCGCGACAACGGTACTTGCGGTATGCGGTGTATTTTTAAGGACATTGTCCTTACGATCAGCTTTACCAGAGGTGATAGCATCGATTTCCTTGCGTATCGAAATCATCGCGGCACAAAATCTGTCCAGCTCTTCTTTGGGCTCGCTTTCAGTAGGCTCGACCATCAAAGTGTCGGCTACTGGGAATGAAACGGTAGGTGCATGATAACCATAGTCCATCAGTCTCTTGGCAATGTCACCAACTTCTACTCCAGCATCCCGTTTGAATTCGGCACAAGCTAAAATCATTTCGTGCGCACAACGACCATTTTTGCCGCTGTATAAAGTCGGGAAATGATCTTTAAGTAATTCTTTTATGTAATTGGCATTAAGTATTGCCATGCGTGTGGCTTCAGTCATGCCTTCGCCACCCAGCATCTTGATGTAGCCGTAAGAAATTAATAGTATCAACGAACTGCCGTATGGTGCGGCGGATACCGCATGTATGGCTTGACCACCGCCGGTTTGGATCAAAGGATGACTTGGTAAAAAGGGTGCAAGGTGTTTAGCAACGCCGATGGGCCCCATACCTGGGCCGCCGCCACCGTGCGGGATAGCAAAAGTTTTATGAAGATTCAAGTGGCATACATCAGCACCTATGTTGCCGGGACTGGTTAAACCGACCTGTGCATTCATGTTGGCACCATCCATATAAACTTGACCACCGTTGGCGTGGATGATGCCAGTGATTTCGCTGATACCTTCTTCATATACGCCGTGAGTGCTGGGATAAGTGATCATCAAACAGGCAAGATCGTCTTTGTGCTGATGAGCTTTATCGCGCAGATCTGCTATATCGATATTGCCCTGTTTGTCGCACTTCACCAACACGATCTTCATGCCGCACATCGCCGCAGATGCGGGGTTAGTGCCATGTGCTGAGGTGGGTATCAAAGTAATGTTGCGTTGCGTGTCACCGCGTGATTCATGGTAGGCCTTGATGACTAATAGACCTGCATATTCCCCTTGTGCGCCGCTGTTGGGCTGAAAACTCATTTTGGCGAAACCGGTGATCTCACTTAATGCCTTATCCAATTCTTCGATGACCTGTTGATAACCCGCAGCTTGTTCTAATGGAACAAAGGGATGAATATCAGAAAATTGTGGCCATGTGAGCGGGATCAATTCTGCAGCGGCATTTAGTTTCATCGTGCATGAGCCCAGGGAAATCATGGAGTGGGTCAATGACAGATCCTTGTTTTCCAGACGTTTGAGGTAGCGCATCATTTCTGATTCGGAATGATGGGTATTGAAGATTGGGTGCTGCAGTATCTGCGAACTTCGTTCGTTGATTATGGATTGCTGATTAAAAATCTGAGCTTCCGTTAATTGTGTAGCGGGCTTATCAACTGCCTGTGCAAGTACGGCTATGATCGCGTTGATATCTTGGGCATCTGTGGTCTGGTCGAGAGCAATGGTGATTGCATCATCTGTATAGCGAAAGTTAATTTGCTCAGCTTCAGCAAGCTGTCGGATCTTTACGTTATTGGTAGTATTAATTTTCAGCGTATCAAAATAGAGGGTTTCATCAATCCTATAACCTAGCTTTTTCAATTCTGCCGCAAGGGCGACAGCTGAAAGATGAACTTTTAACGCAATACCTTTTAATCCTGCCGATCCGTGATAGGCGGCATACATGCCAGCCATGATAGCTAGTAGTGCTTGTGCAGTACAAATGTTCGAGGTGGCCTTGTCGCGGCGGATATGCTGTTCACGTGTTTGCAAAGCCATGCGTAATGCGGGATTGCCAGCTGTATCCACTGATACGCCGATAATGCGCCCCGGCATGGAGCGCTTGTATGTTTCGCGGCAGGCAAAATAAGCTGCATGTGGCCCGCCGTATCCCATGGGTATACCAAAACGTTGCGTGCTGCCGACTACTACATCAGCGCCCCATTCACCGGGAGGTGTTAACAACACCAAACTTAAAATGTCAGCAGCAACAGCAATAGCGATGCCATTAGCTTTGGCATCGGCCACAAAATCAGTGTAGTCGTGAATTTTTCCATCCGTATCAGGGTATTGCAACATTGCACCGTATATAGAGTTATCCAGGGAGGCTGTTTTGAAATCTCCGATAACCAATTCGATACCCAAGGGTGCAGAGCGTGTCTTCAATAGTTCTATGGTTTGTGGGTAACACTGTTGTGAGACATAAAATTTATTCGCGTTGTTTTCTTTGGCGTCGCGCGAACGGTTGCTGAATAACATCGTCATTGCTTCAGCCGCTGCAGTAGCTTCATCCAGCAATGAGGCATTGGCGATTTCCATTCCAGTCAGGTCAATAATCATGGTTTGAAAATTGAGTAACGCTTCCAAGCGACCTTGTGAAATTTCCGCCTGATAAGGCGTATATGCGGTATACCAGCCAGGGTTTTCAAGAATGTTGCGCTGTATTACTGCGGGCATAATGGTGTTGTAATAACCCAAGCCGATATAGCTTTTGAATACGGTATTTTTTGCCGCGATACTACGTAAATGTTTGTGGTATTGGTGTTCTGAAAGACCTTCTGGCAAATTCAATGGCTGTTTTAGACGAATCGCGGCAGGAACGGTTTGCTCAATCAATTCTTCGATGGAGTTTGCGCCGATTATTTTCAGCATTGCAGCTACATCATTTGCACCTGGACCGTTATGACGGTCAACAAATTTGTCAGTTTTAATCATGAAGAAGCGAATAAATAAGTTGGAGAATTGAATAAATTTGAAGTCAAGGGCTGTCTTCGATTATCGATTAATGTGCTTCTTCATCAACAAATTTCTGGTAAGCGTCGGCATCCATCAGTGAGTCCATATCATCAAGATTGTCAGGCTTCATTTTGAACATCCATGCGCTATACGGGTCGGAGTTGATGGTTTCAGGCGCATTGTCCAATTCGCTGTTCGACTCTGTTACCACTCCGCTAATTGGTGCGTAGATGTCAGCTGCTGCCTTTACGGACTCAACTACAGCACATTCTTCCTTGACCTTGAGTTTACGTCCTTCCTTGGGACTTTCCACGAAAACCATGTCACCCAGCAATTCTTCGGCATGTTTGGTTATGCCAATAGTGACAGTGCCATCGGTTTCGGTTCTTACCCATTCGTGTGATGCAGTGTATTTTAGATTTGTAGGAATACTCATGATTGTTACCTCAAGAAAGTTAAATTAGACTCTTGCCATTGCGTGCAAACGGATATTTCACGACTATTGCAGCAAGCATTTTATCGCGGATAGACACTTGTACCGGTTCACCCACCTGCACGGCTTTAGGTACGCGCGCCAATGCGATTGACTTCTCCAAGGTTGGAGAAAAGCTGCCGCTAGTGATTTCACCATCTCCATGGTCGGTATGTACCTTTTGATGTCCACGTAAGACACCGCGATCTTGCAGTACCAAGCCAACCAGTTTATTCACAGGTGGCTTAGTCATCAGTGCTGCCTTACCGATGAAATTTCGTTCACTTTTTAAGTCTACTGTCCAGGCCAGTCCCGCTTCGAGTGGATTGGTATTTTCATCCATGTCTTGGCCATACAGATTCATTCCAGCCTCAAGACGCAGTGTATCGCGGGCACCCAGTCCGATTGGTTTTACGCCCTTTTCTGCAAGCGTTGCCCAGAAAAAAGGTGCGGCGTTCGCGGGTATCATGATTTCAAATCCGTCCTCGCCAGTGTAGCCGGTACGTGCGATAAACATCGTACCCATCTCTGCGGCGCAGAATGGAGCAAGGTTTTCGGTTAATTCCTTACTGCCGGGCAGCGCTTCCCAAACCTTTGCACGGGCATTGGGACCCTGCACAGCAATGATAGCCAACTCAGGGTGATCAGAGATGCTTATCTTTGGGGCATGTTCGCTAGCCTGCTGTTTCATCCATGCGATGTCATTGTCAGCAGTGCCTGCATTTACCACAATACGGAACCACTCTTCTTGCATAAAATAGACTATCAGGTCGTCTATCACACCACCATTTTCCAACAGCATGCAGGAATACAATGCCTTGCCGGAATGTGTGAGTTTGTTCACGTTGTTAGCAAGCAGATAGCTGAGAAAGTTTCGTGTACTTTCACCTTTCACATCGACCACACGCATGTGCGACACGTCGAACATGCCGCAATCATTTCGCACCTGGTGATGCTCATCGATTTGTGATCCGTAGTTAACTGGCATGTCCCAGCCGCCAAAATTGACCATTTTTGCACCCATTGCACGATGTGCTGCATTAAGTGGCGTTTGCTTGAGTGTCATAAATTATCTTTCATAAAAAAGGGCGCAGCACGAAGTCGTGCTGCGCCCCATCTGTCCTTGATACCTGAGAGATTACGATGATAATCGTGTGCCCCTTCGGTGGTCGGCAATGCCAACACTCTCCAGATCGTCGTAGAAACCACTATTTAAAAACACATTAGGGTTGCTTGATCAATGGTTCTTAAGCCTGAGCGGTTACGGGTATTACGCCTTCGGCGGTATCACAGCAGAATATACTTGCCGTTTGATACGCTCTCCCATTGATTAGTACGGCGGCTGGGAATATACCGTAAAGATGCCAGCAAGACAAACGAAGTATAGGATATCGCAGCATGCTGTATTAATTATTTTCAGAGATGTTACCGGGTTAGGTAAGGATCTCAGTTAATTCAATAAAACAGCGCTAAACGATACCCTACTGGTTTGAGGTCTGTCGTGTCTAAATGTAGTGAGATACTTAGTT
>Ga0316187_10001044_pt1 | contig 23280 bp, 21 predicted proteins | sample CroRivburrow1_MG_FD_204927 | JGI IMG/M metagenome (GOLD analysis project Ga0316187, IMG submission 204927) | Coastal sediment microbial communities from Maine, United States - Cross River worm burrow 1 | ecosystem: Environmental > Aquatic > Marine > Coastal > Sediment | place: USA: Maine...
AAGTCGCCTTTGAGGAATTAATTTTAGTGCCCATCCACCCAGATTGACACCAGCGGTTAACCTGAATGCATCAATTGTATATAAATTCTGCTCTTTATAATAATCGTACTCTAAACCCAGAATCCAAAATTCGTCGGGATCATTAAATAAACCAACCACATAGTTTTTGGATTCGTCTGCATTAAAATCTACATCCGATTTATATAAATTTGCTGAGAACAAAAACTGAATTTGGGAAGGTAAATCCACCTCAAGGTCAACAAAATAGTCATTGGAATCTTCACTGTCCCAACCAAAACCAAGGCTAATATAACCTGAATAATTTAATTCACTTGAACCACTAAGCTTATATACATCGATTTCCCCAAAATCATCCAGAGCGAAAACCGGAAGACAAAACACAAACAACAAAAGGGCGACAACGCCCGATACAGATAAATTCGTCATACGTTAATGGTAAACCATATTTCGGGTCGTGTGCACTTATATGTTGTTTAGCGCTGTTGCCGCATCTTTCTATAACGCTTTCTAATCCTTTTTCTTTGTTCGGGTGTCAATTTATTCCATTTCTGACGCAGTTGTTTTCTTTTTTGTAGTGGCAACGATTTAAACCAATGGAATTTTTTTCGTATTTGCTGCTGATCTTCAAGCGATAAGTTTTTAAACTTATTAAATTTTTTGCGTAATTGTTTTTTCTTCTCAGGCGGTAGATTCTTCCATTGTTTAAACCGATCCTTCATCGCCATGCGTTGTTCCTGGGTCAAGTTGGCCCAGGAATCTGCACCTTTAAGCAATCTTTGCTGACGTTCGTAGGGAAATCCGGCCCATTGGTCTCTAAATCGATCAAGCGTGGTCTGTTGAGTCTGGTTAAGGCTGCTCCAGTCAACTTGATCGTCGGCACTAACCCAAACTGGTAATAGACTTACCATTACGATAACTAGAAGTACCAATTGATTATTCTTCATCTTGATCCTCTTCACCACTTTTTGTATCTGACTCTGTCTCATCGATACCCAATAAACTTAATGGATCTACCCACATTCCATTTTGTGTTTCAAATTCACCCAAAAATTCCAAAAACTCCAGACTTGGTTGCTCTGTATCAACCGTATCAGCGAATGCCGGTTTCACTACCAGCATGATAATGGAAACAGCCCAAAACAAGATAGTTTTAACCAGCACTTTCTTCATCAGCTAACCATTGATAAAATTCCAATTCCTCATAAAACTCTAAATCTTCATCGTCCGTTAATAGTGACATATCTTCTATACTCGCCATTATGTTCTGGTCGCTATTTAGTTGTTGCCATAAGCCAATGCTTAATACTACCGCTAAAGCAATGGTAGCAAATCCACTGACGGGCAAGACCCAGGATGGCCATTTTCCAGTCTGCTTTTGTTTGCCAGGGCTTTGTATACCAGAATATTGTTTAATGGCATCTTTACGTATGGCTTGCAGTCTTGATATTGTCGTTGAATCCAATTGTTCAAGACTTTCATCCAATGTTTTTCGAACACCCAGAATGAATTCAGTTTCTTTTGATTCACTATTTGGTTTGTTATGTTTCAACATAATCCTCCAATTGTTTTCGTAATCTATGTACGGCCCTGGAATAATGCGTTTTCACACTGCCTTGTGAGCATCCCATGGCCTGCGCTGTCTCTTCAACACTGAGACCTTCCCATATGCGCAAAAAAAATGCTTGTTGTTGGCGCACCGGTAAACTGTGTAATGACGTATCCAATGCCTGCATGGCATTGTCATTGGCCAGTTGATTTATGGGTTCTTGGGCCTTTCTCTGACTGGCATTTTCAATGGGATCGCAATAATGTTCACTTTCATCCTTGTCTACACCGGTTTTTTGACTCATGCCGGTAAATTCTAAAAATGAACGCCACTGGTTGCGGACCTTTTGGCGTCGATACCAATCCCTAATAGTCGATTGCAAAATCCGATGAAATAACGGTCCCCATTCAGACTCTTCTCGATTAGCGTATTTGTGGACTAACTTCAACATAGCATCTTGCACAATATCCAAGGCATCATCATTATTGCCCGTCGCAATCAAAGCCATGCGGTAAGCCCGCTTTTCTACACCCGCTAAAAATTGATCTAATAAGCCTGCTGTATCCAGACTGTGTACTCCTCATCAACTGTTTATGCCACTCTAAGTAATTGATTTTGGCTATAAACATGGCTTCTGTCCAGGGACATCAATGCATTAACTGTAATAATTTACGTTTGTTACTAACTAATAACGCGAGATGGGCTGAATGGTTGACAGACGTGGATAGAAATTATCGATACTGCCACAACTTGTCCCAACTGTTACTTTTTCCTATGTTACGTAAGTTTCGTAACCTATTGATTGTTGGCATGCACGTGCTTAACCCAAACGACTATTCTAACAATAATAATGCAAGTTAAGTTATGATGTTATCGGTGTCTCTACTTCCTGAGAGTTCATTCGACAAGTGTATGGAAAACCAGGGCGCATCTTCAATGAGAGACAATGTGAAAATTCCGTTGGAAAACTATCCGGGATTGATTAAACAGGTACAAGACCGGGTTTTGCTCAATTTGATTAAAAACAATGTTAATGTTGTTGCATGTCGGCAGGGACATTTTTTTGTCGTTCCATTATTGCACCAGAAGAGAACTTTGCCTTTACTATTATGACGAACGCCGGTAACGGAACTGGAGAAATGAAGGCTGTTGATTGGTTAACATTGCAAATTGTGAAAAAACACTTTAGCTGGTGGTCGAAGTTTTGAAATTAGAATTCTTGCATTACCCCCCCTAGATGGGAAGAAATATTTTTAATCGGTGTTTGGAATGAATTCCCACGCAGGAGCGTGGGAACTAGAAAAATCTGCACACTGCCTGCTGCACGTAATAAAGTGGCACCTTTTACGGTTAGCCTGGTATTATATAATGTTACGATTAATTACACCGACACAATCATTTCGTTTTGGTATACTTCGTATTTCACTTTATCTTGGTGCTGAATTTAACAATGCAACCGCAAGCTGATCCTTTTATTGTTCCTGTGTGTTATGAAGAAATAGAGATTCTTTATCAAGATAAGTTTCTTTTGTTAATCAACAAACCAAGCAATTTACTGACCCTATCGGGGAAGCATCCACTGAACAAAGATTCGGTGCACTTCCGTTTAATAAAAGATTATCCTACGGCCAGCATGGTTCATCGGCTTGATTTTGGAACTTCAGGCATCTTAGTTGTTGCTCTTAACAAAGAGGTAAACGCTCGTATTGGAAAACAGTTTCAAGCACGTAATGTTGTCAAAACTTACATTGCTATTTTAGATGGTCATCTTCCTGATGATACAGGTTACATCGAATTCCCCATCGCAAAAGACAAGGTGAATTTTCCGTTGCAGAAGATCTGTTATAAGACAGGTAAAATGGCCTTAACTAATTATCAAGTCATTGAGCGCTCGCAGGAATCCTTTACTACAAGAGTGGCTTTTAAGCCAATTTCGGGGCGCACACATCAATTACGTATTCACAGCAGAGAAATAGGTCATCCCATATTGGGTTGTGATTTATATGCATCTGACGAAGCCTTTTTTAAGGCAAAACGTTTAATGTTGCATGCAACGTGTATTGAATTTTCGCACCCTGTCACAGAGAAAAGAATAAAAGGATTTAGCCGCTGTCCATTTTAACTTTGCTAATTGTGGCAACATCGCTCGGAATTTAGTATGAGCTCCCACGCGGGAGCGTGGGAACTAGAAAAGATTGTAGCGTGTGCTGTGCGCACGTGGTGTTTGGGAAGTGTTGCAAAGTAAACGCGCGCACGGCGCACGCTACGTCACTGCGGACTCTCAATCATCGCTTAAGGGTGTCTTGACCATGGGACCCTCACACCAGCTCATGCCGGTCCAACTTATTCCGCCACCTCCATGGCATCAACACGTTGGTAACCACGGGGTAATTTGCTGCCGCGACGTCCGCGTTCACCTTCGTAGTGTTCTAAATCTTCGGGTTTAATGGTGGTATGACGTTTGCCTGCAGTGACAACCAAGCTGCATTCTTCTGGCACACTCACAATGGCAACCACATATTCTGCGCGATCCGCCACTTTCGCTGAAGGTATACCAATAATCTTTATGCCTTTACCTTTGGCCAGAGTAGGTAAATCTGCAAGCGCTGTGATTAGTAATTTACCCTGATTAGTAGCAGCAGCTATACGGTCTGTATCCACATCAACGATTGGTTGCGGGGGTAAAACCTTCGCGCCTTTGGGTAAGGACAAAACAGCCTTGCCGGCCTTGTTTTTCGTAATCAAGTCACCCAGCTTGGCTATGAAACCATAACCGGCATCACTGGAAATGAGAAATAAATCCTCCTCAGCGCCCATCATCACTCCCACAAAAGTGGCTCCAGGTGGGGATTTTATTTTACCGGTAAGAGGTTCACCCTGCCCCCTGGCTGATGGCAGCGAATGACCTGCAATAGAGTATACACGTCCAGTTGAGTCTAAAAATAATGCTATTTGATTAGTTTTACCTAAGGCAGAAGCCAAATACTCATCGCCAGATTTGTAATTTAAGCCGCGCGCATCAATTTCATGGCCTTTAGCCGCACGCACCCAACCTTTCTGAGATAAAACAACCGTAATGGCTTCCGAAGGCAAGAGCGTCGTTTCATCCATGGCAAGAGCCGCATCACGTTCAATAATAACTGAACGACGATCATCTCCATATTTTTCCGCGTCATGTAACAATTCTTTCCGAATTAAGGTTTTCATGCGCTGCTTGGAATTAAGGATTTTTTCCAAATTTTCGCGTTCTATATCAAGCTCTTCTTGTTCACCGCGTATCTTCATCTCTTCCAATTTCGCAAGATTACGCAGTTTTAAATTCAATATGGCTTCTGATTGCACATCAGTAATTTTAAATTGCTGCATCAACACTGGTTTTGGTTCATCCTCTGTGCGAATAATCCGGATTACCTCATCAATGTTTAAATACGCAATCAACAAACCTTCGAGAATATGTAAGCGTTCTAATACTTCATCCAACCTGTACTGCAATCGGCGTCTTACCGTCTCTGTGCGAAATTGTAACCACTCTGTGAGTATGTCGCGCAGATTTTTCACTTCAGGTCTTCGGTTTAAACCGATAATATTGATATTTACCCGGTAGGTGCGCTCCAAGTCAGTCGTTGAAAACAAATGCAACATTAACTGCTCGCTATCAACACGGTTTGATCTGGGAACAATAACCAGTCGCGTCGGGTTTTCATGATCAGATTCATCACGAAGGTCTTCGACCATGGGTAATTTTTTGGTTTGCATTTGTGCAGCAATTTGTTCGAGCACCTTTGCGCCTGAGACCTGGTAGGGTAACTCATTCACTATGATCTCACCACTATCTGTCTCCCAAACTGCTCTCATTCTAATGCTACCGTTGCCGGTCTCATACATCTGCAATAAGTCTGAAGAAGAAGTTATAATCTCAGCACCCGTTGGATAATCAGGTCCTTTAATGTGTTCACAAAGGTTAGCCACTGTGGCCTTAGGATCCTCTAATAGACGTATACAAGCCGCGGCAACTTCTTTTAAATTATGCGGAGGTATATCGGTTGCCATACCGACAGCAATGCCAGTTGTACCATTAAGCAATACGTTTGGTAATCGCGCCGGCAACATAGCAGGTTCTTTTAGGGTACCATCGAAATTTGCTACCCAATCTACCGTGCCCTGCCCAATTTCTGACAATAATATTTGTGCATACACCGACAATTTTGATTCGGTATAACGCATTGCAGCAAAAGATTTTGGATCATCTGGAGCACCAAAATTACCCTGGCCATCGATCAAAGGATATCGATAAGAAAACGGTTGGGCCATTAACACCATAGCCTCGTAACACGCCGTATCACCATGAGGGTGAAATTTACCTAAGACATCACCCACTGTACGCGCTGATTTTTTATGCTTAGATGCTGCCGACAATCCCAGCTCTGACATTGCATAGATAATGCGTCTTTGAACAGGTTTTAAACCGTCGCCGATATAAGGTAAGGCGCGATCTAATATTACATACATGGAATAATTTAAATAGGCATTCTCAGTGAACTCCATTAATGGAATTCGTTCAACACCCTCGTAATTTATTGATTCACTCATGTAATTAACCTATCATCAAATTTAATTGCAATACTATTTATAAATTTCACTAAAAAACTGGAACAAAGATCGCTAGGAAATTTCCGCTTGATCGCCTCTGCTTTGCAACCAAGCTTTACGATCGGAAGCTCTCTTTTTCGATAACAACATATCCATTATTTTATTAGTATCATCCCCGGGCTTCAATGTGAGTTTAACTAATCGCCTGGTATCAGGAGACAAAGTTGTCTCCCGTAGTTGCAGTGGATTCATTTCACCAAGACCCTTAAAACGTTGCACACTCACTTTACCTTTTTTCTTCTCGGCAGTAATACGATCAAGAATCCCCTGCTTCTCAGCATCGTCTAAGGCATAAAATACCTCTTTACCGACATCAATTCGATACAATGGGGGCATCGCGATATAAACATGGCCTGCCATTACAAGTGGCCGAAAATGCCTTAAAAATAAGGCGCACAATAAAGTGGCGATATGCAAACCATCAGAGTCTGCATCCGCCAGAATACAAATCTTACCATAACGCAGGTCGCTGATTTTATCTGATGCCGGATCGACACCAATGGCTACCGAAATATCGTGGACCTCTTGCGAGGCCAGTATTTGAGCAGAGTCGACTTCCCAGGTATTCAGGATTTTGCCACGTAAGGGCATAATTGCCTGAAACTCCTTCGAACGTGCCTGTTTGGCCGAACCACCAGCAGAATCACCTTCAACCAAAAACAATTCAGTTTGTTTATTATCCTGTGACGTGCAGTCCGCTAACTTTCCCGGTAAAGCAGGACCTTGGGTAATCTTTTTTCGTACAACCTTTTTACCAGCTCGTTGTCTTGATTGAGCACTATTGATTGCTAATTCTGCGATCTGCTCTCCCCATTCGGTGTGTTGATTCAACCATAATGAAAAGGCATCCTTGCTCACGCCGGAAACAAACGCGGCACATTCGCGTGACGACAATCGTTCTTTGGTTTGCCCAGAAAATTGGGGGTCAGCCATCTTGACTGATAAAACAAAACTAACCTTTTCCCAAACGTCATCTGGCGTTATCTTTACACCTCTGGGTAAAAGATTACGAAATTCACAAAACTCTCGTACCGCTTCGGTCAATCCTGTTCTCAAACCGTTAACATGTGTACCACCCTGTGGAGTGGGTATTAAATTTACATAACCTTCCGTTATCAAATTATCACCATCGGGTACCCAGGCAACGGCCCAGTCAACGGATTCATTGTTACCTGACAAACTACCCATAAACGGTTCAGATGGTAATAACTCGTTACCCTGTAGTTCATCGAGTAAATAACTGGCTAAACCGTCTTCGTAACACCACTCCGATGTTTCTTTGCTTTTTTCATCGAGTAGGGTAACCACTAAACCAGAGCAAAGAACGGCTTTAGCTCTTAAGACATGCATTAGTTTTGGAATGGAGTACTTAACCGAATCAAAATATTTTGCGTTGGGCCAAAATCGAATTGTGGTGCCAGTGTTGCGTTTACCCACTGTGCCCACTTCTTCTAAATCGGATTTTTTATCGCCATTAGCAAACGATATGTTATATTCCTTACCGTCACGTTTAACCCAAACTTCCAGTTGTTTGGATAAGGCGTTCACTACGGATACGCCTACTCCATGCAAACCACCAGAAAACTGGTAGTTCTTGTTGGAGAATTTTCCTCCAGCATGTAAACGCGTCAGAATCACTTCAATACCGCTAACACCTTCCTCTGGATGAATATCCGTGGGCATACCCCGACCATCATCAGTAACGGAAACCGACCCATCCTTATGCAAAATCACGTCTATTTGCTTGGCATAACCCGATATGGCTTCGTCGACACTATTATCAACGACCTCCTGGATTAAATGATTTGGACGCTCTGTCTGGGTATACATTCCCGGACGTTTTTTCACAGGGTCCAGGCCACTTAAAACCTCTATGGATGAAGCATCGTATGTACTGCTCATAAATTTACACACCTCTGTGCTAATTCGGTCTGTCAGTTAAATCTTATCAATAATTGCCCAGTATAATGGCATTACGATGTAATCTGGCCACACACAAATTCGTGGAGTTTACATATACTAGACCAGAGATGCGAGCAAAATCATTAAGAATTATGTAAAATTGCGTGTATATAATTGATTTTAGCCCCACGCTGCGTTAATTTAGCAGTTGAAATTTAACCAGTGGAAAGCAATGACCGTGACAAAAAAGACAACAAAAAAAATACCCTTCGAAAAAGCAATGTCAGAATTAGAAGATATAGTAAGCAAATTAGAGGGGGGGGAAATTAGTTTGGAGGAGTCTCTACATCACTTTGAACGCGGCATCGAACTGACGCGAAACTGTCAAACGGCTTTGGAAGAGGCTGAACAGAAAGTACAAATATTAACTCAATCCAAAGGTCAAAATGTGCTTGTAGACTTTGACCCACAAGACACAGAAGAATAAGGCTTAAAATCAGTGCCTCTCACAGAATTATTAGAGTCCTACCAATTACGCGTAGAAAATTACTTAGATCAATGCTTACCCTCTAAAGACACAAAGCCGTCAAAATTACATGCGGCAATGCGTTATTCCAGCCTAGACGGTGGTAAACGAATCAGGCCTGCTTTGGTGTATGCAACGGGTAGTGCGTTAGGTGTACCACTGGAACAATTAGATGGACCGGCATGCGCTATAGAGTTGATCCATGCCTACTCATTGGTGCATGACGACCTCCCAGCCATGGACGATGATGAACTTCGTCGTGGTAAACCCACTTGCCATATCGCCTACGACGAAGCCACGGCAATACTCACTGGCGATGCCTTGCAAACCCTGGCGTTTTATATTTTGGCCAACGACACAAGCATGGTCGAAAACAAAGGTTCACGACTGCGCATGGTTGAAACACTCGCCCAAAACAGCGGCTCTATTGGCATGGTCGGCGGACAAGCCATTGATTTATATGCTGTTGGTAAGGAGTTAAGCCTAGAAGAACTAAAAATCATGCATCTATGTAAAACCGGTGCTCTCATTAGAGCGAGTATTTTGTTGGGGGCTTTGAGTGATCCCGATATAGATGATGAAACATTAGAAACATTAACAACTTACGGAGACTGCGTGGGTCTGGCTTTTCAAATTCAAGACGATATCTTAGATATAGAAAGTGATACTGCGACCTTAGGTAAAATGCAAGGTGCTGATATGGCAAGAAACAAACCTACCTACCCCGCCATAATGGGGATGAATGCCGCAAAGCAATTGGCATCTGATCTCCACCACCAGGCACTGGATGTATTGAACTCCATAAATGGCAACACTGACGCATTAAAATGGTTGGCCAATTACATCATTGCGCGGAAGAACTGATATAATCCACATTAAACACCACTTAATTTAGGTGGATTGTTCACTGACGGAGGATATTTGGGAATTACAGTCTTACTGTAATTGATACTAATATATCCCTTAACCAATGATTCGATTACAAAAACCAGGATTACATCATACGGTGTGCACAACAAGCTGAACCTAATTCAAAATTAATGTTAAAATTGAACATCAAACCATACTGACCCAGAATTAATTATGTCCAAACCTCCAATAAGTAACATAATAGAGTTTCCGCTACTAGATACAGTTGAAACTCCGGATGATCTGCGAGAATTTGATACTCAGCAACTTGAGACACTTGCTGACGAATTACGAGATTTCATCATTCAATCGGTTGGACAAACAGGTGGCCATCTATCAGCAGGACTTGGCACTGTAGAATTAACCATCGCGTTGCACTACGTTTTTAATACACCACACGACAGGCTGGTGTGGGACGTGGGTCACCAAAGTTATCCGCATAAAATTCTAACTGGCCGCAAAAATCGCATGTCGACGATTCGTCAGAAAAACGGCTTAATCGGTTTTCCATCACGAACAGAAAGTCCTTATGATACTTTTGGAGTTGGCCATTCGAGTACCTCCATAGGCGCAGCATTGGGAATGGCTATCGCGGCTCAACGGAAAAACGAAGAACGCAAAGTCATCGCCATCATTGGGGATGGTGCCATGACTGCGGGTATGGCCTTCGAGGCACTCAATCACGCTGGCGCATTAGACGCCAACCTACTGGTAATTTTAAACGATAATGAAATGTCAATTTCGCCAAATGTCGGTGGCTTATCTAACTATCTTGCACGTATTTTGTCTGGAAGCCTATATTCCACGGTAAAAGAAGGCAGTAAAAAAGTACTTGGAAAAATGCCTAGCGTCTGGGCCTTAGCCCGTAGAGCCGAAGAACATGTTAAAGGTATGGTCATACCAGGCACCCTGTTTGAAGAACTGGGTTTTAATTATATTGGCCCCATTGATGGACACGATACCGAGACCTTGGTAAAAACCCTGCAAAATCTTAAAAAACTGGAAGGCCCACAGTTTCTCCACGTAGTAACGAAAAAAGGTAAGGGTTATAAACCTGCAGAAGAAAATCCTTGCGACTACCATGGAGTATCTGCCTTTGAACCCGAAACAGGTAAAATGCTCGGTGCTAAATCCACACGACCAACCTATACCCAGGTTTTTGGTGACTGGATATGCGATATGGCAGCCAAAGATGAGAGGCTCATAGGCATCACGCCCGCTATGCGCGAAGGTTCTGGTTTGGTTAAATTCTCGCAAAAATTTGCTGAACGTTATTATGATGTGGGAATTGCTGAACAACATAGCATTACTCTCGCAGCGGGTATGGCTTGCGAAGATTTAAAACCAGTTGTCGCAATATATTCCACGTTTTTGCAACGTGGCTACGATCAATTGATTCACGATGTCGCACTGCAAAATTTACCCGTACTATTCGCAATTGATCGAGCCGGATTGGTCGGACCTGATGGACCAACACATGCTGGAAGTTTTGATTTCAGTTATTTACGTTGTATACCGAATATGGTGGTCATGGCGCCAGCTGACGAAAATGAATGCCGACAAATGTTATATACCGGCTTTTCGTTAAATGGTCCCAGCGCAGTGCGCTATCCACGCGGTAGTGGTCCCGGCACACCGATTCAATCCAATATGACATCCATACCCATTGGCCAAGGCCAAGTGATTCAACAAGGCAAAAAGATAGCTTTTTTGGCCTTTGGTAGCATGCTTACCCCCGCAATGGAGGCTGCACAGGATTTAAATGCTACAGTGGCCAACATGAGGTTTGTTAAGCCGCTGGATGAACAATTAATTATTGACCTGGCTAGTGACCACGAACTGCTTGTTACTGTTGAAGAAAATGCCATTAGTGGTGGCGCTGGAAGTGCCATAAATGAATTTTTACAAAGCATAAACCTTAATATCCCCATACTAAACCTGGGTATACCTGACCGATTTATTGAGCACGGCAGCCGTGATGAGTGCCTTAGCGAATGCGGGCTCGATACTTCTGGTATACTGCACGACATTGATAACTATCTGCAGAATAAAGCTTGCCAATCAGAAAAAAATACCTTAGTATTTTAGTCAACTAATGTCTTTATTATACACCTTAAAAATTGTTACTGACTTTGCTGCTGCGCACACCCTGAGAAATTATCCGGGCAATTGCAGCCAAATGCACGGTCATAACTGGAAAGTGGAAGTCGAAGTGACAGCAACCGAACTCGATGACGTGGGTATGGGTTTGGACTTTAAAATAATAAAACGAAAAACAAAGGAAGTGATTAAGAAGCTTGATCACCGTTATTTAAACGAACTGGCAGCCTTTGAAGCAAGCAACCCAACAGCGGAAAATATTGCAGCGTATCTTTTGGACCAAATTTCACAATCTATTAATACACAAAGTATCGCAGTTAAAGCCGTGACTTTGTGGGAAACAGAACGCGCTTGTGTTCGATGCGAAAAGCTCTAATTAAGAGCAGGATTTCAGGATGCCAACCAAACAAACAGAAAACGAAAGTATTGCCGATGTACAAAACAGTTCTGACAGTAGACAGATTCCTATAAATAAAGTTGGAATTAAGGATATCAGACACCCTATTCGGGTTAGGGACAGAAGTGGTGGCGAACAACATACAATTGCGGTCTTTAACATGTATGTTAATTTACCGCATAACTTTAAGGGCACTCATATGTCGCGTTTTGTGGAAATTCTAAATCTCCATGAACGCGAAATAACGGTTAAATCGTTTAAAGAAATGTTGTCGGAAATGACCGAGAGACTAGAGGCCCAAACGGGGCATATAGAAATGTCGTTTCCTTATTTTGTCAATAAAGCCGCACCGATTACCGGCGTGCAAAGTCTACTTGATTACGATGTTACCTTTATAGGCGAAATCACTGACGATCAACGCTCAACGGTTTTAAAAGTCGTGATACCTGTTACGAGCTTGTGCCCCTGCTCTAAAAAGATTTCCGACTATGGCGCCCATAACCAACGCTCACATGTCACCCTGTGGGTACGCACCAAGGAATTTATGTGGATAGAGGATTTAATCGACCTCGTGGAGGAAATGGCGTCCTGTGAGCTTTACGGATTATTGAAACGACCCGATGAAAAATTTGTGACAGAAAAAGCCTACGATAATCCAAAATTTGTCGAGGATATGGTCAGGGATATCGCCATACGCCTCAATGAGGAAACTCGAATTGAAGGTTATATCGTTGAATCAGAAAATTTTGAATCAATCCACAATCACTCAGCCTACGCAATGATTGAACATAATATGAAATAAAAATTTCATACCTTTTTCAATCCTATGAAAACTCTCGTTTTTTCAGAATCTACAGGGTTAATTCAGAGGTGAACATCGCTAAAAAAGTGTGCGGGGTTGTTGGCTTAGAAGGTTGAAACAAAAGGAGTTATTGCTACCACTACAGCGCGCTGTTATTGTATAGATTAATCGGCAAATTCAAGGCTGTATAAGCCTTAAAAAGACGTTTTGTTGAATTTATTGCTGGCCTTTTTCGGTTTTGTACTCACAAATTCAAACGTATTCTTAGAAGACTTTAGTACTTTGGCCTGAATTTTTGAGGCTTTTTCTTTACTAAAACCTTGCTTATTTTGGCGGTTTTCCAACATCATAGTGGTAATCACGCCTAAAACCACAATTATGGTTAAAATCGTCAATAAATCGAATTTAAAAGCTCTCATACTGTATTTCCTCGTCATCAATAAATTGTTTGCAGCAATTCACCCTTAAATACCTCTCCGGGACAACAGTTTGTCTACAGACATAGCATGGTTTAAATAGCGACCATTTGATGTGACGAGTTTAACAATACTCAAAGGCTTCTCGCCTAATTTACACATTTTTAGTCCAATACTGTGCAGTAGCTCACACTTTTTTCCCGAAGAGTACCCAAAACACGTAAGATCTATTTCTAGCTCTCGTTCCCACGCAGAGCGCACATCGTTAACCATAAATCGAGGAGTTAATCACACACTTTTGCAAAGCGGACAGTTTCCCATTTACACATAACACCGATAATCGCTGGCAAGCCAGCTCCTACGCATTGAGTGCGAAAATTTAGCATTGGCAATTTGTAGGAGCCAGTCTTGCTGGCGATAACAACCTAAATGAAACCACAACACGCCGTGTAAACCACCAAGAGCCGGTCATTTCGAGCGAACAAAATCCAAAAATACCTTATCGGTAAGACTTATGTATAACGATGTGCGCAGAGCGTGGGAGCGAGAAACCTTCCACCTCTTACCTCTTACCTCTTACCTCTTACCTCTTATCTTTAACTCAGGCCAAGTATCAGATACCACAAAACCGCGCGCGACTTCTTGCCAATTTTCTAACTTTTTCTTTTCTAATTCAACAACTAATAATGATCGCTGGTTATCCTTGAAATGTTCCAGGCATAAAGTTTTTAATTCATTTATATCTAATAAAATAACCATGGAGTCCGAATGAATTAATAATGGCCCTAGCCATTGCGACTTTTCAAGAATAGTCCAACGATTTTCGGAACCATGGCAAGGAACACAAAATTGCTTAAGAGATGTCCACCACCCTTTGAGGTGCGTACTCGACAAATACTTAGGTAAGTCAGCCTGCTCAGAGTATTCTGGTGGATAAAACAAATACCCTTTCATCAATACAGTAGGCACTGTATTTCTAAAACCCATGCTGTGTATTGCCATTTGACCTGGGGCACTTTTGCTCAGTTTCAACTGATGGTTAAGCAAGTGATTTAGCTTAATGTCTAAGCTATCATTTGCGTTAGGCCCAATAAATCGAACTTCACCATCAATTGTTTGGTAATACAAATAGAATTTTACCGCAACCTCAAGGTGGACCAATTTGTTATCATTAGCACTGGAGAACAAAAAATCATACTCTCCGAATGTTCTATTGTTATTAAAAACCTGGATGTGTGATTTGAAGAATTGGGGATTAATCCTTTCTTTAATCCAATACTCAACCAATAATTCAAAATAGGGCCCTAAAAATTTGGAAGTATTATTGTTGAGGAAGCGTTTAAGTGGTTCAGGATCTGTGTCCAATGCTGCAAGCCACTGTCTGCTACTATTGAGTAGCTTGCTGCAAAATTCATTGTCCATGATAACTGGTAGACCCTGTTCCAGAGTAGGAATATACTCAGGATTCAGGAACACCGGACTTTCCATAACCCAGACTAAATCTTGAACGACTTTATGTTTAAATTTGGTGGCATACATAGCGACTTCAGTTAATGTTAAAAGAGAATAGCAATAATGCGTTGTGCTGAATGCGGATTTGATAATCCGCAAGTCATGATGTTTTGTGGGCAGTGTGGTCACCCTTTGAAATTAATCTGTCCACTCTGTAATTTTGAAAACCCCAGCAACTTCAAATTTTGTGGTCAATGTGCCAGTAACCTGGTTATGCCAGAGACATTGAACCAAAACTCAGATAAATTGGCGTTTCCTAAAACTAAAGCGATATCGCCAAATAAACCTAGCACCCAATTAGCCGAACGGAGACAGATTACTGTCTTATTTTCTGATGTTGTGGGCTCAAGTCAGTTATCCGAACGGCTTGATCCTGAAGACTTGCGTGACATTATGCGAGCATATCGATACACATGCAATAAAGTCTTAAAAACCTATAGTGGATACATTGCACAGTATCTCGGTGACGGTATTCTCGCTTATTATGGATTTCCCATCGCTCACGAATCCGATGCAATAAATGCCGTAAACACAGCCTATGAACTTATCAAAAGTCTGGAAAAACTCAATGAGTCGCTATTAGCTAACAAAGGTATAACGCTATCTATTCGAATTGGCATCCATACTGGTGAGGTAGTGATCGGTGAGATTGGCGGTGGTGACAAACGTATAACAGCACTTGGTCAAACCCCAAATATAGCCGCAAGACTACAAGATTTGGCCGAACCTAATACTATCGTGATCAGTTCTGAAACGCATCATTTGGTGAGCTCATATATTGACTGCACCCCATTGGGCAAACATCATTTAAAAGGATTTACTCGAAAATTTAGCTTGTATAAAGTAATAAAACCGCTAAATTATTCCGCACATGTTCAATACAGTAATAATATTGAAACACGACCGCCGCTAATTGGCAGAGAACAAGAATCTCAATTATTAATAGACAAGATCAACCATGCCAACACCGGGAAAGGTCAGGTGGTTTTGTTGCGTGGTGTGGCTGGTATGGGCAAATCAAGGCTTATACAATTTATACGTGATTCAAATATACCCAAGCCATATTATTTGATAGAAAGTTGGGGATCACAATATTACAAAAACAGCTACCTATATAGCATTACCGAAACTCTAAAATATTTTTGGAATTTTAGCGATCTAAATAACGATAAAGACAAACTAACTCGTATTGAAACTGCGCTATCCGCATTAGGTATGGAATTTGAGGAAAACATCCCGCTACTCGCCAATTTATTAGGCATTGAAATTAGCTCGGAACCATATCCCATTTTAAATTTTACTCCAGCACAACACAATCAAAAAACATTAGCCGTTTTATTATCCATTATTAAGGCAATGGCCAAGCAACGATTGGTCGTAATTATTATTGAAGACCTGCATTGGATAGACCACACAAGTTTGGATTTTGTCGGTTTGTTGATCGGACTGGCTTCCTCCACGAATATATTCGTCATACTAAGCTATAGGGAAAACTTTATGCCACCCTGGCCAATATATGGTCACGTAACCCAGATTTCCATAAACCCTTTGACACGTGACCAAGCGAAAGAAATGATAAATGGATTATCAAATAATAAAAAATTACCAAGCATTCTAGTTGAAGAAATCGCCAACAAAACCGACGGGATACCGTTTTTTATCGACGAATTAACTAAAATGGTACTGGCTTCGGGTATGTTAAAGGAACTGAATGAATCTTACGAACTCTGTGAACCCATTTCCAACATGTCGATTCCTGCAACACTTCAAGACTCGCTAATGGAAAAGCTTGACAAGTTGGGTCCAGATAAATCTCTGGCACAATTGAGTGCTGCTCTCGGCAGAGAATTTGGCCATAATTTACTTAAAGCTGTTGCATCAGCCAATTCTATAGATTTTGAATCTCAAATTTCCAACCTGGTTTACTCGGAGCTCTTGTATCGTCGTGGCTTACCACCGCACGCTTCCTATACTTTTCAACACGCTTTAGTCCAAGAATTGGCCTACCATTCACTCTTACGACAAACTCGGCAAAAATATAACCGCCTTATTGCCGACACATTGATTCAACAATTTCCAGACAGAATAAGGGAACACCCAGAAATATTAGCCCATCACTGTTACGAAGCTGGCGACACCATTGAGTCAATTAAACACATGATCAACGCTGGCAAACTCGCTTTAGATCGTTCAGCTTTAATTGATGCTATTGTTCATTTAAATAAGGCCTTGGAACATCTTTCTGAATTACCTGAATCTAAAATTGTACTTGATCTGGAAATAGCCGTTCAAAGCAACCTGGGTTCTGCCTATATGCTCCATTTGGGTTACGGAGCCAGTGAAGTACAAAAGGCCTTTGCTCGAGCGCACGAACTGTGCAAAAACAGTATCGAGTCTGCCCCCGTGTTTCCCGTATTAAGTGGATTATGGGAATATTACATTGTTCGTGCGGATATAGGTACAGCACATGACATTGCCACTCAACTCGAATCTATTACCACAACAAAATCTGATGCGTCGTTAATAGCACATGCCCGACGTTTAGTGGGCGGTTCTTTGTTTTGGCAAGGCAAACTAAATGAAGCCAAAACGTATCTGCAATCGAATAATAAGCTCATGCCAAAGACGCCTACTGTTGCTGATGCTAAAAAGGCCTATTCACAAGATTCCGAAGTTGCCCGACTCGCTAATCTTGCTTGTGTAAGCTGGCTAATGGGCAGGCCTAGTAAAGCTATTAATATTTCAAAACAAGCCATTGAATTGGCCATGAAATTGAAACATCCTTTCAGTATTGCTTATGCACTAGATTTTTCTGCCATCGTTTATCAACTGTGTGGGAACACCAAAGAACTCAGCAAGGCGGCAAATGAGTTAGTGGAAATATCCAGGGCCTATGAGTTCAATTTCTGGAATATACTGGGGCTCATGTTGTGCAGCTGGACAAAGCTAAATTCAGATACTAACGCAAGTACAGTAAAAAAATACAGATCTTATATTAAACAATATAATGACGCCGGTTGCTATTTGGCTTCAACTTATTTTAATGCATTGCTCATTCAAGCCTATATAGACATAAAAGAATACGAGCAAGCGTTAAAACTCGCTAATAATTACCTCGATTCTGTCGATAACCAGGAAGAATGCCTATTTAAAGCGGAATATTATCGTTTATTGGCCAAAATATTGCTCTCAGCTGGCACCAATAAAAATGATATTGCACAAGATTCGCTTTTGACAGCAATTTCCATTTCCCGCGAACAGGGTGCCAAGTCTTTGGAACTACGTGCCACTCGTGACTATTGTGAATTACTAAAAAGTCAAAACCAAATTGAGGAAGCAAAGCGAGAACTTAAAAGTTTATTAGAGCAATTTCCAGAGCACGACCAAGATGAAATGAATGGTTTTCAGGACTGGAAAATGGCTAAACAATTACTCAGTGATTTAGAGTGCCATAAAGAATAAAAAATCCAGCTGCAAGCACTTATGCCGCAAAACCAGAAGGACTATTACCTTTCGGGCGAAAAAGGGAAAGCGCTTCTATAAAATGCTCTCGTGAATTAACCAAAAGTGATTCAATATCATTTTTGTCTACTTTTGTTAATCGCCAGATCTGCTTGTCTATGGCATTTATTCTATTGCGATCTATTTCACCACTTTCTGCCATATGACTAATTATATTGGCCAGATAAACAATTGACACCTCAATTGCATGATCATCAACCTCTAATGGGCTATGGTGATACAAGGCGACCATTTTGTGGCTTGCCGGAAAATCCCAGGAGTTCATCAACTCTGCGCCAACCTGCGTGTGATTAAATCCTAATATTTTCTGTTCTGCGCTATACAAAGGGATATTCGACTCAACCGACAAATCTGAGGCTTGTCTGGCTACTTTGGGAAGCTTGTAACAAATGACCAACTTTCCGATATCATGCATCAAGCCTGCAGCAAACAATCGCTCACTGTGCAAAACACTACAATTTTCTGCGATTAGTCTGGACAAAATACCGCAATATATTCCATGACGCCAAAAGGTATCAAGGTCAATTAAATCACTGGATATTCGTTCAAAAACACCGGCTATTGTTGCCGCTAAAACCAAATCTTTTAACTCTCTGTTCCCTACTATGGTTATGGCACGACTTACCGTTTCAATTTTTGATGGAAAACGATAAAAGGCACTATTCACAATTCGTAACAAACGTGCCGTAAGCGCTGCGTCTTTAGATATGACATTACCAATATTTGCTGCCGAGTATCGTGGATTATCCACCATTTCACTAATACGTACACATACTTCTGGTAATGAAACCAGGCCCACAACACCTTTAACCAGCTGCTCTGCTGTGATCGGACTTACATCTCCACAATTGCTGTTTTCCAAATTTCTCACACCCATTGATATTTACCTTAAATCAATAACTTACTATGAACGGTGTCATATTAAGTCAATGTTACTTAATACTATAACGTTCACTTTTAGTAATTACTTAAGAATTTTTAGCGTGGTTTTAGATTGGCTCATAATTTGCTCTATTTATTTAGGCGTCACCTAAGAGTCTGAAAACTAGCGTCGTAGACCTATTAATGTGAGATATCAAGTTTTCTGTCAATTTTTCGGCACTAGCACAGCCGCAATTAATAGGTCGTGTAGATACTTAGTTGTTAATGGTAAGGAACTGAATTATCTGACATTAAACGCTAACGATGAGGCGTAACAAAGGTTTTTGGTTATGAATCATGAATTAAAGCTTTTGTGAAAATTGTCCGAAAACAATATTACGTGTTGTACAAAGTTACGTAACGTAAAGGAAATTTAATGACTATATACTCAGCCAGCGTTTCTTCCCTAATCTCAGGTCTCCTGTTGATCGTTAGCACTAACTCGAATGCCTATGTTAACCAAGTTAGCAACGCACCCATTTCCACAGATCGCTTGGTTGAGTTTTATGAAACCACAGTAGTCGCAGATGACATATGGAATAATCTAACAAATAGTTTTGTAGATCAATATGAAGCTGGCCGTTACGCCCAAGCCGCTGTAGCTGCCCATACGGCTTATAATCTCGCGGAAAATACTTGGGGACCAGAAGATATAAATACAGCTGATTCAATGCTGAAGTTGGGTATCATTAATGAGACTTTGGGTGATCTTGAACAAGCAAAAGAATACATGCTTGGTTCACTTGTCATCCTTGAAACTCAATTAGATCCTAATCATGAAGATGTAGCCGTAGTGCTAACTAACCTTGCGAATGTACACTTTGAAGAAAAGCAAGTAGAAAAAGCTGAACTGTTCCATAAACGGGCCTTAGAAATCCGAAAAAAGAAATTTGGAGATAATCATCCTACGGTCGCTCAATCGGTTTACAATCTTGCTGTACTATATGATGAATTAGCCGAATACGATAATGCCGAGCGCTTATACATAGAAGCTTTAAGCATTTGGAATTATGCCTTCGGTACAGATCATCCCTACATAGCAAATGCCCTAAATAATCTTGCTAATGTGTATATGCTAACGGGAAACCTCACCAAAGCCATTGAGTTGCACGAGGATTCGCTAGCTGCACGGCGCGCAATCTATGGTAATCACCATCCAGAAGTAGCTAGATCGTTGATTAACTTAGGATCGGTATATATAAAAACTCAATCCTATGAAAATGCCAAACCAATGTACCAGGAGGCGATAACTTTGGCTGAAAACTTATTCGGTCAAGAGCATCCACAAGTTGCAATGCTTTTATACAGCCTTGCCAATATTTATCACATTCAGGGTCGCATCGAAGCTACGCCACAAATACAAAAAGACGATATAAAAATCAATGAAGGCAGTGATGTAATAGGAAACTTAATGACGGTGGCGAATACTGGAGTGGTAAGTGTAACCGCCAAAAACAACGCAAAAGCATTTTACAAAAAAGCGGTACCACTGTATGAACGTGCTTTGTCAATTCTGGACAATAGTATGGGTTCAAATCACCCTGCGGTATCGGCAATGCTAAATGAGTTGGTAATTCTTTATCGTTCTATTGGTAAGGAAAACAAAGCCGAGCAAATGCTGGCCCGGCTAAGTGAATACAACCATTCTCCTTCAGATATCCACGCGCAATAGTGTAGCGTGCGCCGTGCGCACGGCGCACGCTACACCCTGTGCCTGAGTAAAGATTCGTATACACTCCCACGCACAGCATGGGAGCGAAAAAACGGTCGCTTTTGCGGCAAACCAAAAGTATCGGTATTTTACGCACCAAGCCCTCTCGCAAGATCATCAACAATATCATCAACGTCTTCTAAACCCACTGCCACGCGTAATAAACCATCAGAAATTCCGGCACTTGCGCGATCTTCAGCTGAAATCCTACCATGTGTTGTTGTTGCGGGATGTGTAATGGTCGTCTTCGCGTCACCTAAATTTGCCGTGATAGAGATTAACTGGGTTGCGTCGACGACTCGCCATGCACCTTCACGGCCACCTTTAACGACAAAACTTAAGACTCCGCCAAATCCTGATTGTTGACTCTTAGCGATTTCGTGTTGAGGATGCGACGGCAATCCAGGGTAATAAACACATTCCACATTTTTTTGAGTTTCCAGCCATTCAGCTATTTTACCGGCGTTTTTACAATGCGCCTGCATACGTAGATTAAGTGTTTCCAAGCCTTTTAAGAATACCCAGGCATTAAAAGCGCTCATACTAGGGCCACCGGTACGAACCACACCGTATACGTCGTTTCCTACTAACTGCTCATTTCCCAACACGGCACCACCTAAGCACCTTCCCTGTCCATCGATATACTTAGTAGCAGAATGAATAATGATATCTGCACCTAGGGCCAAAGGTTTTTGCAATGCGGGTGTACAAAAGCAATTATCTACAATTAATAAACAATTTTTGCTGTGAGCCAAATCTGCTAATTGTTTTATATCAGAAATTTCTGTTAGTGGATTTGAAGGAGTTTCCAAGAATAGAAACCGGGTATTGGGTGTGATAGCAGACTCCCAGGCACTAATATCATTGGCGGGTACATACGAAACACCTACCCCAAATTTAGTCAGATAGTTGTTAAACAACATTGTTGTCGAACCAAATATAGCATTAGAAGAAACCACATGATCACCGGATTTCAATAAGGCCAAACAGGTTGCTAATATAGCGCCCATTCCAGAAGCCGTTGCGACACAACTTTCCGCACCTTCTAAGGCAGCAAGTCGTTGCTCAAAATTTCGCACTGTTGGATTGGTGAATCTGGAATATATATTGCCACTCTCTTCACCCGAAAATCGCGCTGCAGCCTGTGCCGCACTCTGGTAAACATAGCTTGAAGTTAGAAAAAGTGCTTCACTTTGTTCACCCTCATGTGTACGTTGTTGACCCGCGCGTACGGCTAATGTATCAAATTTTAATCCATCTAGTTTGTCAATTGTCATAACAATAACCTCGGAATCGTGTGTCACTGGTTCTCTATTAATATCTTTAGTTATAATTTTCCAAAATACGCAGGCACAAAAAAACCCGCTTAGCAAAGACTAAAGCAGGTGACACGCTTTAGCCGTATTTTTAAAGCGCCCGCAAGCTGAAATCAAATCGGCGCTGTTAGTGATAATAGCCTACTGCTATATTATACACTTGTCAATATAAACTTAGGCGGTATTGTGCAAGTCAATATCGGCACCGTCGGAACTTCGACGATTTTGTTCTCTGCTCGCATCGTTTCTACGTTTGGCAATTTCATCCAAATAAGATGCGGTTACTTCACCCGTTTTGTAAATGCCATCAAACACCGACGTTTCAAATGCCTTAATTCGTGGATTACCGATTTGAGCAGCGACAATCAGATCTTCGAGATCTTGGTAGATTAACCAATCCGCCCCTATCGCTTGGGCAATTTGTGCATCATCCCGATTGTGACCAATTAATTCCTCAACCGCAGGCATATCGATTCCATAGACATTTGCGTAGCGTACTGGCGGAGCTGCGGAGGCAAAATAGACCTTGTTTGCTCCAGCGTCTCTCGCCATTTGAATGATCTGTTTTGAGGTAGTGCCACGAACAATAGAATCGTCCACCAATAAAACATTTTTGCCTTTAAATTCGAGGTCGATTGCGTTTAATTTCTGACGTACCGATTTTTTACGTTGTTTTTGGCCCGGCATAATAAAGGTCCTGCCGATATATCGGTTTTTGACAAAGCCTTCTCTGTACACAACACCTAATTTATTTGCCAGAGGAAGGGCTGATGTTCTCGACGTATCTGGAATCGGTATCACCACGTCGATATCGTGATTTGGAAAAGTTTTTAGAATTTTATCGGCAAGATATTCGCCCATACGTAACCTGGCTTTATAAACGGATATATTGTCAATAATTGAATCAGGTCGTGCAAAATAGACATGCTCAAATATACAAGGCGTATAGCTTGGATTCTTTGCACATTGTTCAGTATAAAGATTACCTTTGGCATTGATAAAAACAGCTTCTCCGGGTTCGACGTCACG
>Ga0316187_10001045_pt1 | contig 23275 bp, 18 predicted proteins | sample CroRivburrow1_MG_FD_204927 | JGI IMG/M metagenome (GOLD analysis project Ga0316187, IMG submission 204927) | Coastal sediment microbial communities from Maine, United States - Cross River worm burrow 1 | ecosystem: Environmental > Aquatic > Marine > Coastal > Sediment | place: USA: Maine...
CGTCCGTGTCAACGCCCAGGCTCCCGAACGCGAGGTAGATCTCACCACGCACGGGCCGGTTGTACTCCAGGAATGCTGCCTGATAGCCGGCCACCGTGCCGGCGGCTTCCTCCAGAAGCAACGGGGCGTCGCTGGTGAGCTCGGCCGCCTCTTCGAGCTTTCGCTCGGCGGCGCCGAACCGGGCCGCCGCCGCGAGCTCTTCTGCCTCGCGCAACAGTGCAGCACGCTCGATCCGGAGCTCCTGGATCCAGAACCTCAGCTCCTGGGCGCGGGGATCGTCTCGATCCGCCTTGAGAGCCTCGGCGAGATAGCGATCGGCCGCGTCAACGTGGCCCCTTTCGATCAACGCTTCGGCCCGGCCCGTCATCGCCTCGACGAACTCCGGGCCCTTCACCACGACGTCCCCCCATTCGAGGAGCCAGACGTAGAACGGTCGAGTCCGGTCGTCGAGCAGCGAGTGGTAGGCGGCCTGCCCCAGTGCTTCGCCCACCACACGCATGTCGAGCTCGGTCAGCGCCCTCGACGCCTCCTCGTACCAACCGTCATCGATCATCCGCTCCAGACTCGAAAACGCCGTCCGTAGCGCCTCGACGGTTTGCGCACGCTGCTCCCGAATCGCCGTTCTCGCTCTCGCGAAGACGTCCGCATCGATGCAGAACTCGATCTCCTTCTCGCTCTTGTCACCGGTGGCCACCCAGACGCCGTCGGCCAGCAGCTCGCCCAGGCGGTAGGTGTTGCGCAACAACTCGTAGGTTGGGTCCGCGTCCGTCGAGGCCCTGGGGTTTTCGGGAAAGGACTCGGCCCACAGCCGCCGCGCCAGCTTGTCGAACGCTTCGTGTTTGGCCTCTTCTTCCCGTGTGCGGCGCTCGCCCCTGTCCAGCTTGAACGAGTACGCCTGGACCCCGGCGCATACCTCGTTGCGAGCCTCGAGGGCAAGGACCTGCGGCGACAGATGAGCGCCCACCAGCACGAAGACCAGCGCACCGATTCCAATACGCCGCGACAACTCCAACACCGCATGTGAAATCGTTGACGACCCGCCTATCTTGCCGCGGACCGATCGCGCCACCGCGACCTCGGCGAGCAGCGGTCGAGAGGTGTGGGCAAGAAACAGGTGCGGAGGGATGCGGAGATCAGCCACTTACGGTTTGTAGCCCCACTTCTCCTTGTTCTTTTCGACTTCCTCGACCGTCGGCTTGGACTTTTCTTCGTGGGGGCTGACCTCGAAGTCGTCCATGTGCTCCATGATCTTGTAGTTGAGGGGAATGTCTTCATTGAATACATCGGGCACCTGGGATTCTTCGAAGATGGCCTGCCACGGGCAGGCCGGCTCGCACGCGCCGCAATCGATACACTCGTCGGGGTGAATGAAGAGCATGTTGGGGAAACTGTCGTGGTCATCTCCGGTATAGCGATAGATGCAATCGACGGGACACACGGAAACACAATCGGTGTCGATGCAGTCCTGGCAGAGCTTGGTAATGATCCAGGTCATTCGGTCTCCTCCTCGACAACGAATATCAGCCGTAGAACAGTCTCTATGCTACCGAAATCGGAGCGCGAAGCAAACCCGAGATCGGGAGAAACCCAATGGCTGTGGTGTTTTCGAGCGTGACGATGCCATTCGGGGATCCGTAGACGTCCCCGTGACGTTGGGATCCTCCTCGTGTGGAATCAGGGTCCGCCACACCCGGGCGGGTCTGTCGCTGAAGACGGTGTCGGCGTCGGCGGGGACAATGTACCAATCGCCCCGGGCGACCTCGGCGTCCAGCTGGCGCGGCGCCCAACCGGAGTAACCTGCGTAGACGCGAAAGTCCAGCTTGCGTTCCTCGTCGCCGACGACGCTCTCGAGCAGCTCGCGGCTGTGGCTCACCCAGACCTCGTCGATCACCCGAACGCTGTCTCCCGGCTTCTCGGCGGATCTGACGATCAACACGAGTCCTCCCGGCGACACGGGCCCCCCCAGGAAGACGCTGCGGTCATTGGCCTCCGGAGGCTCGAGCTCCGGCAGGGCGTCGGAGAGGCTCAGTTCGGTTTCCCGGTTGATCACCACTCCCATGGCACCGTCGGAATCGTAGTCGACGAGGAGCACGACCGTTCGAGCAAAGCTCGGGTCCATCAGATCTCGGGTGGCGACCAGGAATGTCCCCGGGGCCAGGGCGACACCGGACCCCACGGGTACCGCGGGGATGTCCATCGTCGTCACCGCCGGAGGCGACGGCGTCAGGCCCAGCGCGAAGGCTACCAGGATCAACTGTGTGGCGATCATTCCGATACCCTCCCCCTTGCGGTCGCCCTACCGGCTCCATCCTCCACCGCGCGGGGATTCTGCGCAACCCGTCCCCCGCGCCGAACGAGACCGCAAAGTCGGGATCATGTGACCCGGGTATCGACTCGGTCGTCGGCAGGATCAGGCCCGATCTGGGACAGCACCACGCCGGCGAGCATCAGTCCGCAGCCCACCATCGCCCGCGGGACCAGCGTCTCGTTGAGGATCAGCCACCCCCCCAACGCCGCGAAGACGGCCTCGAGGCTCAGGAGGATCGCCGCTGTCGTGGGCGGGGCATCTCGCTGCGCGACGACCTGGAGGGTGTAGCCGAGGCCCACCGACAGCAACCCGCCGTACAGGATGGGGATGCCGGCGGCGCGGATCGCCTGAACCGTGAACGACTCCGTGAGGAATGCGACGCCGAGGCTCAGCACCGAGCACGTCCCGAACTGGATCAGGGCAAGGAGGATGACGTCGTATCTCTTCGACCACCCCGCGATAATCAGAACGTGGGTCGCCCAGAAGAACGCGCTGGCAAGCACCAGCGCGTCCCCGAGAGAGATCCGGAAGCCCTCGCGCACGGACAGCAGGTAGAGACCCACCGCGGCGAGCAGCGCTCCGACCCACGCGCCTCGCCCGACGCGGTGCCGCCAGATCGTGGCGAGGAGTGGCACCAACACCACGTACAACCCGGTGATGAAGCCCGCTTTCCCCGCCGTGGTGTAGACGATTCCGATCTGCTGGAGGGAAGCACCGAGGAAGAGAACGCCGCCCGCGGCCAGGCCGACCACGAGGATCCCCTTCCCTCCGGCCGCTCCTGCGCGATGTCGCCGAACCCACGCGAACGGCACCAGGACCAGGCAGCCCAGCGCGAATCGGATGCCGTTGAAGATGAACGGTCCGACGTATTCCATGCCCATCCGCTGCGCGACGAAGGCGAATCCCCAGACCGCCGCCGTGAGCAGGAGGAGCAGATCGGCTCTTAGAGTGCGAAGCTTCAAGCGGGGACAGTTTACTCCAGGACTGCCGTGGAAGGGTTGGTGAGGCTCCAGCTGTACCAGAAGGTATCGAACCCTTCCAGCCGTCGCATTTTCTCGGTACCCGCGCCGACAAACTCACCCGCGGTTGCATCGAAGGTGGCGCCATCGACGGTGTGCCACTCGCCGTCCTTGTCCTCGAGGGAACCGCCGGTGACGAACGCCACCGACGACTCGAAGATCGCCGCGCCCTGAGCCCGGTACAGGAATACCGTGTTGTCTTCGAGCTTGAAGACCGCACCGCCCTCGAAGGCGGAGTACGGGGCGGCGTACGGAACGTCGCCAAACCTGAATGCGTAGACCGGCGCCTTCGTCGGAAGGCGATCGTCCTCGGCCTCGATGCCGCGAAACCCGTCCTCCGATTCGAAGTACTTCTCGTAGGGGTTCACCGGCGGGTGCTCGATGCCGTCGACCGACAGGACGACGGTGTCGGGATGCGCCGCGAGCCAGTCCTTCCACCGGGTCTTCACGCTTACAGGTAGCTCTTCGAGCTTCCTGCCCTTCAGCTCGCCCGCCACGGCGTCCCCGGACATGATCGACCAGTAGGTGTCGGTCTCCTTGTCCTGCATGACCAGCGCGGCGTACATCAACCCGCCCGAGGCTTCGAATTGCAGCTCATCGCTTCCGTATTCGCGGCCGTAGACCACGGCCGTGTTGGCGAGCGGTCACCACACCGCCGCGACGGGCGTCTCCCCGAAGCGGTCGTTGATGATCTCGTGGTGGTTGAGGAGGTTCAGGCTGTAGGCCTTGGCCTCGCCGTCGATTTCCACGCCGAGGACCCAGGCGTCGTCTGAGATCTCGGCCTCGGACGCGGAGACGAATGAAGGATGGTCCACCGAGGCGATGCGCCCGCGAGGAAGGAGCTCTCGAAAGTCGTCGGGCAGCTCCGCGTCGGGGCCATCGGCGAACAGATTTGGCGCCAGCAGGAAGACCGCGGCTACGAGCGCGCCGGCGAGTCGAAGATGTCGGTCCATGAGCTCTCCTTTCGGGGAGTCGACGATTCGAAGACTGATAATCCGTGCGGCGCCGGCGGTTATTCCCGGTCCGGCGCGCTCAGGATGTCTCGAACCTTGGCCAGGAGATCGGCGGGACGGTAAGGCTTCTGAACAAACCCGTCCGGGGCGGGACTTTTGAATCGGCTGGTGACCTCCTGCTCGTCGTAACCGCTCGACAAGAGAACGCGAATGTCGTCACGAATACCCCGTAGCCTGCGGAGAGACTCCTCTCCTCCGAGGCCCGGCATGGTCATATCGAGCAGCACCAGGGAAATCTCGTCCTCGTTCTTGACGAACGCCCGGACGCCGTCGGCCCCGTTGGACGCGGTCAGCACCTGGTAGCCGGCCTGCTCGAGGGTTTGCTGTGCCACGTCGCGGACGATCTCTTCGTCGTCGACCACCAGTACCGTGCCAGACCCGCGCAACATTTCGCGCTTCGGGACCGCGCGGGGGCGCTTGACCTGGTGCGACTCGGAGCAAGGGAACAGCGCCCGGATCGTCGTGCCTTCGCCGGGATGACTGTGAACGTCGATGCCGCCTTCGTGGCCCCGAACGATTCCCAGGACCGCCGCGAGGCCGAGGCCTCGACCGGTGAACTTGGTCGTGAAGAACGGATCGAACATCTTGCCCACGGTCTCGTCGTCCATCCCGCAACCGGCGTCGGTGACCTCGAGGCAAACGTACCGCCCCGGAGGCACGGTCGCGACCACGGGACCCTCGAGCTCCTGATCGAGGCGCATGACCCGCGTGCTGACGGTGATCGTGCCCGCGTCGCCTTCCATGGCCTCGGAGGCGTTCGTCACGAGGTTCATCAGCACCTGCCGAAGCTGGGCGGCGTCTGCCTCGACCATGGGAAGCTCCGGCGCGAGCTCGTAGCAGAGAAGCCCTTTCCTCGGGACCGCGACTTCCAGGAGATCGGCGAGGTCCTGGACGAGCTCCGAGAGATCCAGGGGCTGCACCTCGAACCTTCCCCGCCCGGAATAGGCGAGCAGCTGCTTGCACAACTCTGCGGCACGGTCGGCTGCCTTCTCCAGGTTCTCGATATCGGCCCGCGCCGGCGACTTCTCTTCCAGCCTTGACAGCGCCTGGCTGGCGTTGCCGAGGATCCCGACCAGCAGGTTGTTGAAGTCGTGAGCGATGCCCCCGGCCATGAGGCCGAGGCTCTCGAGTTTCTGTGCGTGACGGATCTGGTCCTCGAGATGCCGTCGTTCCTCCTCCGCGATCTTCTGGTCGGTGATGTTTTCGCAAACGATCAGCACGATGGGCTTGCCGTCGGCGCCAATCACGGTGCGAGCGCGCTCCCGCACCCACAGCACGCTCCCGTCCCGGTGGATCTTCCGGAACTCCCAGCTGGCGACGCTGGAGCTGCTGGCGAGACATACGGCCAGCTGCCGTTTCACCGCTTCCTTGTCGTCCTCGTGGAAGACCAGGAGCACATCTTTTCCGACCAGATCCTCTGGCCGGTAGCCGAGCTGCTCGGCCCCGAAGTTGTTCACGGACAGCACGACGCCGTTCGCATCGACAGTGAAGTACATCGAGGGATTGTCTTCGTACAAGACCCGGAAGCGTTCTTCGCTTTCCCTCAGCTTGGCCTCGGCCTGTTCCCACCGTCCGATGTCCCGGACCACGCTCAAGATGGCGGGCCGGCCCTGAAACTCGATTCGCCGCGAGAGCACTTCGATGGGTCTCTCGGTTCCGTCCTTGCGACGAAGCCGATAGCGTGAGGGATGCGCGGAAGCCCCTTCCTGGACCTCGCGAATTCGGTTCGTGGCGCGATCGCGGTCTTCGCGGATGATGAAGTCGGAGACCGGGCGACCGATGGCCTCCTCGGTTTTGTACCCGGTCATCTCCTCAAGCTCACGATGAGCGTAGTGGAGCTTGCCGTCGACGACCAGAAAAACGCCGTCGAGATAGTGCTCGACGAGCTCGCGGAGATCGACGGGCCGCGACGCGCGCCCACTTTCGGCGGCGTCCTGGGCGACGGGCTCCGCCCCTGATTCCTTCGACATCTCGTCCATGGTGCCCCCTACCGGTGTGATCATCAAACCACCTGCAGGGAACACCGTCAAGGGTGCCGGCCCGGTGCGGCCGGGCGGCGGCAAATGGATGTGAGAGGTCAGTCGCGTTGCGATTCGGACGTGGTGCCATCGGGAATCGGCGAGGTCTCGGACGCGCCGTCCGAGACGTAGGCCGCCAGCAGCACCTGAAACAGGAGTCCCAGGAGGACCGCCTTCGAGAAACCGCTCGCGTCGACGGAGTGGACCGGCTCGAAGAGGCGATCGAGCAACACCCGGCGTTCGGCCCCCGACAGCTGGGGGTTCCGTTGCTCCGTCCAATGCCACATCTCACCGTAGAGGTACCAGGCGGCGTCCCGGTAGACCGCCGACAGCTCTCCTTCCCATGCCTTGACGTGCTGCCTCGTGGCGGCGACCATCAACCCTTCGCTCAGCAATCCTGTCAGGAAGCGTAGAGCCAGGTCCTCGGGCCCGTCGTGCTCGAGCAAGTGCTCGACGACCACACCCCCGACCGCGCTGATGTCGAGCTTCGAGGCCAGCTCGCTGTATTCTCGAGACGTGGTGCCGGTCACCAGTCGATCCAGATATCGGTGGAACTCCTCGACGACGGTCCACGATCTGCAGTCGCTCGGGTAGGCCGCGGCCAGCATTTCAGCTCGCAGCTTTCGGAGGTCGGCCGTTGTCGGCGCGGAGAGCACGCGCTCCAGCGGCTCGCGTATCGACATCGAGAGCGTCTCCGAGCATGCAGGTCCGTGCCGGAGGAGTCTATCACGGCACCTGGAGCCGATCCGAGTGCTCCCTTGGGTCCAGGGAATACTCGGACAGGCTGCTAGCCTACGGCCAGTACCAGAAGGGTGGCGTCGTCACGGAGCTCGCCGGGACTGAACGCGTTCACCGCATCGACGATCGCGCGGTCGATCGCCTCGGCGTCGGCCGCAGCGTTGGCGCGCAGCACCTCGAGTAGCCGCTCCTCTCCGAACTCTTCTCCCCCGGGGTTTTCGGCTTCGGTGACGCCGTCGGTGTACATCAGGAGTCGGTCGCCAGGCGCGATTTCCACCGCGGCCTCTTCGTACGACCGATCCGGAAATGCGCCGAGGACGGAGCCGCCCTCCGCGAGTCGTTCGGCGGAGCCGTCGGCCCTCAACAGAAGCGGTCGGTTGTGGCCCGCGTTGCAGTAACGAAGCGCACCGGTTCTCGGATCGAGATCGGCGTAGAAGAACGAGATGTACTTGCCGGCCGCCACGCTCCCCGACAGGATGTCGTTGAGTTGCCGACACAGATCGGAGGGGGCCGGCGCAGGCGGGGCGAGGGCGCGGACCGCGGCCTGGAGGTTCGACATCATCAACGCCGCAGGCATTCCCTTGCCGGCAGCGTCGGCGATGCACAGGCCGATCCGCCCGTCGTCGAGGCGCAGGACGTCGTAGTAGTCCCCGGCCACGATGCGGGAGGGCTGCCAGCGCGCGGCGACGTTGTAGCCGTCGACCGAGGGCAGGACCTTGGGTAGAAGGTGACGCTGTATCTCGAGCGCCATATCGACCTCGGCGCCCCGGCGGCGAAGCCTCAGGTTTTCGAGGGCGACGGCGACCTGATCCGCGACGGAGGCGCAGAATTCCCGGTCTCGCTCGCCGAACGGCTCGCCCGAGAGCTTGCGCCCGATGCTGACCACGCCCAGCAGCTCACCGGCTCGTCGTACCGGAACCAGGGCTGAGGCGCGTGCTTCGCGGAGCGATCTCCGCCCGGCTGCGTCGACCGACAGGGACGCCGCCTCAACCACCGGCCCGGGCTTCCCTGACAGCAGCGTCGCACTCAATGCGAGTCGTTCCAGCGCCTCGTCGGGAAGCCCGACCTTGGCCGCGGCGCGCAGGGCGTGACCGTTGCCCGCCTGCACGAAGACCACCACCGCGCGACTCCGCATGGCCTGCTGGGTGTGCTGGGCGACCACATTGGCGGCCTCGCGCTCGTCGGCCACCTCGCGAAGGCCGCTTGCGATTGCGCGGAGCGCGTGAGGGTAGTCGAGCCGCTCGCGAAAGAACCAGCGGTCCACGAACTGCTGAACCCGGGATCGCACCGGAACCAGAACACCCGCGACCACCACCGTCGCGGCGATGGTGACCCACTGGCTCTCGACGCCGGCGAAACGCACCAGCAAGCCGCCGAGCCCGCCGGCAAGGAGCAGGTAGGTCAACAGCACCGTTGCCGTCAGAACCGAGTAGACGAGCGTCTTCCTGAGAATCAGCTCGATGTCCATCAACCGGTACTTGAGGATCGCGATCGCGAACGACACCGGGATCAGCAGGTAGAAGGCCTTCGAGAAAGCTTCCACCCACCAGCCCGGGATATCCGCGGACGACCCGCCGACGAACGGGACAAGAACCCCGAGAATCGCGGTCGCGGTCAGGCCGGAAAGGGCCAGGATCGTCCCCCACAACGGCCATCGCAGCTGGGCCCTCTCTTCCAGACCGCTTTCCCGATAGCTGCGGTACAGGGCGACACACGCCGACACCGGATAGACCACGAGAACAAAGACGACCAGCGCCAGAAGGATGAGAAGCGGAAGGGCCAGCGACAGGATTGCCCTGCCCTCGTCGGCGAGCGAGGCGAGATCTGCGGCCAGGCTGCCCGCGGCGAGGCTCGCGAGGACCACGAGGATCACGAGCGCGAGGCCGCTCATCGGACGGTCGAGCACGGCCGCGGTCCAACCGCGCGAGCGGCCGGTTCGCAGGAATCCGAGCACGATGGGAGCGGCGAGAGCCATCAGGGCCGGGAGCAGGATCACGTCCGCGTTCCAGCTCAGAGACAGAACATCGTTGACCGTTCGGGTCAGATAGATGAACGGGACGGCGATCAGCTGCGTCAGAGGAAGTCCGTAGATCCACTTCAAGATCTCGGGGTGACGCAGCAGGACCGGCCGATCCCGCGGGAAGACCAGCGAGAAGTGCAGCAGCATCGGAAACAACAGGGAGCCGATGATGGAAAACAGGGCCAGGTAGACCATCATCCACGGCCCGAGCGCGGTGGGGTCGTTGATCCCCACGCCGGAGAGCATCGTGGCGGTGAGACCGGCGCCACTGAGGAAAACCGAACCGACGAGCATCGCGACGAGATAGAACAGCAATGCCCTGCGGTCGGTTCGCTTCTTGTGGTAGACGATCAGACCGGTCAGCCCGAAGACCAGCGTCACCACGAAGCTCGACACCAGGCTGAAAACGTAGCCCGTGGCCCGGAGCGGGCTGTCGAGGTTCAGGGCGACCTCGAAGCTCTTGCCTTCGCGGTCGATCCGCAAGACCAGTGTGTCGCCGATGACGACGCTCCGAGAAAGCTCCCGGAGGTCTTCGATGTCGGTGACGGGAACTCCGTCGATCTCGCGAATACGGTCCCCGACGCGGACCCCGGCGAGATCGGCCGGCGACCCGCCGTAGACCAGAGTGACCGCTCCACCGCGAAGGCCGGGAATGGCCCCGAAGACCCCCATCGCCCCGCTCTCTGGAGGAGCGCTCTGGGTGATCTGCATCCCGGTCCACGGGGTGTCGCGGAGGGATACGACAGCCGAAGCGGAGAACCCGACGCTCAGCAGCAGCGGGATCAACCCGAGCATGAATACGATGGAGTGGCGCCGCGTCGGCATCGTTGCCCTTCCCCGCGTCCGACGGACGGGGCGGAAGAGCGCATTCTAGCGCCGCACGGTTGAACCCCGCTGCTATCGCGTTTACGGACTGCGGTTGCGTTTGCCTTCGTTACCCGCCGATCATGAATCTGCGGACCGTCAGCCCCGCCCCGGCGGCCAGCGAGAGCAGGCCTCCGAAGGCGATCCACGGAAGCCGACTGCCGGTCTTGGGCAGCTGGCGCGGCGCCGCGGGCGGCGGTGCCTGGTGCTGCACGCGCGCGACCCTGACGGGCTTGCGTTGCGGAGGCTCCTGGACGAACACCTCGAGCGCCTCGGTCGTGAGGATCTGCGGCGGCAGTTCGGTCACGATCGTGGCCGAGATATTGTCGCCCTTCTTCAGGTCGTAGGGCGAGATCGCCTTGCCGTCCTTGTAGATGACGATGTCCCGCTTCTCGATATCCTTTGCCGAGAATTTCTTGGCCTCGCCGTCCTTGGTTCGAACGGCAAACGAGCTGCCGATGGTGTGGATGACCTTGGCCTCCCTGACTTCTGTGGTGGTCATCTCGATAGGAGTCTGGGTCGTCGTGATCTTGGCCATGACCGGCATGCCCGGTTTCAGTTCGTGGACGGACAGGCTCTTCCCGTCCATGTCGAATCGGAAATCGTCCGGAACGAAGAACTCCTTGACGCCTTCCGGGCCGCGTACGACCACGCGGTTGCCGTTCACCGCCAGAACCGTTCCGTTTCGGATCTCGATCGTTTGCTGCTGCGCTGCGGCAATTCCGACCGCGAGACACACCAGGCACGTGCCAACGACGACACGCATGATCTTCGACGATCTCTCACTCATTACGCTCCCTCCTTTGAATCTGCCGCGAGCCGGACCGCCCGCGTTGGTTAGCGATTAACGATCCTCGACCTTTGCAACCGACGACGACCGGATGCCCCGAACGATGTACCGCTGAGGCGCGGAGCCGACGAAGTAGAACGGATAGCAGGTCACCAGCGTGATCGACGGCGCTTCCGTGGGATCCAGCACTTCCACGGCGTCGGGATCGACGATGACCACCTCATCGACGATATAGATCTCGGTTCCTTCGAGCGTCTCGAGCTCGATCCGATCGCCACGGGCGATGTCCTTCAGGCCCCGGAAGAAGCCGTCTCGATGGCCCGCGATACCGACGTTGCCTGATTCCCCGGGCCGCGCGGTGCCCTCAATGTGGCCGACGGCGCGGTTGAGCTCGAAGTCGTCCGTGCCATCGAGCACCGGGACCTCCAGCCGGATCCTCGGGATTCGAAGAACGGCCAGCGGGGATTCGGTTTGCCGTTCCAGGCTTTCCCGGTAGGCACGAACGCGACCTTCGGACCACAAGCCGAAATCGACAGCAAGCTCATCACCCGACGCCGCCACAGGAATCGCGCCGCCGTTTGCCGGGCGACTCTCCGCCGCGGCCTGTCGAGCCTCGGCGAACCGCTCGAGCTCGTGCTGTTTCATGACGGTGCCGTGCACCCGAACGGCACCGTAGATCGCGATCAGAGCGAAGCCAAGACCCCACGCAATGTACTCGAACCGCCGAAGTCTGCTCACGATTTTCCACCCGGACCGGGGAGGTCCGGCCAGGCGGAAGGATAACACAGGGGCGCGGTCGGTTCTGGTCAGGACGCCATGGGCCGTTCCGCCCCGAGAAGCGCGCCGACATCGACGTCGTCGAGCTGTTGGGGCTGCAGGAACTGCTCCGCGTACCGACGGTAGACCCCCGATCTCAGGAACAGCTCGAAGAGGTCGGGGCACAGGTGCCCGCTGTCACACATCGAGCGCATGATCCCGACCGCACGGCTGAGGGTCTTGGGCGGCATGTAGGGCCGATCCGTCGCGGTCAGGGCCTCGAAGATGTCGGCCATGGCCATGATGCGCTCGGGAACCGAGAGTCCGTCGGCCGGAAGCCTGCGCGGATAGCCGGTTCCGTCGAGCTTTTCGTGATGGTTCCCCGCCCAGTCGGGGACCTGTCGAAGCTCTCGCGGGAATGGCAGTCGCCCGAGCATCCGGATGGTCTGGATGACGTGCTCGTTGATCTTGAATCGCTCCTCGGCGGTCAACGTGCCCCGGCGGATACACAGGTTGTGGATCTCGCCCTGGTTGTAGAGATGCTCGGGAACGTCCATCCGGAAACCATGCTGATTGTCCCCGAACGGGTGGCCACCGTCGGCCCGGGGCACGCGGTGCTCCGGCCTGTCGGCAAGCACCGGCTCGGCCACCGGAAGCGAGTCGTCCGGGGCCGGCGCCTTCGCGCGAAGCTCGCCGTGCGCCAGCCCCACACGATCGTCCAGGTGGCGTATCCATTCCTGCGCCCCGATCCGCCTGACGCGCTCGATCATCTCGTCCGACATCGGCTCGTCGCCGGTGTTGCAGCGCGCGATGAACTCGAAGTCGTCCCGGATCCGGGCCTGGCGGTCCTCGAGACGACCGCGCAGGGTCGCCTCATCGGCCTCACCCGCGCGCAACGCCTCGAGGTGCTCGATCTCCGCATCCCGCCACAGAACCTCGAAGCGCATGCGGATCTCGTGAATGCGGTTGTAGAGCGTCTCGAGCTTCGAGGCCTTGTCGACGACGTACTCGGGCGTGGTCACCTTGCCGCAGTCGTGCAGCCAGCTGGCCAGGTGCAAGGCGTACCACTCATCTTCGGAAAGCTCGAAGCCGGCAAACGGGCCGTCCTGGGAGGCATGGGCCTCCTCGGCGAGCATCCGCGCTACTTCCGGGACACGCTGGCAGTGACCGTGGGTGTAGGGCGACTTCGCGTCGATCGCTCCGGCGACGACGTGGATGAACGACTCCAGCAGGTCTTTCTGCGCCTGGAGCAGCCGGCGGTTGTCGAGGGCGACGGCCGCATCCGATGACAGCGCCTCGATGTACGACACCGTCTCGTCCCGGAAGCCGGCGGACAGGTCCTGCGGCTGTCCTGCATTGACCAGCTGTAGAACCCCGATGACCTCGTCTTGCGAGGTGCGCAGCGGAACGCACAGCACGGAGCGGACCCCCGCTCCGCTACCGTCGAACCGGGCCCGTACCTCCCGCAGGTCGTACCCGTGCTCGACCGAGGTGTCGTCAATGCGGACGACGATGCCCTTTTCCACGCTCCGCCGCTCGACGCCGAGGGGGCTGTCCGGGGCGAGGTCGGCGGGATCGAGACCGAGCCCCGGGCCCTCGGGTCGTTTCTGGTCTGCAGCCGGAGGGGTCGGCCTTTGCAGGATCGCGACGTCGAGCCGCGAGGCATCTTCGGCGCGGAGCAGGATCGCTCCTCCCTCCGCACCCGAGACGCGCCGGGTCTCTTCGAGGATCATCTCCAGCAGTCGATCGAAGTTCTTCTCGGCCGACAGCGCGTGCGAGATGGCCAGGAACTGCTGCAGAGAAGACTTCATGACCCCCATCGTCTCGGCGAGATCGTCGACCTCCTGGATGCTCGACCGGACCGTCAGCGGTGTATCCAGTCGAAACTCGCGAATATGCTGAGCCTCCAGAGCGAGCGTGCGAAGCGACCGCGCAATGTGACGAGAGAGCGCCACAACCACCGCGAGGGTGAGGAGCAGCAAACCGATCGACATCCAGATGCTGTTGTTGCGAACACGAATGGCATCCGCGAGAAGCTCGTCGCGCGGAACGAGGGTCGCCAGAACGATCGGCTCGCCCCATCGCGTGGGCAGCGTGGACAACGAGGCCAACCACACCCGCCCGTCCGCGGACAGCTCGAGTCGTCCCGATGGCAACTCTCCCTCGGTGAAGTACTTCGCGAGCTGGTGATAGACCGGGTCCTGGAGCTCGGTGATGTGCGGCATGTTGACGGATTCGGCGTCCGCCGCACCTCCGACCGCCTGCTCCTGCACGTAGTCCGGAAGTGCGATGACGCCACCGTTCCGGTCGAGCATCGCAATCCGTGTCGACGGGGTGACCTTCTGTGCCGCAAGACCCGCGGAAAGCTCCTCGAGAGTGAGGTCGGCACCGACGACCCCGGTCCCCGCGGCCAGGCGTCGCGCAATCGTGACCCCGATCTCCCGGGTCGTGAAGAACCTGTAGAAATCCGTCGCGATCTGACCCGACGCAACAATCGCGGACTTGTACCACTCGCGCTCACGGGGATCGAAGCCGGTCCAAGTCGCGGCTTCCAATCCGACCCGCGTCAAGTCGTCGTCGTAGAGCTCCCACTGTCGGTGGACCCCGTCCGGACCACCCGCTCGGATGATCTCGAGGACGAAGGTCGCGCCCGGCGGAATGTTGACCTCGTTGCGAATGCCCGGCCACGCGTCCACGTGACGCAGCAGATAGGAGTCGCCGTTCTCGTAACCGACAAAGATGGACGAGATCTCGGGCATGAGCCGCAAGACCTCGGAGACGAAGCCCAGGGACCGCAGTCCATCTGCGGGCGAACGGCCGTGGGCGGGAAGCGCCTTCGACGCGACGTCGACGACGTTCTCGACCGGCCCGTAGAGCTCCTCGACGCTGGTCTGCATGTGGGCGTCGATGCGCGCAAGGAGATCGTCGGCCCCCAGCAACGCGATCTTGCGGGTCTCTAGATAGTTGAACCCGATCAGCGCCAGTCCGAACAGCGCGAGGAGAACCGCGAAGGCCACCGAGATGGTGATGTGCAGCGGGTATCGCTTCGCGGTCGTCTTGGCCGTGGACTCCATCGCGTGCGCCTCCATCATCGAGCCGGTAACGTCTCGGGGCCTTGGCCCGGTTCACGGTCGAAGACAATATGGCGATTCAAGGTGGTGCGAACCACTCCGATTTGAATTGTGGCCGGGCCTATCGGATGGGGCCGTCAGGGCGGCGGCAGCGACCCTTTCGGGACGTTCCAGGGGTAGAGCTCCATCTCCAGCCGACCGGCCTGGATCGCCGGATCCTCGGCAACGGCGGTCGTGATGCGCTCAGGGTCGGTCGCGCGGAAGACCAGGATGCCGCGCAGGCGGCCATCGTCTCCCATCGGACCGGCGAGAACCAGATCGCCCGAGTCGGCCATCTTCCGGATGTTGGACAGGTGCCCCGCCTGAATCTCCTGGAGCTTCTCTTCCGAATACTCCGGCGCGCTCTCCGGCCGATTCAAGAGTCCGAGGTAGCAGGTCTCCTGATAGAGGAACTCGTCGGTCTCCTGCACGATGCCCTTGGCCGTCCACCACGGATGGATCTCGGCCTCGAGCCTCCCGGCCTGCACCCACGGGTCCTCGGCCATGATCGCCTCCGCCGCCTCGACCGAGCCGACGTCCAGAACGACGACGCCGCGAAGCTCCTCGCTGCCGTCCAGCGGGCCTGCGATGATCGCCTTGTCCGCATCGAGGAGCGCCTTCAGGTACCTCAGGTGGGCCTCCTGGTGACCCTGGATCTCTCGCTCGCCCATGGGGCGATCGTTCGGGCTCCGATGGAGAAGCACGAGCTGATAGGTGGTCATCTCGTGGTCGGGCTCGGAACCCACTTCCGCGAGCGCCGAGATCGGACCCTGACCGAGCAGGAGCACCATGGCGGCGTAAATCGTTCCCCGGCACATCGCTCGTTCCTCCTTTTCCGACACGATCAGAAACTACACTACATCGAGCGCGTTCCGAAGCAAGAGGCCGCGGTAGGCGTCTCGACTCTTCGCGTCTCCTGGTAGGATAAGCGCCCGGCTCAACATCCGGGGACGGCGCAAATGAAATTGATCGAAAAGAAGATCCGCCTCGCAACGGTGGCCCTCGTCGTCCTCGGCGTGCTGTGCGGATCCCCGGCGGTTCGATCGGCGGACGACGAGACTACCGGGACCTTGTCGGCCCGGGTGATCCTGGTGACCGCCGATCTGTCGCTGAAGCCCGTACCCAAGAAGCGCTTCCGGATCGTGCCGCACGGCGCCGACGCCGCGAGCAAGGAGCTGTCCACGAGCTTCGAGGGCGGGATCGACATCGCGCTCGCGCCGGGCCGCTACCGGCTGCGGACCGAAAGCGCGGTGGAATTCGAGGGAAAGCGATTCTCCTGGGACGTGGAGTTCGAGATCGAACCGGGCTCCACGACCGCCGTGGAGCTCTCGAACGACAACGCGGCCATCGAGTCGGGCACGGTGACCACCGAGGGAGCGCTCTACGAGCGGTTCAAGGACGGCGTCTTCAAGGTCATCTCCGACGACGGGCACGGAAGCGGTTTCCTGGTGTCCGAGGACGGCTTGGTCTTGACGAACCACCACGTCGTCGTCGATGCCTTCTATCTGGCCGTCGAGCTCGACGACCGGCACAAGTTCGGCGTCGAAGTCCTTGCGGAGGATCCGAACCAGGACCTGGCCGTTTTAAGGATCCACCCGGAGACCGTCCGGGGGCGGCCGGTGATGAAGCTTGCCGACGACTCACCTGGACATCCCCCGGTGGCCGTCGGCGAGAAAGTCCTGGCCATCGGGAGCCCGCTGACCACCGAGACGATCCTGACCTCCGGTCTGGTCAGCAAGGTCGAGGAAGAGGCGATCTACAGCGACGTGAGCATCAACCCGGGCAACTCCGGTGGGCCGTTGTTCAGCATGCGGGGAGAAGTGATCGGCATCAGCAGCTTCGGGCTGTTCGGTGAGGCGGGATCGGGAGTCTCCGGCATTGCGCGAATCTACCTCGCCGCGCCCCTGCTGGAGGAAGCAAGGGCGCGCGCCGCCGAAACGGAACCGCCCTCGGCGAGGCCCTTGCCCATGGAACCGGCGTGGCGTTTCCCACCGGAGACCGTGAAGACCATGGCGCTCGCCGAGGCGCGCGAGCTAGACGACTACCACATCGAGGCGGGCAAGCTGGACGTCCACTTCGTCACCCCGGTCCTGCTTGCCTCCATGGTGATCGAGGAAGAACGCGAGGCCCTCGAGGGCCGCAAGAAGCGGAAGAGGAAGAAGCGCCAGGGACGGGAAGACGAAGAGACTTTCGAACCCGGCGAGGCTTTTTATGAGTGGCAGAAAGACTCCGACAACTTCCGTGCCGTGGTCACCGTTCAGGCCTACCCCGAGGTCAACACCAAGAGCGCCATGGCGGGCACCCTGATTGGCCGAGGCAAGCTGCGCTTCAAGACCGACTTCGAGCGCATGGAGCTCACCCGGGACGACGAGATCGTCGAGCCGATCCATCCCGGCCGCATCAAAGAAGTGGTTTCCGAGAAGGGCTTCAAGGACGTCGGCTACTGGGGATACTACGAGTACCCACCCGAGGCGTTCGAGTCCGGAGCCAAGGTCACACTGACGATCTGGGAAGAGGACGAACCGGACCCCAAGGTCCTCGTGCTCTCGCCGGAGCTGCTCGAGATGATCCGAATCGACCTGCAGCCCTACTTCGACAATCCTGCCGGGACCGACTGACGGGGAGCGCTCCATTGATGATAACTTTGTGGGCGATGATCGAACAGCTTTTTTCCGTCAAGCTCATCATCCTGTACGTCTTCATCGCCTCGACGCTCTACGTGCATTTCCGGGGCAAGGAGAGGCTCGGTTTCTTCCGGCAGCTCACCGACCACTCGACGCTGATGGCGCCCCTGAACACGTTCATTTACATGTTCTCGGCCGTGCCGAGTCGGCCCTATCTGAACGTCGAGGATTTTCCGGAGCTGCGAAAACTACGCGACAACTGGGAAGTCATTCGGGAGGAGGCCACACGCCTTCGGGAAGACGGGCACATCAAGGCCTCGGAGAAATACGACGACATGGCCTTCAACTCGTTCTTCAAAACCGGATGGAAGCGCTTCTACCTGAAGTGGTACGGCGAGTCGCTCCCTTCCGCGGAGCAGCTGTGCCCCAAGACGGTGGAGCTGGTGGATTCGATCCCCGGCATCAGCGCGGCCATGTTCACCTCCCTGCCACCGGGCTCGCGGCTGGTGCGTCACCGCGACCCGTATGCAGGTTCGCTTCGGTATCACCTGGGCCTGATGACACCGAACACCGATCGATGCCGCATCCTGGTCGATGGCGAGCCCTATAGCTGGCGCGACGGCGAAGACGTCATGTTCGACGAGACCTACCTGCACTACGCCGAGAACGAGACCGACGCCCCCAGGGTCATCCTGTTCTGTGATGTCGCACGTCCGATGAAGAATCGATTGGCGGACGCGGTTCGCCGAGCGTTCAACCGATTCTTCGTCAGCCTATCGGCGACGCGGAACCTGGAAACGGACAAGGTGGGTTTCCTGAACAAGATATTCGGCTCTGTCTACCGGGTCCGGCGATACGCCAAGAGCTTCAAGCGAGCGAATCGCCGCCTCTACTACGTGGCCAAGTTCGTGCTGATATTCGGTCTTTTGTACTTGATCTTCTTCGCGTGGTAACCGCCTTCGGGGCACTCGACGCTACCTTCAGTAGCGGCTCTCAGTCGGCGGAGACGATCCCCGTCGGGCAACTCACCCCGGTGCCGCCGAGCCCGCAATAGCCTCCCGGGTTCTTGGCCAGGTACTGCTGGTGGTAATCCTCGGCGTAGTAGAGCTCCGGTGCGTCGAGGATCTCGGTGGTGATTTCCCCGAGGCCGGCCTCGCTCAGTCGTGACTGGTAGGCATCGCGCGAGGCTTCGGCGGCTCGGCGCTGCCGATCGTCGGAAACGTAGATCCCGGAACGGTATTGCGTGCCGACGTCGTTCCCCTGCCGCATGCCCTGGGTCGGGTCGTGGCTTTCCCAGAAGATCCGGAGCATCTCCTCGTAGGACGTCCTGCCGGGGTCGAAGACGACGAGAACGGCCTCATTGTGGCCGGTCAGGCCCGAGCACACCTCTTCGTAGGTGGGATTGGGGGTGTAGCCGGCCGCGTAGCCCACGGCCGTGGTGTGAACACCTTCGGCCTCCCAGAACTTCTTCTCGGCGCCCCAGAAGCAACCCATCCCGAAGATCGCGGTCTCCATCCCGGGAAACGGAGGCTTCATCGCGGTGCCCAGCACGAAGTGCCTCGTCGCGACAGGCATCCGACTCTCACGACCCGGCAGGGCGCTCTCCGGTGTCACCTTCTCGGCCTTCCTCCCGAACATCTCTGGACCTCCCCGTGCGCTAGCCGTTCAACCCTGAATCCATTCTAGCCCGCCCCCAGGAAAGCGAGGATCGGCGTCAACGTGATCGGGCTCAGGACGGTCGTCAGGACGACGACCGAGGTGACGAAGGCGGGCTCGGCATCGTACTCGGAGGCGATCACGATGCAGATCACCGCCGAGGGCATCGCCGACTGTAGAACGCCGGCCTGTCGCGCCGCTCCCTCGAGCCCGAACGCCGACGACAGGGCGAAGGCCGCCAACGCCCCACCCACCAGCCGCATCGCCGATGCCGCTGCCACCGGCCCGTAGGGTCCCTGAAGCCCGACACCGTGAAGCTGCATCCCGAGAACGATGAGAAAGACCGGGATGCTCGCCTGGGACAGCAGCTCCACGGTTCGATCCACGGGGACCGGGAGGCTCCATCCGGCGCGCGACATGACCAGGGCCACCACGACAGCCCATACCGTGGGCACCCGGGGAAGACGCGCCAGGGCGGTTCGCAGGCTGGTCCGTCCCAGGGAGGCGACGAACACACCGACAGTGAAGGTCAGGATGGCCGAGGTCACGAAGAAGACCCCGGCCTGAGCCAGCCCCTGCTTCCCGAAGGCGAACAGGTTGGCCGACAGCCCGTAGTTGCCCGAGTTGGGAAGGAGAACGACGACGAACGTCGCGGCCACGAGCGTCCGCGAGCAGCCCATCAGCCGCGCGGCAACCGCCGCGAGGGACGCCACCGCGAGCAGGGAGATCGTTGCGAATGCCACCATCCGCACGAGGGCCTCTCCGGGAACCTCGCTGTCCACGATGATGCGAAAGATGAGGCACGGCGCGAAGATGTAGAACGCCGTCCTGGCGATCGGTCGCGGGTCGAGATCGAGCAGCGCCTTCAGCAGCCAGCCCGCCCCCGCGGCGAGGAAGACCGGCAGCAGGTTGTCCGAGAACAGCTTGAGCACGGGAGGATTCTATGCCACCGGCGGCGCCGGGGATCTGGTATATGCTCGGTGAGAGTACCGCGGGTCGATCGAGACAGCTGCACAGGAGCTCCGACGTGGACGAGAACCCGATCTATCTCGACTACAACGCCACGACCCCGGTGGACCCCGCGGTCGCCGACGCGATGCTGCCCTACCTCTACCAGCACTTCGGCAATCCTTCGAGCCCCCACGCCTACGGAACGGCGACCAAGCGGGCGATCGAGCTGGCCCGCGCCCAGGTGGCGCGTTGTCTCGGCTGCGACCCGGAGGAAATCCTCTTCACCAGCGGCGGCTCCGAATCGAACAACATGGCGATCAAGGGCATCGCCGACGCCCTGCGCTCTCGTGGGCGTCACATCATCACGTCGGCAGTGGAGCATCCGGCCGTTCTGGAACCGTGCGCGGCGTTGAAGGCCGAGGGATACCGGATCACGGTGCTTCCGGTGGACGGCGACGGCCGGCTCGATCCCGGCGACGTCGCCGCTGCGCTCTCCCCCGAGACGATCCTGGTCTCCGTCATGCACGCCAACAACGAGGTCGGTACGATCCAGCCCGTCGCCGAGATCGCGGCCATCGTTCGAAAGCACGGCGCCCGATTCCACACCGATGCGGCGCAGTCGGTCGGGAAGATCCCGGTCGACGTCGCCGAGCTGGGCGTCGACCTGCTGACGCTTGCCGGCCACAAGCTCTACGCGCCGAAGGGTGTCGGGGCTCTGTTCGTCCGGTCGGGCATCGAGGTCCCGAGCCTGATACACGGCGCCGGACACGAGTCGGGGCGCAGGGCGGGCACCGAAAATGTCATGGAGATCGTCGGACTGGGGAAGGCCTGCGAGCTTGCCGCCGAGCGGCTAGAGGCAACGAGCTCGCACTGCAAGAAGATGCGGGACCGGTTGTGGGGCGGTCTTGCCTCTCGGCTCGGAGAGCTGCGCACCAACGGCGATCCGGACGGCGGCCTGCCCAACACGCTCAGCGTCTGCTTCCGCGGTGTTGACGCCAGCGCACTGCTGGCCGAGATCGGAGATCGCGTCGCCGCTTCCGCCGGCGCGGCGTGCCACGCCGAGGGCGTCGACCTCTCCACGGTCCTGACGGCGATGGACGTGCCGATCGATCACGCCATGGGCACCGTGCGTTTCTCCGTCGGGCGAGGCACGACGGCTGACGAGATCGACTCGGCCATCGAGATCGTGGCCGACGCGGTCGAGCGTTTGGGAGGGAGCGGAACTGCGACCGTCGAGACGGACGGGGGTGAGGGCGAAGTCCAGCTGACGCGATTCACGCACGGGATGGGCTGCGCGTGCAAGCTGCGCCCGCAGGAGCTGGAGCGGGTGTTGCGCTCCCTCCCTCCCGTGGTGGATCCGGCGGTTCTCGTGGGCACCGCCACCGCGGACGACGCCGCGGTCTACCGGGTGAGCGACGATCTGGCGATCGTCCAGACCGTCGATTTCTTCACCCCGATCGCCGACGACCCTTACGCGTTCGGCGCGATCAGCGCGGCCAACTCGCTCAGCGACATCTACGCCATGGGCGCCCGTCCCATCTTCGCCCTCAGCGTGGTGGGCTTCCCGTCGAGGCGACTGCCCCTCTACGTTCTGGAGCGAATCCTGACCGGTGCGGCGGACACGGCGCGCGAGGCGGGGATCGACATCATCGGCGGCCACAGCGTGGAGGACACCGAACCCAAGTTCGGTCTGGCAGTCACCGGAACCGTGCACCCGGACGGCATCCTGACGAATGCCGGCGCGAAGGCCGGCGACGCCATCGTGTTGACCAAGCCGATCGGAACCGGCATCGTTGCCACCGCCGTCAAACGCCGCGTTGCCGAACCCGAAACGGCGTCCGCCGCCCTCGCGGTCATGCGCGCGCTGAACCGCAGCGGTGCGGAGGCGATGCTCGCGGTGGGGGTGCACGCGTGCACCGACGTCACGGGATTCGGCCTCCTGGGGCACCTTCGGGAGATGGCCGCGGCGTCGCGCCTGGACGTGGAGCTGGAAGCCGGTTCCGTGCCGGTGCTCGAGGGTGTGCGGGAGCTGGCCGCCGCCGATGTCGTACCGGGCGGCACCCTGGACAATCTCTCACATGTCTCGGAGCACGTCGAATGGCCTGAGGGGTTCTCGAAAGTTACAAAGATCGTGCTCGCGGATGCACAGACTTCCGGCGGCCTTCTCATCGCGGTCCCCGCCGATCGGGCCGAGAGCCTGGTCGAGGAGCTTCACCGCCGAGATGTCTCCACCGCGCGTATCGTTGGCCGCTTCACCGGCGCAGGGCCGGGACGCATCCGCGTCGTACCTTGACCACGCCTTGCGGAACCGGGTTAGAATGAAGGTAAGCACCGGCCATGCCGGGAATGATGAGGGGATGATCATGACTACCGATCCGTCGCCGGGATGCGAGTTCAACGCCGAAGAGCTCATGGTGCGTCTCGACGTCACCGTGACCGCCGACGTCCGGGCGATCGGGCCGGTCGTCGACCGCATCATGAAGCTCATCGATGAACTGAACTGCGCCGAGGGAAAAGAGTTCGAGATCGAAACGGCGGTCCGCGAGGCCCTCGCGAACGCGGTCGTCCACGGGGCCAAGGAAGACCCGGATAAGAACGTGCAGGTGTGGGTGGGCTGCGATGCCACGCGAGGCATGATCATCGGCGTTCGCGATCCGGGTTCCGGCTTCGACCCGGCGACGGTACCGAGCCCGCTCAAGAGCGAGCAGCTCTACGCCTCGCACGGGCGCGGCATCTACCTCATCAATCAACTGATGGACGAGGTACGGTTCGAGCGCGGGGGAACGGAAATCTGGATGCGCAAGCGGTGACGCCGGGAACATCGCGTTCTCAACCCACACCGTGTCGGCGGTGTAGCTCACCTCAACCGAAGAATCCAGGGCGGCTCGCTCCTGCGTCCAACCAGACAAGTTAACACCGTTAAGGGTCCCTGATCCCCACAGATTCGGAAAAACACCGGCTTTGCGTTAGACTTCTATGGACTCGACGAGGCCTGCCGGAGGCCGATCCACGGGTTCGGTTGCTCGGTTGCCGGGGCAGCGCCCGGCTCGTTTGTTGACGCAGATGAAGGTCGCACGTGACTAGCAGCACCGGAGCCCTGAACCACATGCGTAACGCTGCGTCCCGGTGGGTGTTCAGCCCGCTGCAGGGCATGACCCTGAACCGCTGGTCGCGCATCGTCGGCGACACCCGCATCACGATCCACCCCGAGTACTGGCCCCGCGCCGCCTTGACGGGTTTGACCAGCGTGGTGAACTCGTTCCAGGCCAAGCGCGAGGAGAGAGACTACGGCGAGCGGGTCCGAGCCACAGAGGTCCGAGAGCCCCTGTTCATCCTGGGCCACTACCGAAGTGGCACGACCCACCTGCACAACCTGCTGTCCGTCGATGCTCGGTTCGCGTTCTCGAA
>Ga0316187_10001046_pt1 | contig 23273 bp, 16 predicted proteins | sample CroRivburrow1_MG_FD_204927 | JGI IMG/M metagenome (GOLD analysis project Ga0316187, IMG submission 204927) | Coastal sediment microbial communities from Maine, United States - Cross River worm burrow 1 | ecosystem: Environmental > Aquatic > Marine > Coastal > Sediment | place: USA: Maine...
TTGATTAGAATGAATTTGAAATTGCTCAGATAGCTCAGCCAGGGTCTTTTCACCCCGGACGGCGGCCACGGCCACTTTTGCCTTGAATACTGCTGAGTGAGTGCGTCTTTTTCGGCTCATTTCCTGTATTCCTCATGTTTAAATGAATTAAGAATTTAAAAAGATTTCACTTAAATTCACCTTAAAGATGTCTTAAGGATGGGTTCCACTTCTGTCCTGAATGGGCTGGCCTCTTCAAATGCGACATAGAATCGTTTACCGGGATGCTGTCGAGCGTTAATTGAAAGTTGGAGTTTTGATAAAGTGGTTACATTAGAAGCGCAATATTTTTGCACCGAGGCGCAATGAGCAATCCATGGGCTGAGTGGTGGAAAGGGGAAGCCATAACGCGCGATGTTAACTGGCAAAAAAACATCAAAATATTTGTGAAATCTACGCAGCCTGTAATGCAGTATAGCAAAGACGACGTTATACTTGATATTGGATCCGGGCCTTGTTTTCTCGCACGTTACTTGAAAGATGAAGTGAAAGAAATTCATTGCCTTGATATTTCTGAAGCCTATTTGAATGTTGGCAATGCAGCCTGCAAAGGCAGCCGCAATGTATTTTTTTACAAATTGGATGAAACCAGCTATACGCAATTCCCCTTTCTGAAAGAAAAAAAAATTACAAAAATAATCTGTCAGAGTGTAATCCAGTACTATCGCGATAAGACGGAAGTGAATGATATGATCGCCGAAGTTAAAAGAGTCGCTGCGCCGGGAGCCAAACTGGTGATTTCTGATCTGATGGACAAGGCCAATGCGCTTTCCCAGGTTGCCGGATTATTGCGAACCAGCGTTCGGGAAAAGTATTTTTGGGAGTCGCTAAAGCTTATATACAGGCATCGATTTTCAGATTATCATCAGGTTCGCGCCAACAATAAACTCCTCGCGCTTTCAGATGAGGAATTATACGAAATTTTGACCAACTTGGGCTTAAATGGTGAAATTTTGCGGCGTCAATTTACCATTAATTCTAACAGAAAGCATTTGTTGGTTCAATTTTAGCATTGCCAAACGCGGCAGTCGGATTCACTGTTCACTGTAAGAATGTGACATGAAGTTTATTGCCTGTTCAACACTTAATAAACGATAATCTTTTCAAAGGAATGAAGATGAAGACTTCTTTAAACGCACCTCTCAGAATGCTGATTGGCCTCGTTCTTGTTACTGCTCTGCACGGGCAGGATTCGGAATACTCCCTCCGTTTTTATGGTAATGGCGTAGACGACATCGACAGAGTTAAAATTCAAATTGATGATCCTGACAACAACGCGCCAGGCCCGCCCGCTGATATTGGCGCCGAGGATTTCACTATGGAATTTTGGATAAAGGCGCTGGCCTCTGAGAATTTGGCGCCACAGGTGAGCTGCGGCAATAAAAACAACTGGATCTTGGGAAATATTATTATTGATCGCGATCGTTTCAGTCAGGACAGGGATTTTGGAGTTTCAATTGCGGGCGGTGTTATTTTTTTTGGCGTTAGCGGTGAAGGAAAGAATCACCTGACAATTTGTGGTAAATCGAATGTGTTGGACGGAGAGTGGCGTCATATCGCTGCTCAAAGACGCCTTTCTGACGGCAAGGCATGGTTATATGTGGATGGCGTTTTGGAAGCCGAAGGCACTGGCGCCACTGGCGATTTGTCCTATCCTGACGATGGCGTACCCGGAAATTTTTGCAACGGCCCATGCACGAATAGCGACCCCTATTTTGTAATAGGGGCGGAAAAACATGACGCAGGTTCCAGGTTCCCTTCATTTAGCGGCTACTTTGATGAATTGCGATTGTCCAACATCTTGCGCTACACCGATAATTTTTCGCCGACGCGGAAGCCTTTTGTCACCGATTCCAATACAGTGGCGTTATACCATTTTAATGAGGGAACCGGCGACACAATCAATGATGTGTCCGGCGCCAATGGCGGGCCAAGCAATGGTGTTCGACGTTTTGGCGGCTCGCCTTCCGGGCCGGAATGGTCTGTAGAAACGCCGTTTGATACGACGCTGCCGGTAGCGTTAAATGAGCTTAGTTTGCACATTACTGCCGAGCGCTACATTTTGCTAAACTGGAAAACTGTTCCGGAATTTGAGACTTCAGGATTTGAAGTACAACGGAAAGGTCGCGCTGACCGGGATTTCGTCACCTTGCCCGGCAGCTTTGTCGCCGCCAGCGCGCTGGTTCATGAATACACATACACAGATAAATCGGCGACGACCGGAAAATGGTTTTATCGGCTTAAACAAATCAACTCGGATGGCGCGATTCGGTTCTTAAATACGGCTCAAATTGAGGTGACCGTTTCGGGAGCTAACCCGCCGGAAACGTTTTCACTGCTACGTAATTTTCCCAATCCATTCAATGCCGGAACATCCATTCATTTCAATCTTTCGGTCGCCGGCAAGGTCAACCTGAGTATTTATTCATTGCAAGGGAAGAAGGTGCGCACATTGCTGGATGAGCAAAAAAGTGCAGGGAAATATATTGTAAAATGGCAAGCGGTTGACGACAAAGGTCGCGAGGTTCCTTCCGGAGTTTATTTCCAATGTTTGAAAACAGGCTCAGTGAAGACAGTTGGAAAAATGCTTTTAATACGATAGCGCCGCTTGCTCGTACTATTTCTAAGTTTAAAAAAAATGGCTCAGGGGGATTGATTCTTCTCCGGGGTCGAACCATAAAATAAGCCGCTTTGACCATCAGATAGAAAATGTTAAAAATAGTCCAAAAAATAAATGATAACCAATATATAAATATACTATTGGTGTTTATCACAAGCATCGCTTTAAACTCTCTTGTCGCGCCAGGCGGCAACGAGCTGGTTTACCTGTCACAGGCATTGAGATTTTGGGACAGCAACTTTTTGGCTTTTGACTGGATGCATCAGGGTCAGACACCTGTTCAGTTCATGTATAATCTTGTTGTCGGTGGTTTTTTGACTTTTCTGCCCATGTCAACCGTTGCCTTAGTCGGGCGTTTTGTTGCCTGGTGGGTAATAATTGGCGCTTTGTTCAAAATTGGGCGGAATTTGGGACTTTTTAATATTGCAATTACCGTCGCGCTGATTTTTTGGCTGATATACGGTCAATCATCAGTCGCTTATAGCTTTATGGTTGGCGGTTTTGAACCCAAGTCTTTTGGCTATTCCCTTCTCTTGTTTTCTCTAATTGGTTTTATGAAAGAGAAAACATCCCTGCCTGCTTTTTTATTGGGATTGTCTTTTTCCTTTCATCCATCTGTCGGACTTTGGGGCGGCCTCGCTGTCATGCCTGTTCTCTTATTTGGGCAAATGGATGTGAAGCGTTTTTTGAAAATTGCCGGCTTTGCCATTCTGGGCGCCTTGCCTTGTTTGGTCGCTGTTGTGCCTTTTATGTTGAACGCAGCGCCCAACGCCGAGGGGGTGAAGTTTTATATCCTTTATCGAATTCCTCACCACGCCGATCCGTCCTATTTCGCAAAAAGCGATTTGGTGTTAATGCTGGCACTCTTTCTTTTTAATTGGTTGCATGGCCGTTCATTGAAAGTGAAGAGCAGCTTTATTTTTTGGGACAGATTTCAACTGTTTCTCCTGCTTATTTTTATCGCGGGAATGATTTTAGGGTTTGCCGGTCACTATGGTTTTTTAAAGCTTTTGCCCTTTCGCCTGTTTCCAGTATTTTCCCTGTTGATGTTTTTCTTCCATCTGGCGTATGCTTTGCAAAACGGCATGGCTTTTCAAATGAAGCAACCGATGGCGATTGCGGCAGTTTTGGCGTTGCTTACATTGGGTAATCCTGTTGCGAATGCATTGTATCGGGTTCAGTGGGCGCTGAACTTGCAATTTAAAAAAGAATCTGATTATCAAACAGCAATGAAATGGATTAATAAAAATACGTCGCAGGAAACGGTTGTGCTGTCGCCGCCGCGTGAAAGAGGGTCTTACTATTGGTCTAATCGGGCGCAGGTCGTTCACTGGTGGAATCTACGCTATGACCGTTTAAATGAATGGCAGGAGCGAATTGAGGCTCTGATTGGCAAGGTTAACGCTGTTGCAGACGCCTCACCCGCAAAAATGGATGAAAATTATCACAAGCTTGTCTTCGAAGATATTACCACAATTGTGACAAAGTATGGCGCGACGGTCATGGTTAGCAGAACAGACTATGATTATCCGCTTCTGTTTCAATCAAAGAGCTACAAAGTCTACGACTTAACCGGCGATGATGGTTTTGACCAGGGGCGGGGCGACTAAGGCCAGCCTTCACTGCACAAGCCGACCTCAATTGTCACAATATAGTGACGACACAATAGATATTGTCATTGATGACGATATAGAGATTTAATTTTAGTTCCAGGCATCGGACAATATGCTAAAAGATTATAAAAGTATAATGAAGCATACTTCCATTTACGCTTTAGGAAACATTCTAAGCAAAATGGTCGGCTTCTTTATGATTCCTATCTATACGCGGCACCTTACGCCGGCTGACTATGGCGTTTTGGAGTTAATCAGTCTGGTCTTGACGGTCATGTCACGGCTGCTTTCTCTGCGACTTACGGCCGGCATGATGCGGTTTTATTATGAATATGATGAACCGGGCGAGAAAAAATCATTAATAAGCACTTCGCAAATTTCAATGATTATTATTGCGGGGCTGACCTTTTTCTCTTTAGTTTATGGTTCCCGATACGCGTCTATATTTGTTTTTGGCAGTGACGCCTATGAACATTTTTTTCCCTACATTTTTGCGTCGCTTGGTTTTGAGCTGATATCGAGTGTATGTTTCACCTATATCAGAATTTTGCAGCGATCAGGCTACTTTATGTTTATGTCTATGCTGCAACTGGTGGTCGGTTTGGGCTTAAATATTTATCTCATTGTTTATTTGAAGCTAGGGGTTCAAGGTGTTGTTTATAGCATGGTTATTTCAAATGGGATGACCGCCTGTGTCTTGTCTGCGTTTACTTTTTGGAAGGTAAAAGTCCATTTCGATTTTTCCAAGCTGAAGAAACTGGTCAAATTCGGGTTGCCGATGATTCCGGCTGGCCTGCTCATCTTTTTGTTGAACACCGGAGACAGGTACCTGATTAGCCGACTTTCGACCCTTGAAGAGCTTGGCATTTACGGCCTCGGTTATAAATTCGGCATGCTTCTCGGTGTTTTTATCGGCACGCCATTTTTATCAATATGGGGCCCGAAAAGAATGGAGATTTACAGGACGCATCCAAATCCTCCTGAAGTTTACGCCCGTGTATTTTTATATATCTTTTTCGTCTTTTCATTTGTCGGCCTAACGCTTTCGCTGTTAACCTCTGACCTGTTAATTTTTATCACAACGCCGGAGTATTATGGCGCCGGAAAGGTTGTGCCGCTGGTTGTTGTGGGATACATGTTTTATAACCTGTATTATGTGATTGACATTGGATTTTTTATCAAGAAAAAGGTTTACTGGTATCCTTTAATAAATATTGTTGGCGTTATCTGTAATTTTGGATTGAACATTATTTTGATACCGCGAATTGGCGCGTATGGCGCCGCTATAATGACCGCAATTTCTTTCTTCCTCTGCGCTTTGATGGCGTTGGTCGTTTCTCAGAAATATTATCCAATAAAATATGATTATGCCCGAATATTTAAGATGCTAATCATCGCTTGTTTTTGTTTTTATATAGGAGGTCTGCTCGATTTTAAGGACCCGTATCTCCGAATTATATCAAAGGCGCTGATTGTTCTTGTTTACCCGGTTCTTCTTTACATCACAGGTTTTTTTGAAAAGAATGAAATAACGTTAGTACAATCACTCTTTGTCGGAAAAAAGAAACGTTCAGAGTGATTTTCTCAAACTTGTTTACTGTCTAATTAAATGTTGCTTACTGGTTTATGTATATTTATTAGTTGTTTAGGATAACGGAAGGTCACAAATGGTCAATACATATTTGGTTACGGGAGGCTCTGGTTTTGTTGGCTCAAATATTGTGGAAGAGCTGCTGCAGAAAAATCAAAAAGTAAAAGTATTAGATAATTTTTCCACTGGACGAAGGGAAAACATTCAGCCCTTTAGTAAGGACATTGAATTAATCGAAGGAGACATTCGTTCTCTGAGCACGGTTTATCGCGCTGTTGACGGCGTTGATTTTATTTTGCACCAGGCAGCGTTGCCGTCGGTGCCGCGAAGCATTGCCGACCCGGCTACAACCAATGAAGTCAATATAACCGGCACCCTGAATATTTTAATCGCGGCAAGAGATAGAGGCGTTAAACGCGTCGTGTTCGCTTCTTCTTCTTCGGTATATGGTCACGATCCCAGACAACCCAAGCATGAAGATATGCGTCCCCGTCCCATGAGTCCTTATGCTATTTCAAAATTAACAGGCGAGGTCTATTGTTCGGTTTTCCATAACTTGTATGGTCTGGAAACGGTAATTCTCCGCTATTTTAATATTTTTGGCCCGCGCCAGGATCCAAATTCGCAATACTCGGCGGTCATACCTAAATTTTGCAATGCTATTATTGACGGGATTGCGCCGACTATCAATGGCGATGGCTCTCAAACCCGCGACTTTACCTTTATTGAAAATGTTGTGCAAGCCAATTTGAAAGCATGCGCGATAGAGAAATTACCCGAGGAAGCAATCTTTAATTGCGCTTGTGGAGAACAACATTCTTTGAACGTTCTCTATCATCATCTTTGTGAAATTTTGCAGTCAGACCTGAAGCCGGTTTACGGTTCGTCACGTCTCGGCGATGTAAAAGATTCCTTTGCAGACATTTCAAGAGCTGTAAATTTTCTGAAATACAACCCTAAAATAAAAATACGCGAAGGTCTTGAAAAAGCAGTGGCCTGGTATGCGCAGGAGAAAAAATAAATCAGCATGAAATCAGTTTTGGCGGTGTTAACAACGCGCTGGTTCGTTTGAGAGTTCATATTGGGTGACATGTCAACAAACCTTGCTTTAACCAGGGAGATCTTTTTACGAAGCTGATGGATTTGTCATTTGTTATTTTGACCTGGAATTCTGAAAAACATATCATTGAATGCCTCGACTCCATTCGGTCAACCTTGCTCGGACATGCCTGCACATACGAAATTTTTGTAGTTGACAATTTTTCTACAGACAAGACAAGGCAGCTGCTGGACAAGTATAAAAGCGAAGCCGCGGACGGTTTATACACAGAATACCTGAGTAAAAATTGTGGCACAACGGTTTCCCGCAATTTGGCTTTGAGAAAAGTCAGCGGCGACTATGTTGTTGTTCTCGATTCGGACGTGACGTTGCAAACCGACACAATCAGGAATATGATTGACACTTTGCAACGGGATGCAGAAATTGGCCTGGTCGCGCCCAAATTGATTTATCCAGATGGCAGAGTGCAAAAATCAACGGATCAGTTTCCAACCATTTTGTCAAAGTTTTCGCGGTTTTTTTTCCTTAAAAATATGGAAAAAAATCTTCAGGTCGCCGCGGAACCAATAGATGTCGATTATGCGATTTCTGCTGTTTGGATGTTTCGGAAAAGTCTGCTGGATAAAGTTGGGTTTCTGGACGAAAATATATTCTACGCCCCGGAAGACGCGGATTATTGTTTGGGCTGCTGGCAAGCTGGTTTGCGGGTGGTTTATACGCCGGACGCCGTTGCAGTGCATGACGCGCAGGAGATTTCACGGGGATTTTTTATAAACAGATCGAAGCTGCAACATTTTCTAGGGTTGCTCTATTTTTTCAAAAAACGTCATTTTTGGTTTTCACCGCCGGCGTTTTCAAAAAATAAGGGGAAGAAAACCGGAAAATCTGAATAGAGTCAGCTTCACAGAGACGGGAAGGAAGGAATTTTGTCTTATGTATAATGCCTACTCCAAGATAATCCAATACGTAGCGTTGCCTTTTGTAGGTCTCATGACCGAAAGTCGGTTTTGGCAGTATTATACTGACATCAAAAAAAGTCAGACAAAAGCTGCGGGTGTTGAGTCGGAAATTCTCGACAAAGCCCAGGCGCTCTTGCGGCATGCTTATGAACATGTGCCATTTTATAAAGAAGCCTGCGATAAAATCGAATTTGACGCTTTTGCCAATTTCTCATTAGATGATTTTGCGCAACTTCCTGTTTTAAGCAAGAGCGATATCACGAATAACTTTCCGGATCGAATTACCTCATCAGTCAAACATTTTGAACCGTGGCGTTATGTGTCCACTTCGGGAACAATTGAAAGATTAACTGTGGTTCAGGATTTCCGCAAGCGCGATTATTCTCGCGCCGCGCAACTTCTCTCTCTGTTTTTTGCCGCCGGGTATAGCCCAGGCATGAAATATTTAGAAATGCCTCCCGATGTTTGTCGAAATATTTGTGGCGCAGAAAACACCATGGATCCACCTGTGCTGAACTTTTTTTGGGATTCTTTCGTGAATGGCAAATTGAGCAACCGTGAAGTTCGATCCGACCTGAAAGGGCTTATTGAAAGACAGCTTTTGTATCGAAATGTTTTGCTCCCCTCTTTTAACGCGGAAGGGCTAAATCAGAAGCCGGAAACGCTTGACGGCTACATTGATTCAATCCATCAGTATCGACCTTTTGTTATGAAGACGCTTCCGGTCTATGCGTATACGCTTGCCAGGCATCTAAAAAAATCCGGGAAGAGCAGCCCTGACATTAAGGGTGGAATTATGCCGATGGGGGCGTCGATGACCCCCTTGATGAAAAAGGAAATTGAATCCGCTTTTGAGTGTGAAGTTTATGAAGATTATGGCACTTCCGAATTAGGAGGCGTTGGCGCGCAAAAACAAGGTTCAACTGGTTTAACCCCTTTTCACTCGCTGTTCTTTGTGGAAATTTTAAAAGATGGACGACCCGCTAAAGAGGGAGAGCTTGGCAAGCTTGTGATAACTGACTTTTATAATTATGCCATGCCGCTAATTCGATATGAAATCGGCGATGTGGCTGTAGTAAAAAAACGGCGCGCTCACAATCCCGCTGTCATTGAAACTTTCGAAGTTAAGGGCAGACTGAAAAATTGTATTGTCGACCAACATGAAAAAGTTCACGCCCCTGACGATATTTCGGATATGCTTTTTGGCCTTCCCGGCGTTTTTGCAGCGCAAATTGAACAAAAAGCTCTCAATCAGTTTGAGTTAAACGTAATGGGTGAAAATCCCGATATAAATATCACAAAAATTCATGATTTTTGCCTGGAAATGTTGGGTGGAAAAGCAAAAATTTCCATTCGCAAAGTGAAATCAATCTTCCCTGAAATGGGAGGGAAATTTCGGTTTTCAAAAAATCAGATGAATGTCGATGCATTTTTAACGAAGGCGGGCTTATGTTAGACATACGAGATGATTTTCCATTTTTGACCAGAAGAATACAAGATAAACCAATTATTTACTTAGATAATGCGGCAACCACACAGAAACCACAGCAAGTCATTGATAAATTAAAGGAGCGCTATTCGTCTGGCATGGCCAATGTGCATCGGGCTGTCAATAACTTGAGCGATGAAGTCACCCAGGAATTTGAGGATTCGCGAGCAAAAATTGCCCGTTTTATAAATGCTGAAAAAAATGAAATAAGCTTCACTTATAATGCGACACATGCGATCAATTACGTTTGCCAAACGTTGACTGAAAACAAGAAGAAGCTAAAAGTCTTGGTGAGTTCGCTTGAACATCATTCGAATTATGTGCCCTGGCTAAAAAACGGAGAAATTTTACCGCTTGCCTGGAATGAGGAGGGGTATCTCGATCTGGAGGATCTGGAGGCTAAACTGGCTTTCAAGCCTGATTTGGTGGCCATTACGCACGCCTCCAATTTTCTTGGCGCACTGCAACCGATTGAAAAAGCTGTTGAACTGTGCAATGCTAAACAAATTCCTGTACTAATCGATGCATCGCAATCCATTCCACATACATCCATCGATGTCAGGGCAATTGGCTGCTCTTTTTTGGTCTTCAGCAGTCACAAAATATACGCGCCGGGCGGTGTTGGCGTGCTTTTTATCAATCATGATGTTGAGGAGCCTCTTCAGCCTTCTCAATGGGGCGGCGGCATGGTCAAAGAAGTTCATAGTCAGCGTTTTGTGGAAAATGACACGCCCTATCGGTTTGAGGCCGGCACGCCCAATATTGAAAATGTGATTGCCTTGGCCACAGCATTGGACTATCTGAGCAATATCGGTTATGATAAATTGCAGGCGCATGAAGAAAATCTTTTGAAGATTTTGAAAACCGGCCTGCAGAAAATTTCCGGCATTCGAATATATGGACCTGAAAATGGGCCTCAGGCGCCTCTTGTCGCTTTTGGCTTAACTGACCTGCCTTCAACTGCGGTGGCAAAAGTATTGGGAAACCGAGCCAATATTATTGTGCGTTCAGGTTTCCATTGCACGCAGCCCGCGCATGACCGGCTTGGCGTCTCGCCGTCGGTGCGTGTTTCGTTGGGCGTCTATAACAATCAAAACGAGATTGAGGTTTTTTTGCATACTTTAGCCAGTGTGACCAACCTGCTTTGAAAACACAGGAAAATACATCCAAACGCGTTCTATTTATTGCCTACGGTTTTCCGCCTTTTGCCACCAGCGCGGCCAACCGGTTTATTGGTTTTTGCAAGCATCTTAGAAGTTTTGGTTGGCAGCCGGTTGTTTTAGCCGCATTGCCCTCCTCTGAATTTCCTGAATGGCCAACTGATGAAAACCTCTTGCGGCGCTTGCCGGATGACCTTGAAATTATTCGGGTTGCGGACGCCAATCCGTTGGTTCCACTGCTCTCTCTCAAACATAAGCTTGCCGGTTTCAGGAAAAACAGCGGCGGCGATCCTGGTGAAGCCGCATCTCCTCAAACGCGCGTTCCATTAAAAAGTAATATGAGACTATCCATTTCCAAAATGGTCGACTTCATTTTCACCTATCCTGATAGTCAAAAGTTTTGGAAAAATCGGGCCGTCAGGAAATTGGAAAACCAAAATATTGGCTCGTTTGATCTGGTTTTTGCTTCCGGTAAACCCTGGACTTCACTGTTAACCGGTTTAAAGATTGCAGGAAAGTTGAATTTACCCTTTGTTGCTGATTTCAGAGATCCCTGGTTCAATAACCCGTTTGCAGACCAAAGCCGGAGAATCGTTCAGCTTAAAAATGCAGCTCTGGAGCAGAAAGTCTGTGAAGACTCAATGCTGATCATTGCCAACACCGCAGAGTTGCAAAAAGACTTTGAGCGTAAGTACCCTCATTTGAAAGAGAAAATCATTGCCATTACCAATGGTTTTGATAAAGAATATCTGGCGCAATTTTCCGGCCAGGTTGCTGCGGAGAAGAAGTCGAAACGGATAGAGTTTGCCCATTTTGGCACGGTTTACGGTCAGAGGAATCCAAAAAACTTATTGATAGCTTTGCATGAATTAATCAAAGAAGGCAAGATTGCCTCAACTCAGGTTCAGCTAAATTTTACCGGCTTGTGGGATATTGCCGATCATGAATGCGAGTCGGTTGCCAGAGAGCTGGAAAAATCAGGATGTCTTAAACGGCGATCCAAAATTAGTCAGGCGCAGTGTGTGGTTGAAATGAATTCAGCCGATATTCTTCTTCTGCTGCAACCTGCCGCGCCATTGCAAATTCCTGCCAAGCTATTTGAATATATTGCAACCCGGCGACCTGTTTGGGCTGTTTGTGATGCAGGCGCCACGACCAATCTGATCAATGAAAATGGTCTTGGGATGGTGACAAAAAATGAAAAAGCAGACATAAAGGAAGGTCTGCTGCAAATTTTACAAGATAGTTTTGCCGTGGCCTCGCAATCGAATCAGATTGAACAATTCGATTATTTTAATTTAACCCGACGCCTGGCGGGCGAATTTGATGCAGTTTTAGATAAACGGAAAAAAGATAAATAATTATGTGCGGAATAAGCGGTATTTATAATTTTTTGAGTTCGGCGCCGGTTGAGCAGCACGATGTGCGCGCTATGATGGATAGCATTGCTCATCGCGGGCCGGATGACGCGGGCAGCTTTGTTGAAGGGGGAATTGGCCTTGGTCATCGGCGATTGAGTATTTTGGATCTGAGCAAAAGCGGCCATCAACCAATGCATTCTGACAGTGGACGCTTTGTGTTCATTTTTAACGGTGAGATATATAATTTTTTGGAGTTGCGCCAAGGTTTTGCCAGCGGCGCTTATCCGTTTAAGACTGCCACTGACACGGAAGTTGTATTGGCGTTGTTTGAGAAATATGGTTCTGACAGTCTCAGGAAGTTGAATGGAATGTTTGCCCTGGCCGTTTGGGACACCCAAAAAAGGGAGCTCTTTTTGGCTCGTGATCGCCTGGGAATAAAACCCCTTTATTATTCAGAAACCGCTGACGGTTTTGTTTTCGCATCCGAAATTAAAGCTCTTTTTGCCTCAGGCAAAATTCAGCCTGAAGTTGAGTCCAGGCAGATTGACACCTATATGACTTTCGGGTATGTGCCTGGTGAAAGCACTCTTTTTAAAGGCATTAAAAAATTGCCGCCGGGCTTTTCGATGACCGTTAATGTAACTGGAATTCAAACAAGCCAATACTGGGATGTTGATTTCTCGCCCAATATGCATCGTTCGATGCAAGAGACAAAACATGAATTATATGAACTTATCGAAGATGCAATGCGGATTCACATGCGCAGCGATGTGCCGGTTGGTGTATTTTTAAGCGGCGGTCTTGACTCAAGCGTCACCGTGGCTATGCTGGCCAGGGCGGGTCATAAACAGCTCAATACTTTTTCAGTGGCTTATGAGCAGGGTGGTTTTTTCGATGAAACACCCTACGCAAAGTTGGTGGCGGAGACTTTTGGAACCCGACATCATGAACTCTATCTAAGTCCCAAAGACTTTGTCGGTTTCATTCCTGACTATGTATGGTATATGGATGAACCAGTTACCGAAGCGGCCGCCATTTCGCTTTATTTTGTATCGAAAATGCTGCGTCAACATGTTACAGTTGCTTTGTCGGGCGAAGGCGCCGATGAACTTTTCGCGGGATACGATATTTATCGCTACATGCAGCTATTGGAACAGTATCGAAAGGCGCCTGCATTGATACGAAAAACGCTCGGTTTTTTCCTTGGCGGATTGCGCAATGAAAAAATAAATAAATATCTTCGTCTGGCGGATTTGCCGTTGTCGCAACGTTACCTCGGCGTTTCATTGCACGAAATTTGGTATAAGAAGTTACTCTATAATGAAGCTTTTAAAGAAAGCTTGAACGGTCAGACCGGCATTGAACCATTAGTGGAATTTTATAAGAATACCGATGGTTTCGATATATTAAGCAAAATGCTCTATGTTGATTTAAAAACCTGGTTAGTGGATGATCTCTTGATCAAGGCCGATAAGATGACTATGGCAAATTCAGTTGAGTTGCGCGTGCCCTTTTTGGATTATCGGGTTGTGGAATACGCAGCCTCGATTCCCTCTTCGATGAAGAGAAAAGGCGGCGATGTAAAATGGATTTTAAAGCAAACGGTTAAAGACATTTTGCCGGAACAAATCATCCGGAGGAAAAAGGTTGGGTTTCCCACGCCATTGGCTATGATGTTTCAAACGGATCTGAAAGATTATATGCACGATATTTTGCTCGGGTCGTCAAGTTATAATCGAAATTTCTTTAAGCCCGAAGCAGTAAAGCAACTAATTGATGAGCATGTCGGGAAGAAAAAAGACCATCATAAAACGCTATGGCAATTAATTGTTTTGGAGGAGTGGAAGAGGAGGTTTGTCGGCGGGGGTGTTGAAAAGTCATATCTTAAGCCGCAAGCTGTATAATCATGTCGCGATCTCCCCGAAAAATTCACGTCGTCCATATTGTTTGGAGTTTTGGAATTGGCGGAACAGAAAATGGCATTGTCAACTTGATCAATCATTCATCCGATAGAATTCAGCATTCTGTTATTGCTTTGACTGAGTTGGGCGCATCCACATTGCGCATCCATGCCCCCGATGTATATACAGCCGCATTAAGCAAAGTCGTCGGCCATGATATCGGCGCAATTTTCAGATTGGCAAAGAGGCTTAAGTCGTTGCGACCAGATATTGTGCATTGCCGGGGCTGGGCAACCTACTTTGAAAGCGCCATAGCGGCAAAAATGGCGGGTGTTCCCACCTTGATTCACGGTGAACAAGGAACAACGTATTTTGACAAGCAGCGTCGCGTGATTGCCTACCGTTTGCTAAAACACATAACCTCTCATTATATAACCGTTGCTGAATATCTTGAGAAGGCGCTTTATGAAATCGTTTTGCTCAAGAAGAGCCAGGTATCCTATATCCCGAATGGTGTGGATAATCAAAAGTTTAAGCCGGACGATAAGGTTCGTTTAAAAGTCAGGGAAGAGCTTGGCTTGAAGCCGACTGACTTTGTCGTCGGTTCGGTCGGTCGTCTGGCGCCAGTAAAAGGGTATGATATTTTGGTGCGCGCCATAGCTGAATTGCAAAAAAAGAACAGCGCCATCAAGGCTATTTTGGTTGGCGACGGCCCGCTGATGAATGACCTCTCCAGTCTTGCGGCTGACGCTGCCGCGCAAATACATTTTATGGGAAATAGCGATCGCGTTCATGAACTATATCAAGCTCTTGATCTCTATGTCTGCTCCTCGCATAGCGAAGGCATGTCAAATACCATCCTGGAGGCGCTTGCCTGCGGATTGCCGGTGGCCGCCACCGCCGTAGGTGGAAATATTGAATTAGTCCGGAAAAATGAAAATGGCGTTCTTTTTCCCGCCAATGATTTAACTGCGCTGGTAGAAGTGATTTTGAGGTTGGAGAAGAACAGGGCATTGTGTTTAGATATGGGGAAAAGAGCTTGCCAAATCGTGCAGAAGGAATTTTCTCAGCAGGCAATGATCGACAAATATGTAAACTTATATGAGAAGAATGTCGACAACTAATTTGACTTACGACACCGCAGCGGTGTCTAAGTTTTGGAAAAACAATGTTTATTAAGATGAATGATTTTTCTTGGCTTGCGGCTGCGGCAAAGCCCAATAAGGTTGAAGGTTTGCAACAAGCGCAGTTGATGTCAAACCGGCAAACCAGATTGTTGCTTATTAAATCCGGTGAATAAAAGCATGCGAATTTTGACATTAACCAACCTCTATCCAAATTATATTCAGCCCAATCGCGGTATCTTCATTAAGTATCGAATGGACGCTTTTTGCAAAATATCCGGCGCAGAAATGGATGTTGTTTCGCCTGTTCCATATTTTCCACAATTGCCTTTTAAAACCAGGTGGACACAGTTCAGCCGGATTCATAAGCACGAAATGTTTGACGGCGTCAATATCTATCATCCACGATATCTCGTGGTTCCCAAAATTGTCATGCACACGCATTGCAAAACAATGTTTCAGGCCGCTTTTCCGTTGGTGCAACGGCTACACGAAAAAAATCCTTATGACCTGATAGATGCGCATTGGGTTTATCCTGACGGTTGGGCGGCTGTAAAAATAGGCAAACTTCTGAAAATTCCGGTCGTCGTATCAGCGCGTGGCAACGACATTAATGAATATGTTGATTTCCCTAAAATCCTGCCCTTAATTAAGTGGACGCTGCAACATAGCGACTGCAATATTGCGGTATGTCAGGCCTTGAAAGATATCATGCTGGATTTGACCAAAAAAGAAGATAATATTCATGTGATTGGCAATGGCGTTGATCGCACAAGGTTTCAATCAAAAATCAAGGCTGAATGTAGAAAGAAATTGGGTTTGCCTGCCGATAAAAAAATCATATTATCGGTGGGGTTGTTGGAAAAACGCAAAGGGCATCATATTCTAATTGAAGCGCTGGGTCAACTCCGTCAATCAAGCGGTGAATCGCCCCACCTCTATATCATTGGCGCAGGGCCGCTGCGCCAAAAGATGATTGAGCAAATCAACATGTTAAACCTGGCTGATTCGGTTAAATTGGTTGGAGAAATGCCCAATGCCGAGTTGGCAAACTGGTACAGCGCCTCCGACCTGCTTTGCCTGGCAAGTGATCGTGAAGGGTGGCCAAATGTTTTATTGGAAGCGATTGCATGCGGGGCGCCGGTGTTGGCAACCCCCGTCTATGGTGTTCCTGAAGTGATTCATTCCGATAGCGTCGGACAAATGGTTGCCGGGAGAACGCCTGCGGCATTTGCAGAAAAAATACCTGAAATGTTAGCCAAAAAGTGGGACGCTCAAAAAATGAAAGATTTTGCAGCGCAGCATAGTTGGGAAAGTGTCGCTAAAAAAGTACAAGAGACATTCAATTTTTGTTTGGATCAAAGTAGAAATTGAATTGCCGGTCTTACCTGAAACGGGTTCCTGTTAAATGAAAATTCTTTATCACCACAGAACGCTTGGCGATGGAGCCGAAGGCATTCATGTCTCTTCAATTGTAAGCGCTTTTCGTGAGTTGGGTCATCAGACACGCCTGACCGCAATGATCGGGGAAAGCTCCAATAAAGACAATCTGCGGGTTCGCAGCCTACAACTCTTTAAAAATGCAATTCCCGGAGCCGTATTTGAAGGTTTGGAATTGGGTTATAGCTTGTATGGCAAACGGGTTTTGCAAAAGCATATAGATGAGTGGAACCCTGATATACTCTATGAACGCTACACCCTGTTTAATTATGCCGGTGTGCTTGCTGCGCAAAAGAATAACATTCCATTAATATTGGAAGTGAACGCGCCGCTTGCTTTGGAAAGAGCTCAATATGAGAAGTTAACCTGGAAGCGAGCCGCAAAGAAAAGTGAAGCGGCAATCTGCAATCGGGCTGATCGGATAGTTGTCGTTTCGACCCCTCTGAAAGAGTACCTCGTTGCCCAGGGCGTCTCTGCAAAAAAGATCAAAGTGATACCGAACGGCGCAAATCCAGACCGATTTAAACCCGATGATGCCGCCAAAAAAGATATTCGTAAAAAGTTAGGCATTGCTGAAGCCGCTCTTGTTATTGGGTTCACCGGCATCTTACGGCCTTGGCACGGTGTCCATCTTTTTCTTGAGGCATTTGCCGCAATGCACAGCGAACAAAAAAATGTCACGGCGCTTATTGTTGGCGACGGGCCGTCCTATAAGGAGCTGAAAGAGCTTGCTGCTGCGCTGGGCATTTCGAACCAAGTTTGTTTTACCGGCAGGGTTGAGCATGATGAAATTCCCGGTTTGCTGGCCGCCTGTGAGATTGCTGTCAGCCCGCGCGCAACTTTTTATGCGTCGCCCATGAAAATATCGGAGTACATGTCAACTGGACTGGCGGTGATTGCTCCTCGAATGCCAAATATTGAGGATTTAATTAACGACGGGGTGGACGGTTTGCTTTTCGAGGCTGAGAATCAGGACTCTCTCAAAAGTAGAATTCTCGAACTGATTACAGATGAAAAAAAACGACTATCAATTGCCAATGCGGCTCGTGAACGAATACTGTCGAAAGGCTCCTGGCAGCATATTGCCGAACAAACGTTGAGTTTTTCATCTTAAGTTGAGTTCGGTGTAGACGACTGCAAAACTACCATGTCCGCTTTAGTTATTTCATACAATGACAAATCGGGTTACCTCAAAAAATCGCGGACTTCGCTTAAAAAATACTCCAGAAAGAGCGCATTAACAGCTATAAGTTAGCGTCTTTATCTTAAATTAATTTTATCTTCAATGAACCGAATCGAGAGAGTAGGGGCGCCGGATTGCCGGTGTTAAAACTAACCAGTCTCTCTCGTTAACGTATGGACAATTTAAAATGCAGGTTGACGAAAAAGACGAAAAATTTCTAAATTATAAAGCTCAAACACAGCAATACGATGCCAAAGTTCCGATTTTTGCAAATCACTATGATGCAATCAAGCGTGAATTGGAGCGGAGCGGCAATTGGCGTGAAGATGCAAGCATTCTTGACATCGGTTGCGGTCTGGGGCTTTACGCAGAATATTGGCAAAGCCGCGGGCTAAAGGTAACCGCCGTTGATTTAAATAAGAAGCTTATTGACATAGCGAAAGAAAGCGCTGAGAAAAGAAAGCTTGAAATTGATTATTTTGTTTGCCCTGCGGATGATTTGCCCTTTGCGGAGGAACAATTTAATATCATCTTTGCCAATTCATTGTTAGAACATGTTCCCGGATGGCAAAAACATCTCGAAGAGTGGGTGCGAGTTCTTTCTCCCGGCGGTGTTATTTGGGTGGAAACCAATAATACTATTTGCCCGTTTCAAAAGGAATTTCGCTGGTTGCCGTTGTATAGTTGGTGGCCTCGACCTCTGAAACGAATTGCAGAGAATCTGGCAAGAAATAAATTTCCCGCTTTAGCGAACTATACACGCTATCCCGCGATCAACTGGTTTTCCTATTTTAAACTAAAAGCATTTTTCGTAAAACGAGGTCTGACTGTAAGAGATCGTTTCGATGCGATGGATTCCAAAAATATTTCGGCAGTCAGGAAAATCCTTCAAAAAATGGCTCAACGAAATAAACCGGGTCGGGTTTTAGTTTACTTGTTAACAACTTCTCTGATCGTATTTGCGCATAAAGATAAGTAATGAGCTTCCCCGTCAACGATGACCTTTATAGGGGGAGTATGTTGGTTTTCATTTTGAGGCTGACCATCTTCTTCGCCTCGCCTGAATCAGCGATATCATGTTAGATGGGGGCGCGAAAATTATGATGTGGCGTTATCAAAGTTGAGAGCAAAATGCATATAAAAATAAAAACACTGACGATATACGATGAAGTTTCTTTTCTCCAATCTACATAGAGTTGTTGTATATAGTTTTTGTATATAGCGAGTTTTATCGTTTTACAAATGTTTTTCCCTATGCTTGCTAAGAGATGTTTGGTTTAACCTGAACTATCCATGTTTATTCTAAAGCGCAAAATCCAGTCAGGGTTGTTGGGCGCGTTGACTTTAAATAGCGACGTTGTTCAATGTAATGTGTTTGATCTCGATTTATGAATAATCCAGGGTCAGGAAATTATTTATATTTATTTTGGAGTGGTAAGCAATGAGACTATTAATATACGCGTTCGCAATGATTTTTGCATGCGCCGACTCAAGCTCAGACGCCCAAGCGCTGATCCAAGATGACGCCCAGGCGCTATTTGAAGATTTTGAAACACCGGAATTAGTTGCAACCAATCCCGGCGAGAGTGAGCCGGATAGAAAATATTTGTGGAGTCAATATGCTGAAGGTGGAGATCGCCCCGGATTAGCCCGACTGACATCTGACTACAGCTATAATGGCAATCAATCAATTTCGGTCACTATTACGCCTGGTGCAAAAGGTGATTTTTATCTGCAATTTCGGCCGACTGTCGGCAGCGTTAAGACCTATGCCAGAGAAATGAAGCCGGAAATTGAATGGAAACTTGATTACTTTGACCGGATAAAATTTTGGGTTTTGTTGCCGTCGACTTTGCCAAAGGCTCCACTGGGGCAAAAAAATGCTCAGTTTGCCACATATACACGTTCTCTGGCAACGCCTACCAATACATATGAAAGTGAAAACGGACATTGGTACCATCATTATAATTTATTTCCAACGGGTCAGTGGCATCAAATAATTGTCGACTTACACCCGAATGCTCAAAGAGGTGTTGCGGGTCGGCTTGAACTTGGAAATTTGCCATACCCGACTGGCGATGCTGGTTATAATTATTTTGATGTTATAACCCGTTTTTATATGACAGTCTATTATAAGGCGTCTGAGGGCTTGCCTTTTCCCGCCACGATGTATGCTGATTACATGGAGTTTTATAAAGAGCTAAGTCCTGAAAATATCGATCAGGTTTATAGTCTGCATGGGGTATACGTTCCGTCGGATAATAAAGTGGTTGTCGGCTGGATGCGACACAAAGAGGAAAACAAGGTTAGGCATGAAGTGCGTTATGCTTTTCAAAGCATTCATGAAATCGGCTGGAGCCAAGCCACACAAGCCCCTGATGGCATGGTGAAACCGGAAGGCTGGGACGGTTATAACGGAATGGAGTGGTCAACATCGCAAATTGACCTCAAAGGACGTTCACATATTTATATTGGCATAAAACCTGAAAATGCCACGTTGTTCAGGCAAATAGAAGTTCCAATTCGAAACGTGAGCGGTGAACTGCAGGAGCCACACTTATTCGAGGGTGAACCTTTCGGCTCGTTGCCGCCTGGCGTTCAATCTACTGATTTGTCCTTAAAAACAGATGTTGATTGTGATTGTCGTTTTGATATGGAGGCAGGCAAAGATTTTGATGCGATGGCAAATACATTTAGCACCACAGACGGAAAACTTCATAGCGAGGTTATTGAGGGGCTTCAGGATGGCGCTGAATATGCATATTATGCCCGCTGCCGTTCACGGGCGCAGGTTATTGCCAACACTTCTGACTATCTGATTTCTTTTTCGGTTGACGAATTCCCAACCTCAATTACTGAGACCGACCCTGATGTAACCCCAACCAGCATCGTGTTAAATCAAAATTATCCCAACCCTTTTAACCCGCAAACCAAAATATCTTTTTTTTTACCTACAACACAGGCTGTATCTCTCATGGTTTTCGATCTGTATGGTCGGCTTGTTCGCACCCTTTTGAACAAACAAATAGTGGCGAAAGGTCTACGGGAGGTGTCTTGGGATGGCCAAAATAGTGACGGTCGACTGGCGGCCAGCGGCATTTATATCTACAGGATGTTTTTGGGGAATCAGGCAATTAGCAAAAAGATGTTGCTTCTGCATTGAGTGGATTGTAAGTAAACTCATCTCCTGACAAAGTGCGGCAAATTGATTGATCATTTGTCGATGCCATCCTTTGAGGCGACCCCTCATTTCTCCATATTTGTTAAACCGGCTCACTGCATTTGCTCCAAAAGGACAAATCGCATGGTCGCGCTAATTTTTTGCGGCGCAAAAATTAGGTGGTCGCTGTGTTGCGCCGGGTCGTTGTATGCGGACAACCTGAAAAATAGTGATAAATAGTTTAATGAAGTCTAATAATTTTAAACCGGGTTCTTTATGAGCGCAACAGCTGTATTATTCATTTTGGTTTTTTTCGCTGCTCTGCTTTTGTCATTCCTGAAACATCCAAAATACGGCTTGTTTGCCTATTTATGGGTATTTTATAACCACCCGCCCTCGCGCTGGTGGGGGCAGACCTTACCTGACTTGAGATGGTCATTGTTAGCGGCGGTCGTGACTCTGATTTCGGTAATAATCTTTAAAAGAGCAAAAAAAGTAAAGTGGAGCAGACAGTTCATTTCGATATCCCTTATTTTATTTGCATTATGGCTTTGGATAGAGAATTCATGGGCTCTTGATACCAAACTGCACCAGGAAGGCTGCATTCTTATTACAAAATATGTTGTGCTCAGTTATCTTTTTTTTACAATTGTCGAAGATCTTTCAGTCTTACGTTTTATTGCATGGACACATGTAACGGGGTGTTTTATTTTGGGATGGATTGCCAGAGCGGAAGCAGGAGGGGGCCGCCTTGAAGGTGTAGGCGGGCCGGGAATCGACGACGCCAATACTTTGGCTATGCAACTGGCAACCGGCGTTGTAATGGGAGGTTTTTTGCTTTTTATACAATCAGGATATAAAAAGTGGTTTTCGTTGCCGGCCTTGGCTTTCATTCTAAATGGCATTATCCTCGCCTCAAGCAGAGGCGCAATGTTAGGCTTGGTCGGAGGCGGTTTTGTCGCCACACTGTTTTCGCCGACCAAAATTAAGAAATGGCTTTTTATTGTCATTCCTTTAGCAGTAGTCATGCTTAATTTTCTTGCGCATGATATTTTTTGGGAGAGATGGAGCTCGATATGGGAAAAAGATGAAAGCGGCGAGTATGAAGAAAGCGCTCAGTCGCGTTTTGTGATAATTAAAGCCGGATTGCAGATGGCAAAGGACTATCCCCTCGGCGCCGGCCACCGCGGGCACAACCTGTTGAGTCCTAAATATATTCCTGAGGAATATCTTGCCGGGAATGGCATGCGAGCCGCCCACAATACGGTCATGGCTGTTTTGGTTGAATTTGGGTTTGTCGGTTTGGCGCTTTACTCTTTTCTAATAATAGGAACAGGAATAGACTTGTTGAAATTGTGTAAAATTAAGTCAGAAAAAATTCAGATCTATGCGATTATGCTGCTCACGGCATTCTGCTGCTATTTCATTGCAGGCCAGTTCTCTAACTATATCAAGGCCGAGGTTTGGATTTGGATTGTGGGTTTAACCCAGGCGCTTAAGAAAATCCACATCACCGCAAATGACTCTCCCGGCCTTGCCCAAAACCCTGGAAGACAAGTTTATTACAGACATGGATAAAATATTACGGCTCTGTTTATGATGACTACGGGCAATTTTTTTTCAAAAAAAAAAGCTGTTATCAAACAATATTTTGAGAGATGGAAGAAACGGCATTTTTTCTTCACCCCACATGAAAATCCTGACTTAGATCTTCATGTGGGAGAAGCTGTACAATGGCTATGTCGCGCCCAGGATTTTGGTCAGGATAGTGGCGTAGCATACGGAACTGAATTTGGCAAGGGTTTCTTGCCAAGTTACCCGGAAACAACCGGTTATATTATTCCAACTTTTATTCGACTATCAAATTATTATAACGAGGTTTCGTTTTTGGATAGAGCCAGAGCAATGGGAGATTGGGAAATAGCCATTCAGTTGGATTCCGGCGCTGTTATGGCGGGGAAAATAAACCCAAACCCTTCTCCAGCCGTTTTCAATACCGGACAAGTTATTTTTGGCTGGAATCGTTTGTTTAAAACAACCGGGGAAAAGCGGTTTGTCGACGCCGCAATAAGAGCCGCCAACTGGCTTTGCGACATGCAGCGCAGCGACGGCAGTTGGTATGAAGGAAACTCCCCGAATGCTCGTAAAGATACAACCGTTTACAATGTTCGGACAGCCTGGGCGTTAGGCGCTATCGGGAAAACAGTTGGCGAGGAGCGGTTTGTGCAAGCGTCGCTCAAGAACGCTGAATTCGCAATTTCTCAGCAAAATGGAAAGGGTTGGTTTGCGAATTGTTCGCTTGGCTATGTTGACACACCTGAAGCTCCGTTATTGCATGTATTGGCCTACTCCATGCGAGGTGTGCTTGAAATCGGGCTGCTTTGCAAACGGTCTGATTTGGTCGCGGCCGCCCGAAAAATTGCAGACTCACTCATTGTTATAATGACAAACGATGGTTTTTTGCCAGGAAGAATAAATGCGAATTTCGAAGGCGTGGTAGATTACTGTTGTTTGACTGGAAGCGCTCAAACTTCCATTGTCTGGGCAAAACTATTTGCTAAAACAGGAGATGA